>Ga0209346_1000261_pt1 | contig 60894 bp, 70 predicted proteins | sample AutmiccommunBRH9_FD_187381 | JGI IMG/M metagenome (GOLD analysis project Ga0209346, IMG submission 187381) | Deep subsurface microbial communities from Mt. Terri, Switzerland - Autotrophic microbial communities BRH/9 (SPAdes) (version 2) | ecosystem: Environmental > Aquatic > Deep subsurface >...
TTGCCGGCGCCGCCGATGAGGGTGTCGGGCCCGTCGCCGCCGTCGATTGTGTCATGGCCCGGCCCGCCGTCGATCGAATCCGAGCCCGGGCCGCCCAGCAGGCTGTCGTCGCCGTCGGTGGGGCCGGGTTCGCCCTCGCCTTCGGTAACGGTGATGGTCAGTTCGAGGGGTTGGCTGGACGTGATCGATTCGTCGAACGCCGTCACGGTCACCTGGTAGGTGTTGTCACCGTCCGCGTCGGACGGTGCTTCGAAATCGGGCGGCGTGTCGAAGCGCACCCGCCCTTCGTCGTCGATCGTGAACAGCGCGGCGTCGTCGCCGTCGAGAAACCAGGTGAACAGGGTGCTGTCGGGATCGACGACCGTCGCCTGGTAGGCGACCAGCGTCTCGGGAAAGCCGTCGGGCACTTCGGCGGAGTTGCCGCTGGTGATGACCGGCGGGTCGGGCACGGGGGTGATCCGAAGGATGGTCTGGGCCTCGCCCGTCCCGAAGCCCGGCGCGGCAAGACTGTATGTGAACGTGCGTTGCGGGGTCGGACTGTCGCTGACGTTGTCCCAGGAAATGACGTTCATCACCTGCTGGATCTGAAGAATGCTGGTCTGTCCGAACACGATCACGAAATCTTCGCCGACGCCGCCCGAGGCCAGCCCGACGTCGATGCCACCCACCCGTACCACCGACCCGTCAAGCACAACCCCGGCGGGCCCGCCGCTCAGAAGCGAGATCCGGTCATCCGATGCCAGGCCCGAGACAGTGAAGGTGGACTCGACCAGTGTGCCGACGGAGAGGATGCCGTCCGTCACGTCCAGCGTGATCCCGCCCCAGACAAGCAATCCGTCGTTGGCATCGAATGCCGTTTCGGGAACCGGAAAGGCAGGAAATGGGGGAAGACCCAGTATGCTGATCGTCATCGCGCAAAAATCCCGAAAACCGGCAGAATGAATCATCATTAGTGCAGGTTTCGAGCCTGTCAATTACATTCGCAGCCAGCCTGTGGCGCCGCCGGATGCGGCGCAAAGCCCGGCGGTTCAGAACCACTGCCCCGGCTCCATCAGGCCGAGGTCCATGAGCTGTTGCGAATGCCAGTCGCAGGGCACGGTGTTGTGCCAGCCCAGCCGGCGCACGTCGTATTTCGAGCCGGGGTTGGTGCGCAGCGCCTTGGCGGTGCGGAACGACAGCACCGCGGCGGTGAGGTTGTGGTGCCACGGGCAGGCGTAGGTGTTGTATTCGTCGTCGCTGAAGGTGAAGTCGGGGCGCAGTTCCACCCCCTTCTGCGCCCGGAACAGTGCGATCCGGTCGATCCGGCGGCGTTCGGGGGGGATGTGCTCCTCGAACCGCCAGCGCAGGCCGCCGAAGAAATCGAGCTGCCGCTCGCGCGGGTGGTTGTGGTTTTCGGGGTCGGGGCGGGCCAGCGCGTAATAGCCCGAACGGTCGAGGCAGGCGTCGATCAGGCTGACGGCGTTGGGATGGCGATCGAGGTCGGTGGCGTAGACGTCGACGACATAGGCCAGCATCGCGTCGCGGCGTTCCTCGGCGTGGAAGGCCAGCATCTCGCCCACGGTGCGATGCTCGCAGAACGGATAGAACAGGTATTCGGCGTTGAAGCCGTAGTAGAACCACACCCCCGGCGCGGCCGCGGCGATGCGGTTGACGGCGGCGGGCACGGCGCCGTCGGCGTGCACGTCGCAGACCACGCGGTGCACCGTGCCGGCCAGTGCGGCGGGCACCGCGATCTCGTCGGGGGCCAGCATCACGACGCTGCGAAAGCCCTTCTCGACGTGGTGGCGCAGGCTGGTTTCGATCTCGATCTCGTCCTCGACGAAGATCAGCGCCACCGGCCCCTTCGCCAGCGCCCTGCGCCCGCGTTCGAGAAACTCGTCGATCCCGCGATAGTGCACCGTTTCGCCCCGTGGCCCGTGCCTGGCCGCAGGATCGGCCAGGACGGGGTGCGATGCAAGCCCGGGCTACGGGCGCGTCAGCCGTTGTCGCCGCCGCCGCGACGGGCTATGTGGCGGGCCGGCGCAGGCATTGGGGCATGGCGATGACGCACCCGGCAAGAACCCTCTACATCCGCACCTACGGCTGCCAGATGAACGTCTACGACAGCGAGCGCATGGCCGAGGCGCTGGCCCCCTCGGGCTATGGGCTGACCGACGATCCCGCCGCGGCCGACCTGATCTTGCTCAACACCTGCCACATCCGCGAGAAGGCGGCCGAAAAGGTCTATTCCGAGCTGGGGCGGCTGAAGCCGCTCAAGGCCGCAAACCCCGGCCTGCGGATCGGCGTCGCCGGCTGCGTGGCGCAGGCCGAGGGCGAGGAGATCCTGGCCCGCGCGCCGATGGTCGACCTCGTGGTCGGGCCGCAAAGCTATCACCGCCTGCCGGCGCTGGTCGCGGCCGCCGCCACCGGCGCCCGGGCCGTCGAGACCGAGTTTCCGGCCGAGGACAAGTTCGACCATCTGCCCGCCCGCCCCGAGACCCGCCGCCACCCCGCCGCGTTCCTGACCGTGCAGGAGGGCTGCGACAAGTTCTGCGCCTTCTGCGTCGTGCCCTACACCCGCGGCGCCGAGGTTTCGCGCCCCGCCGCGCGGGTGCTGGACGAGGCGCGGGCGCTGGTCGCGCGCGGGGTGCGCGAGATCACGCTGCTGGGCCAGAACGTCAACGCCTGGCACGGGCAGGGCGAGGGCGGCACCTGGGGCCTTGGCCGGCTGATCCGGGCGCTGGCGGACATCGAGGGGCTGGCGCGCATCCGCTACACCACCTCGCACCCGAACGACATGGACGACGACCTGATCGCCGCGCACGGCGATTGCCCGGCGCTGATGCCCTACCTGCACCTGCCGGTGCAATCGGGCTCGGACCGCATCCTCAAGGCGATGAACCGCCGCCATACCGCCGGGGCCTATCTGCGGCTGGTCGAGCGCATCCGCGCCGCGCGGCCCGACATCCTGCTCTCGGGCGATTTCATCGTCGGTTTCCCCGGCGAGACCGAGCAGGATTTCGAGGATACGCTGGGCCTGATCCGCGCGGTGGGCTACGGCCAGGCCTATTCCTTTTGCTATTCGCCCCGTCCCGGCACCCCTGCGGCCGAGCGCGCGCAGGTGCCCGCCGAGGTCGCCGAAGACCGGCTGCACCGGCTTCAGGCGCTGCTGGGCGACCAGCAGCGCGCCGCGCAGGCGGCGATGGTCGGGCGCGAGGTGTCGGTGCTGTTCGAAAAGCCCGGCCGCCTGCCGGGGCAGATGGCGGGCAAGTCCGACCACCTGCACGCGGTCCACGTTGCTGCCGCCGGCGCGGTCTCGGTGGGCGACATCGCGCGCGTCACGATCACCGCCGCCGCCCCCAACTCGCTTGCCGGGGCGCTTGTCGTGGCCGCCTGAGGCGGGAAATGCGGCGATTTCAGGGCGGTGTTCCGGCAAAGATGTGGCGCAGATGCGCACAGTCGGCCGGTTCGCCGGGGCAATGTTGCCGAATCCGACACAATATCTTGCAAATTCGCTTCCCGTTTCCCCAACCTTTGCTATGCTTTCGAAGATAGGGTAATGATCGAACATGTCCGCCGCAGATGCGGTGGCGATCGGGCATCGAGGGTGAGGATCGAGACGGTGGCAAAAGGAATCGGAGACTTGGCGCGCACCGCCGCGGGCACGGCGATGGCCGCGCTCGTCGGCCTGGGGATGATGGCCGGCGACCTGCGGGCGCAGACGCAGGGCGAACGCTATGTGCCCACGATCTGGGTCGATCCGGACGGGTGCGAGCATTGGGTGATGGACGACGGCGCCGAAGGCTACATGGACATCCGCCTGCGCCGCGACGGCACCCCGATCTGCCGCCAGGGGCCGACCTGCGCGGTGTTCGAAAGCGATCAGCTCTTCGCCACCGACCAGTGGCGCCTGAACGCCGAAAGCCGCCGCCGGCTGGCCGAGTTCTTCAGCTCCAACGACTCGGTCGGCTTCGTGATCTCGGGCCACACCGACAGCCGCGCTTCCGACGCCTACAACATGGGCCTGTCGCAGCGCCGTGCCAACTCGGTCGCCGAGGTGGCGCGCAGCGTCGGCGCCAACGTCGTCGAGGTGCGCTGGTACGGCGAGCGGAACCCCGTCGCCACCAACGCGACCGCCGCGGGGATGGCGAAGAACCGCCGTGTCGAAATCGAATGCGTGAGCTGAAAGGGAGCGCGACCATGATCATGCGTCTTATCGCCGTCGTCGCCCTTGCCGGCACCACCGCCGCCTGCACCGAGGTCGGGCCCGAGAAATTCGGCGACACGCTGCAGGACAACGCCAGCCTCGAGACAATGAAGGCCGGCATCTGGGTCGACAACGACGGCTGCGACCACTGGATCATCGACGACGGGGTCGAGGGCTATCTTTCCGCCCGTCTCGACGAACAGGGGCGGCCGGTGTGCTCGGGGGTGGGCGCGCCGAACACCGTCACCGGCCCGTTCCAGGCCGGCCAGGGCATCGCCGACATCCTGTGAGCGCGCAATCGCCGAAAATCGGGGCCGTCGGCACACGCCGGCGGCCTTTTTCGTGACACGTGAGTGAAACTTCGCGGCACCGGCTTGCCATGGCGCCGCGGCCTTGCCACCTTGAAGGGGCATCCACGCGGAGGAAGCACCATTTGGGCATCAGCGCGCTGACCACCCCGCCCCGGCCCGACGACGCGGCCGAAAGCCGGATCGAATTTCCCGACAACCGTCTGCTCATCGACCTGTGCGGCGAATACGACCGCAACATCGCGTTGATCGAGCATCACCTCGGCCTGCACATCCTGCGCCGGGGCAATCAGGTTGTCCTGGTGGGCGAGCCCGACGCCCGGGCGCGCGCGGGCGACGTGCTTCGCGGCCTCTACGCCCGGCTGGAAGAGGGGCGCCCGGTCGATGCCGGCGATCTCAGCGCGGCCTTGCGCCTGCAGGGCCCCGGCATTCCCGAACCGGGCGACCAGCTCGAGATGTTCCGCGGCGGCGCGGCCGAGATCCGCACCCGCAAGCGCGCGGTCGAGCCCCGCACCGCCGCCCAGCGCGCCTATGTCGAGGCGCTGTTCGCGCACGAACTGGCCTTCGGCATCGGCCCCGCCGGCACCGGCAAGACCTATCTTGCCGTCGCCGTCGCGGTGACGCATTTCATCTCCGGCCATGTCGACCGCATCATCCTGTCGCGCCCCGCGGTCGAGGCGGGCGAGCGGCTGGGCTTCCTGCCCGGCGACATGAAGGAGAAGGTCGACCCCTACATGCAGCCGCTCTACGACGCGCTGAACGATTTCCTGCCGGCGCGCCAGGTCCAGAAGCTGCTGGAAGAGAAGCGCATCGAGATCGCGCCGCTGGCGTTCATGCGCGGGCGCACGCTGTCCAACGCCTATGTCGTGCTGGACGAGGCGCAGAACGCCACCACGATGCAGATGAAGATGTTCCTGACCCGGCTTGGCGAAGGCTCGCGCATGGTGGTCACCGGCGACCGCACCCAGATCGACCTGCCGCGCGGCGTCGCCAGCGGCCTGGTCGAGGCCGAACGCCTTCTTGGCGGCGTGCGCGGCGTGTCGTTCACCCATTTCACCGCCGCCGACGTGGTGCGCCACCCGCTGGTGGCGCGCATCATCGCCGCCTACGAACGCAACGATGCCGCCCCTGGTTGACGCGGTGCTCGAGGATGCGCGATGGCACGAGGCGGGGCTGCCGGCGCTGGCCGAAGGCGCCGCGCGGGCCGCGCTGGCCCGCCTCGGCCTCGACCCGGCGGCGCACGAGATCGGGCTGCTGGCCTGCGACGACGCCCGCATCGCCGCGCTCAACGGCGACTTTCGCGGCAAGCCGGCGGCCACCAACGTGTTGTCATGGCCCTCGGACGAACGCGGCGCCGCGCGCGACGGCGCCCCGCCGGCCGCCCCCGACGGGGCCGAACTGGGCGACATCGCCATTGCCTGGGAAACCTGCGCGCGCGAGGCGGCCGCGCAGGGCAAGCCGTTCGCCGACCACGTCGCGCATCTGATCGTGCACGCCACGCTGCACCTGTTGGGTTACGATCACACCCGCCCCGGCGATGCGGCCCTGATGGAGGGGCTCGAGGTGGAAATCCTTGCGCAACTGGGCGTGGCCGACCCATATGAGTGATCCGGTGCCGGGGGGGCACCGAGAGGACGGAAAAGGAACGATGGGCGACAGCGAAGACGGGTTACGCGCGGCAGCGCCGGCCGGTGCCGACGATGCAGACGGCGAAAGTGACCAACGCGGCCTCAGGGACCGGCTGTTCGGGCTGATCGGCCGCCGCGCGCCCAATGGCGACGGCGACGCGGCGCACGACCGCCGCCGCCCCGCCAACACCGGCCCGCGGCCGCTGACCGCGATCCCCGGCGTCGGCAACCTGCGCCGGCTGCGGGTGGACGACATCGCCATCCCCAAGGCCGAGATCGTGGCCGTGCCGGTCACCATCTCGAAGGCCGAACTGGTCGAGGTGTTCCGCGAAAGCGGGTTCTCGCGGCTGCCGGTCTACAAGGACACGCTCGACAAGCCGCTGGGGCTGGTGCTGCTGAAGGATTTCGCGCTCGAGCACGGCTTCAACGGCGCCGGCGCCCGCTTCACCCTGCGCAAGCTGCTGCGCCCGGTGCTGTTCGTGCCGCCGTCGATGCCGCTGGGGGTGCTGCTGCAGAAGATGCAGTCGGAACGCAGCCACATGGCGCTGGTGATCGACGAATACGGCGGCGTCGACGGCCTGGTGACGATCGAGGACGTGATCGAGCAGGTGGTGGGCGAGATCGAGGACGAGCACGACACCGCCGAGGACGGCTACTGGGTCGAGGAAAAGCCCGGCTGCTACCTCGTGCAGGCGCGCGCCCCGGTCGAGGATTTCGAGGCCGAGACCGGGCTCGACCTCAGCGCCGGGCTCGAGGACGATGACGAGGTCGACACCCTGGGCGGGCTGGTGTTCCTGCTGTCGGGCCGGGTGCCGGCGCGCGGCGAGGTGCTGGCCCATGCCTCCGGGGCGCAGTTCGAGGTGGTCGACGCCGACCCGCGCCGGATCAAGCGGCTGCGGGTGCGCCTGCCGGGCAACGTGCCGGCGTGAGCGCGGTGCGCCCAGCGGCGGCGGGGGGAGGGGCGCTGCCCCTCTTGGCCTGCGGACATTCGCCCGTCCCGCCTCACACCCCGGAGTATTTTTTCCAAGGTGAAGGGGCAGGTGAGGATACCCTTCATCTTGGCCCAAATACTCCCGCCGGAGGCGTCCGCACCCTCGGCCGGCGCCGGCGTTGGCGGGCATGAGTATGGCCGCAGCGGCAGGGCCGGGCGCGCGCCGCCCGCGTTTGGCGGTGCTGGCGCTGGCGGCCGGGGTGGGCGCGCTGGTGGCGGCCGGGCAGGCGCCGCTTGGCGCGTGGTATGTGGCGCTGCCGGCGCTCGCGGTGGTGATGGCGCTGATCGCGCGGCAGGGCGGGGTGCGGGCGGCGGCGTGGTGCGGCTGGCTGGCCGGGGCCGGGCATTTCGCCGCGGCGCTGCACTGGATCGTCGAGCCGTTCCTGGTCGATCCTGTCCGCCACGGCTGGATGGCGCCCTTCGCGCTGGTGCTGATGGCCTTCGGGATGGCGCTGTTCTGGGCCGCCGCCGCGGCCGGCGCTGCGTGGCTCGGCGGGCGCGCGCGCTGGCGGCGGGCGCTGGCGCTGGCGGTGACGCTGGCGCTGTCCGACCTCGCGCGCGGGTATGTGCTGACCGGGTTTCCCTGGGCCTCGATCGGCCATGTCTGGATCGGCACCCCGACGATGCAGCTTGCCGCCTTCGTCGGCCCGGTGGGGCTGGGCCTGCTGGCGACGGGCCTGGCGGCGCTGCCGGTGCTGGTGGCGGGCCGGGCGGGGCTGGCGCGCGGCGGCGCGGCGGCGCTGGCAGGGCTGGCGCTGGCGATGGCCGCGGGGGCCTGGCGCGAGGGCGCGGCTATGCCCGCGCCGCCGTCGGGGCAGGTGGTGCGGCTGGTGCAGCCCAATGCCACCCAGCGGTTGAAATGGGATCGCGCGATGATCCCGGTGTTCTACCAGCGGCAATTGCTCTACACCGCCGCCGGCGCCCGCCCCGACCTGGTGATCTGGCCCGAGACGGCGCTGCCGTGGCTTCTGGAAGATGCCGGGCCGGCGCTGGCCGAGATCGCCGCCGCCGCGCGCGGCGCGCCGGTCGCGCTGGGCATCCAGCGGCGCGAGGGGCGGCGGATCCTCAATTCGCTGGTGGCGATCGACGCCGCGGGCCTGCCCTTCGCGCTTTACGACAAGCACCACCTGGTGCCGTTCGGCGAATACATCCCCGGCGGCGATTTCGCGGCCCGCTTCGGGCTGCGCGGTTTCGCCGCGCAGGAGGGCGCGGCCTACACCGCCGGCCCGGGGCCGCAGGTGCTCGCCCTTGGGGCGCTTGGCCGGGCGTTGCCGCTGATCTGCTACGAGGCGATCTTTCCGCAGGATGCGCGCGCGCCCGGCCCCCGGCCCGACTGGTTGCTGCAGGTCACCAACGACGGCTGGTTCGGCGCCGTTTCGGGGCCGTGGCAGCACCTTGCGCAGGCGCGCCTGCGCGCGGTCGAGCAGGGCCTGCCGCTTCTGCGCGCCGCCAACACCGGGGTCTCTGCGGTGATCGACGCGCACGGCCGCATCGTCGCACGGCTGGGGCTGAACGAGGCCGGCTATCTCGACGCGGCGCTGCCCGGCGCCTTGCCGCCGACGCTTTACGGGCGCACCGGCGACGGGCCGCTGGCGCTGGTGCTGGCCGCCCTTGGCGCGGCGCTGGCCGGTCTGCGCCGTCGCGCCGGCGATTGACGCCGCCGCCCCCCGGGGCTATGGGCGATGGTCAACCGTCACAACGGCTTCCTGACGTGGCGGGGTTTGCCAATGGAGCACCTTTCATGACCCGACAGAACTACACCTTCACCTCGGAATCCGTTTCCGAGGGGCACCCGGACAAGGTGTGTGATCGCATTTCCGACGCGATCCTGGATGCGTTCCTGCGCGAAGAGGCCAACGCCCGCGTCGCCTGCGAGGCGTTCGCCACCACCGATTGCGTCGTCATCGGCGGCGAGGTGGGCCTGTCGGACCCGGACCGGCTGACCGAGCTTCTGGGCGGGGTCGAGGACATCGTGCGCGACTGCGTGCGCGATATCGGCTACGAGCAGCAGAATTTCCACTGGCAGACGCTGAAGGTGCAGAACTTCCTGCACCGCCAGTCCGCCCATATCGCCCAGGGCGTCGACCGCGACGGCGCCGGCGACCAGGGGATCATGTTCGGCTATGCGGTGGACGAGACGCCCGAACTCATGCCCGCACCGATCCTGTTCTCCCACGCGATCCTGCGCCGGCTGGCGGAGGTGCGCAAGTCGGGCGCCGAACCCGCGCTCGGGCCCGACGCCAAGTCGCAGCTTTCGCTGCGCTACGAGGGCGGGCGGCCGGTCGAGGTGACGCAGCTTGTCCTCTCGACCCAGCATTCCCACGAAAGCCAGACCTCGGCCGACATCCGCGCCATCGTCGAGCCCTACATCCGCGAGGTGCTGCCCCGGGACTGGCTGACCGACGCCACCGAATGGCACGTCAACCCCACCGGCACCTTCGTGATCGGCGGGCCGGACGGCGATGCCGGGCTGACGGGGCGCAAGATCATCGTCGACACCTACGGCGGTTCGGCCCCGCACGGGGGCGGCGCGTTCTCGGGCAAGGATCCCACCAAGGTCGACCGTTCGGCCGCCTATGCGGCGCGCTACCTGGCCAAGAACGTGGTCGCCGCCGGGCTGGCGCGGCGCTGCACGCTGCAACTGAGCTATGCCATCGGCGTCGCGCGGCCGCTGTCGATCTACGTCGACACCCACGGCACGGGCGAGGTGCACGACAGCGAGATCGAGCGCGCGGTCGCCAAGGCGATGGACCTGACGCCGCGCGGCATCCGCACCCACCTGAACCTCAACCGCCCGATCTACCAGCGCACCGCCGCCTACGGCCATTTCGGCCGCGTGCCGGATGCCGACGGCGGCTTTTCGTGGGAACGCACCGATCTGGCCGAGGCGCTCAAGGCGGCCCTCTAGGCGGTGCTCTGAGGGGGCGGCGATGACCGATACCTCGAACCTGACGCAGCTTGGCGCGGCGGTGGCCGCGCCGGCCTCGCCCGATGCGGCGGTGCTGGAGCGGGTGCCGTCGACGCATACCGACATCAATTACCTCGTGCGCTTCACCGCGCCCGAGTTCACCTCGCTCTGCCCGATGACCGGGCAGCCCGACTTCGCCCATATCGTGATCGATTATGTTCCGGGCGAATGGCTGGTCGAGTCGAAATCGCTCAAGCTCTACCTCGGGTCGTTCCGCAACCATGGCGCGTTCCACGAGGATTGCACGCTGGCGATCGGCCGCCGGCTGGTGGCCGAACTGGCGCCGCGCTGGCTGCGGATCGGCGCCTACTGGAATCCCCGCGGCGGCATTCCCATCGACGTGTTCTGGCAGACCGGGGCGCCGCCCGCGGGCCTGTGGCTGCCCGACCAGGGGGTTGCGCCCTATCGCGGGCGCGGCTGACGGGGGGCGGCGATGGTGCGCACCCCCTCCGGCGAATGGCGCAACCTGCACGGGCGGCGGCGCGGCAAGGCGCTGAAGCCGGCGCAGAAACAGGCGCTGGCCGACCTGCCGGGACTGGCGCTGCACGGTGTGCGCCCCGACGAGAACCCGGGCCGCGTGCCGCTTGATCTGGCCGGGCTGGCGGCGGGGCGGGCGGTGTGGCTCGAGATCGGGTTCGGCGGGGGCGAGCATCTGGTGCACCAGGCCGCGCGCCACCCCGAGGTGCTGATGCTGGGCTGCGAGCCGTTCGTGAACGGGGTGGCGAAGCTGCTGGTGGCGCTGCGCGCCGCCGCGGTGGACAACGTGCGCCTGCATCCCGGCGACGTGCGCGAGCTGTTCGACGTGCTGCCGCCCGCCGGGCTCGAGCGCGTCTTCCTGCTCTACCCCGATCCCTGGCCCAAGACGCGCCACCACGCCCGCCGCTTCGTGACGCCGCAATACCTCGAACCGCTGGCGCGCGCGATGGCGCCCGGCGCGATCCTGCGCATCGCCACCGACATTCCCGATTACGTCCGCCAGACCGATGCCGAGGTGCCGCGCGCCGGCTTCGACGATCTGCGCCCCGCGCCGGAGGCCCGCGCCCGGCCCTGGGACGACTGGTTGCCGACCCGCTACGAACGCAAGGCTTTGCGCGAGGGGCGGGTGCCGGCGTATCTTGAGTTTCGCCGCCACGCCTGACCCGAGGAGAGGGCCGATGCCCGGACCGCGTTATACCGATCTTGTCGCCGGCCTGCCGGCCTCGGTGCCGTTCGTCGGCCCCGAAACCCAGGAACGCGAGCGCGGCGCGCCGTTCCTCGCGCGCCTTGGCGCCAACGAATCGGTGTTCGGCCCCTCGCCCAAGGCCATCGAGGCGATGGCCGAGGCCGCCCGCGAGGTGTGGAAATACGGCGACGCCCAAAGCCACGACCTGCGCCACGCGCTGGCGCTGCACCACGGGGTCGCGGCCGACAACGTCATGGTGGGCGAGGGGATCGACGGGCTGCTGGGCTATCTCGTGCGGCTGGTGGTGGGGCAGGGCGACGCGGTCGTCACCTCGGCCGGCGCCTATCCCACCTTCAACTACCACGTCACCGGCTATGGCGGGGTGCTGCACACGGTGCCCTACCGCGACGATCACGAAGACCCGGCCGCGCTGCTGGCGAAGGCCGCCGAGGTCGGGGCCAGGCTGGTCTACCTGTCCAACCCCGACAATCCGATGGGCTCGTGGCACCCCGCCGCGGCGGTCGAGGCGATGGTTTCGCGGGTGCCCGAGGGCTGTGTGCTGGTGCTCGACGAAGCCTATATCGACCTTGCCCCCGAGGGCATCGCCCCGGTGATCGAGGCGGACGATCCGCGGGTGATCCGGCTGCGCACCTTCTCGAAAGGCTACGGCATGGCCGGGGCGCGGGTGGGCTATGCCATTGCCGCGCCGGGGCTGATCGCGGCCTTCGACAAGGTGCGCAACCATTTCGGGATGTGCCGCATCAGCCAGGCCGGGGCGCTGGCGGCGCTGCACGACCAGCACTGGCTGACCTCGGTGCGCATCCGGGTCGCGCAGGCGCGCGAGCAGATCGCCGACATCGCCCGCGACAACGGCCTCGTGCCGCTGCCCTCGGCGACCAACTTCGTCACCGTCGACTGCGGCCGCGACGGCGCCTTCGCGCGCGCGGTGCTGCGCGAGATGGTGGCGCGCGGCATCTTCGTGCGGATGCCCTTCGTCGCGCCCGAGGATCGCTGCATCCGCATCACCGTCGGGCGCGCACGCGATCTGTCGGTGCTGGCGCAGGTGCTGCCGCAGGCGCTTCAGGCGGCGCGCCGGGGGTGACGGCGGCGCCACGGCGCCGGCTTGCGCGAACGGGGCTTGGCAGCGGTGCCGGCTATGCGCCATAGCTGGCGCATGATTCCCAAGCAAGATCCGACGCTGCCCGTCGCGGTGGCCGAAACCCCGCCCGCCGAAACCTTCACCGACGCCGCCGCGGCGGTGACGCGGCTGGCCGACATCTACCAGGCCTCGGTCGGCTACCTGGCCGCGCGCTTCGCCGACATCCTTGGCGGTGCCCGGCCCGAGGCGCGGTTTCGCGCCTTCTACCCCGAGGTGCGGCTGACCACGACCAGCTTCGCGCAGGCCGACAGCCGGCTTTCGTTCGGCCATGTCACCGCGCCCGGCACCTACGCCACCACCATCACCCGCCCCGACCTGTTCCGAGGCTACCTCGAACAGCAGATCGGGCTTCTGATCCGCAACCACGGCGTGCCGGTCACGATCAGGGTGTCGGACACGCCGATCCCGCTGCATTTCGCGCTGGCCGGTGGCGGCGGGGTGTCGGTGCCGCAGGACGGCGTGCTGGAGTTTCACCTGCGCGACGTTTTCGACGTGCCCGACCTGGTCACCACCAACGACGACATCGTGAACGGCAGGGCCCGCCCGGCGGCGGATGCCAGCCAGCCGCTGGCGCTGTTCACCGCGCAGCGGGTGGATTACTCGCTCGCGCGGCTGTCGCATTACACCGCGACCGACGCCGAGCATTTCCAGAACTACGTCCTGTTCACCAACTACCAGTTCTACGTCGACGAGTTCGAGGCGCTGGCCCGCGTCGCGCTGGCCGATCCCGCCAGCGGCTACACCTCGTTCGTGGGGCCGGGCAATTGCGTGATCCGCGACGCCGAGGCGGCGATGGTCGCGCCGTCGCGGATGCCGCAGATGCCGACCTATCACCTCAAGCGGCCCGACGGGCAGGGCATCAGCCTGGTCAACATCGGCATCGGCCCCTCGAACGCCAAGACCGCGACCGACCACATCGCGGTGCTGCGCCCGCATGCGTGGCTGATGGTCGGCCATTGCGCCGGGCTGCGCAACTCGCAAAGCCTTGGCGACTTCGTGCTTGCCCACGCCTACCTGCGCGAGGATCACGTCCTGGATGACGACCTGCCGGTGTGGGTGCCGATCCCGGCGCTGGCCGAGATCCAGATCGCGTTGCAGGATTCGGTGGCCGAGGTGACCGGCCTCGACGGGTTCGAGCTCAAGCGGATCATGCGCACCGGCACCGTCGCCACCATCGACAACCGCAACTGGGAGCTGCGCGACCAGTCCGGCCCGGTGGCGCGCCTGAGCCAGTCGCGGGCGATCGCGCTCGACATGGAAAGTGCGACCATCGCGGCCAACGGCTTTCGCTTCCGGGTGCCCTACGGCACGCTGCTGTGCGTGTCCGACAAACCGCTGCACGGCGAGCTGAAATTGCCCGGCATGGCGACCGAGTTCTACCGCACCCAGGTGTCGCGCCACCTGCTGATCGGGGTGCGCGCGATGGAGCGCCTGCGCGAGATGCCGCTGGAGCGGATTCACTCGCGCAAGCTGCGCAGCTTCGAGGAAACCGCCTTCCTGTGACCCGAACGCCGCGGTTCGGGGCGGCGGCGCAGCAAAAATGCCGGAAATATCATGGCCGACGTGCGCAATCTGTTGTGGTAAGTGGCAAGATCACGGTATTTCTGGCAGATATACCCCAACACATGGGGAGTGGAGACGAGGAGACACCATGACGACCAAACCGATGACCAAGACCCAGCTTGTCGCCGCGCTTGCCGATGCGATGGGGTCGGACAAGAAGACCGCCTCGGCAGCGCTCGACAGCCTTGGCGCGATCGTCACCCGCGAGGTTGCCGCCGGCGGCGCCGTCACCCTGCCCGGCCTTGGCAAGATCGCCTGCCGCGCGCGGCCCGAGCGCACGGTGCGCAACCCCGCCACCGGCGAACAGCTCGTCAAGCCCGCCGACCGGCAGGTGAAGATGACCATCGCCAAGGCGCTGAAAGACAGCGTCAACGGCTGATGCCGGCGCGGCCGGGGCCCAGCCTTGCCCCGGCCCCCTCCCCGATCAGAGGCGGAAGCCGCGCAGCCGGTCCATCTCGGCCAGAAGCTCGGCGCTGATGCCGGGCTCGGACAGCGCGTGGCCCGACAGCGGGACGATCCGCAGCGACGCCTCGCGCCAGACCTGCGACAGCTTCCACGCCGACACCGGCGGACAGATCACGTCGTAACGGCCCTGCACGATGGTGCCGGGGATGCCCGACAGCCGGCCGGCATGGGCCAGGATCCAGCCGTCGCCGTCGAGAAAGCCGGCATGAGTGAAATAATGATTCTCGAGCCGGGCGAAGGCGCGGGCGTGGTCGGGCGGCCCCTCGCCGCCGTAGCCGTCGCTGCCGATGGCGGCCAGCGCGTTCTCCCAGCCGGCCCAGGTGCGGGCGTGGCGGATCTCGGTCGGCAGATCGCCCGAGAACAGCCGCCGGTGATAGGCGGCGATCGGCTCGGCGCGTTCGTCCTCGGGCAGGGGTGCAAGGAAGCGCTGCCACTGGTCGGGAAAGAACCGCCCGGCGCCGCCGCCGTAGAACCACGCAAGCTCGTCCTGCGTCATCAGAAAGACGCCGCGCAGCACCAGATGGGCAACCCGGCCGGGGTGGGTTTCGGCATAGACCAGCGCCAGCGTCGCGCCCCAGCTTCCGCCGAACACCAGCCACCGCTCGATCCCGAGTTCCGCGCGGATCCGCTCCATGTCGGCGACAAGGTGCCAGGTGGTGTTGTTGTCGACGCTCGCGTGCGGGCGCGAGCGGCCGCAACCGCGCTGGTCGAACAGGATCACGCGGTAGACCGCGGGGTCGAAATAACGCCGCATAACCGGGCTGCAGCCGCCGCCCGGGCCGCCGTGCAGAACCACCACCGGCAGGCCCTGCGGGTGGCCGCATTGCTCGACATAGATCGCGTGGCCGTCGCCGGTGTCGATCATCCGCTGGTCGAACGGCTCGACCGGCGGATAGAGAAGTTGCGCTGTGCGCTTCTGGCCTGAGGACTTGTCCATGTCAGAGCTATATAACGCGACAGGGGGCCTTTCCATGGTCAGAACGCAGGAGATCGATCCGATGCACGATGCCGCGACAACCGTCGATGCCGCCGAAGTGGCCAAGTTCGAGGCGATGGCCGCCGAATGGTGGGATCCGAACGGCAAGTTCCGGCCGCTGCACCAGATGAACCCCTGCCGGCTGGACTACATCGCCGCGCAGATCGCGGCCGAGTTCGGGCGCGACCGGGCGGGCCCGCGGCCCTTCGCCGGGCTGCGGCTGCTGGACATCGGCTGCGGCGGCGGGCTGTTGTCTGAACCCATGGCGCGGCTGGGCGCCGAGGTGGTGGGCGCCGACGCCGCCCCGCGCAACATCCCCGTGGCCCGCCTGCACGCCGAGCAATCGGGCCTGGCCATCGACTATCGCCACACCACCGCCGAGGCGCTGGCCGAGGCTGGCGAGCGCTTCGACGTGGTGCTCAACATGGAGGTGGTCGAGCATGTGTCCGACCCGCCGGCCTACCTTGCCGCCTGCCGCGACCTGCTGCGGCCCGGCGGGCTGATGATCTGCTCGACGCTGAACCGCACCGCGAAAAGTTTCGCGCTGGCCATCGTCGGGGCGGAATACGTCCTGCGCTGGCTGCCGCGCGGCACCCACGAGTGGCAGAAGTTCCTTACCCCGGACGAGTTGTTCGCGCTGATCCGCGGCGCCGGCCTCGACCCCGTCGACCGCAAGGGCTTCGTGTTCAACCCGCTGGCGTGGTCATGGTCGGTCTCGGCGCGCGATCTGTCGGTGAACTACGTCGCCGCCGCCCGCCGTCCGGCCTTGTGACCGCGATGGTTGAATTCCGCGCGCCTGCGGGGCAGGAAGGGGGGCAGCCACGCGGACCCGCCATGAACCGTCTCTATCACGTTCCCCTCTCGCCGTTCTGCCGCAAGGTCCGCCTGACGCTGGCGGAAAAGAAGATCGAGGTGACGCTGATCGAGGAACGCTACTGGGAGAAGTCGCGCACCTTCCTGCAACGCAATCCCGCCGGCAAGGTGCCGATCCTGCGCATCGACGGCCGCACCATGGCCGAAAGCCAGGCGATCTGCGAATATCTGGACGAGCGGTTTCCCGATCCGGCGCTGATGCCCCGCGCGGCGGCCGACCGCTTCGAGGTGCGCCGGCTGTGCGCGTGGTTCGACGACACCTTCCACCACGAGGTCACCGCCAACCTGCTGTACGAGCGGGTCAACCGCAAGCTGACCGGGCAGGGCCACCCGGAATCGCGCAACATCAAGTTCGGCGCCGGCCGGATCAAGTATCACCTCGATTACATGGCGTGGCTGCTCGACCAGCGCCGGTGGCTGGCCGGCGACACGATGACGCTGGCCGATTTCGCCGCCGCCGCGCATCTGTCGTGCCTCGACTACATCTCGGACGTGGACTGGAACCGCTCGGCCACGGTCAAGGACTGGTACGCCAAGATCAAGTCGCGCCCGGCCTTCCGCAGCCTGCTGGCCGATCAGGTGCCCGGGTTCCCGCCGCCGCGGCATTATGCCAACCTCGACTTCTGAGCGCCTGCGCGCGGGCCTCGCGGCCGAGGCGCGAGGGCTGGGGCTGGCCGCGATCGGGGTCTGCGCGCCCGACGCGATCCCCGAGGCGGCGGGCCGGCTGGCGGATTTCGTGGGCGCCGGCCGGCACGGGCAGATGGGCTGGATGGCCGAGCGCGCGGGCTGGCGCGGCAGCCCGGCGGCGCTGTGGCCCGAAGCGCGGTCGGTGGTGATGGTGGCCGAAAGCTACACCCCGGCGCACGATCCGCTGGCGGTGCTGGCCCGGCGCGACCGGGGGGCGATATCGGTCTATGCGCAGAACCGCGATTATCACGACGTGCTCAAGAAGAAGCTCAAGGCGCTGGGCCGCTGGCTGCTGGCGGAGGGCGGCGGCGAGATCAAGGTGTTCGTCGATACCGCGCCGGTGATGGAAAAGCCGCTGGCGGCGGCGGCGGGGCTGGGCTGGCAGGGCAAGCACACCAACCTGCTGGGGCGGAGCTTCGGCAACTGGGTGTTCCTGGGTGCGCTGTTCACCACCCTCGACCTGCCGCGCGACGCGCCCGAGGCCGAGCGCTGCGGAAGCTGCACCGCGTGCCTCGACATCTGCCCGACGCGGGCGTTTCCGGCGCCGTTCCAGCTTGATGCGCGGCGCTGCATTTCCTACCTGACGATCGAGCACAAGGGGCCGGTGGACGAGGCGTTGCGCCCGGCGCTGGGCAACCGCATCTACGGCTGCGACGATTGCCTGGCGGTGTGCCCGTGGAACAAGTTCGCGGCCGCCGCGCGCGAGGCGCGCTATGCCGCCCGCCCCGACCTGGTGGCGCCGCCGCTGGCCGAGCTGGCCGGGCTGGACGACGCGCGGTTTCGCGTGCGCTTTTCCGGCAGCCCGGTCAAGCGCATCGGGGTCGGGCGTTTCGTGCGCAACGTGCTTTACGCGATCGGGAATTCGGGCGATGCCGGGCTTGCGCCGGCGGCGGCGGCGCGGGTGGACGACGCCGATCGTGCGGTGGCCGATGCCGCGCGCTGGGCCCTGGCAAGGTTGCGCCCGGCCTCCGGCGTGGCGCCCCCGGCGGGCGGCGCGCCGTGAGTATTTGAGCCAAGATGAAGGCAGCAGGGAAGGCGCGGCCCGGTCGAAGGCGGAAAGGCCGGGCGCGTCCCTGGGATTCAGGCGGGTGGGGCGTCCGGTCGTGGTGCGCGGGCCCGACCGACGATCGACGGGCCCGGTGTCCAACGTTCGATCCGGGGCGGGGCGCACGGCCTCAGATCGGGATCGCCACCCGCCGCTCCTGCACCGGCAGGTGGACGATGGCCGAGAACGCGCCCACGCCCACCCCGATCCACCACACCAGCGTGTAGCCGCCGGAGAGGTCGTAAAGCCGACCGCCGAGCCACACGCCCAGGAACGAACCCAACTGGTGCGAGAGGAACACGATCCCGTAAAGCGTGCCCATGTAGCGCAGCCCCCAGATGTGGGCCACCAGCCCCGATGTCAGCGGCACCGTCGCCAGCCAGAGCGAGCCCATGGCGAGCGAGAACACGATCACCGTGGCCGGTGTCATCGGGGTCAGGATGAAGGCCGCGGCGATCAGGGTGCGCAGGGTGTAGATGCCGGCCAGCAGGTATTTCCTGGAATAGCGGTTGCCCAGCCAGCCCGCCAGGATCGTGCCGGCGATGTTGGCCAGCCCGATCACAGCGATGGAAACCGCCCCGAGGCCCGAGGTGGTCGACACCCCGAGGCTGGCCAGCACCCCCGACGGGTCGATGGCGCTGCACGCCTCGGTCACGAAGGCCGGGAAATGCGCGGTGATGAACGCCAACTGGTAGCCGCAGGAAAAGAAACCCAGGAAGATCAGCGTGTAGGACGGATCGCGAAACGCCCGGCGCAGGACGTGGCCCAGCGATTCCTCCAGTTCCGCCCGCCCCGCGGTGATCGGCGCGCGGATGAACGGCAGCGCGAACAGGGTGGCCAGGATGACCGCGGCGAAGACGATGAAGACGCCCTGCCACGGCAGCACCCGCAGCAACGCCTCGGCCGCCGGCGCGCCGAACACCTGCCCGGCCGAGCCCGCGGCGGTGGCGATGCCCAGCGCCATCGAGCGGTTCTCGTCCGAGGCGGCGCGCCCGACGATGGCCAGGATCACCCCGAAGCCGGTGCCGGCGATGCCGAAGCCCACGAGGATTTCGAGCATCTGGTGCTGCCCCGGCGTCACCGCGAAGGATGACAGCACCAGCCCGGCGGCATAGAGGATCGCGCCGAGGATGATCGCGCGGCGGTCGCCGAAGCGCTCGGCCAGCGTGCCGAAGATCGGCTGCCCGATTCCCCAGGCCAGGTTCTGGATCGCGATGGCGAGGCTGAAATCGGCGCGCAGCCAGCCGAATTCCCCGGCGATGGGGATCTGGAACACGCCGAAGCTTGCCCGGATCGCGAAGCTCAGCATCACGATGACGCAGCCCGCGATCAGGACGGGCGTGAACAGCGGTGCTTGGCGGGTCATGGCGCTCCTCCGGGCATCGGACAAAGCCCAAAGGTGCGGCGCCGTCAATTCCCCATCGCCGCAGACCCGCCCTGCACCCTTCCCCCCCGCGCGGGGCTTCGCTATGGGGCGGGGATGGAGACGCTGACCGAGATCTACGACCGCAAGGTGGCCGCCGGGGCGCTGCACGGCGACGCCGCGCAACGCGGCGTGCTGCCGCGGTTGCAGGCCCTGCGCGAGGCGCTGGAGGCGCCGCCGCCCCGGCGTGGCCTGCTGGCCGGCCTGCTGGCCCGGCCGGACCCGGTGCCGGCGCCGCGCGGCCTTTACCTCTGGGGCGGGGTGGGGCGCGGCAAGTCGATGCTGATGGACCTGTTCTTCGGGGCGCTCGACATCCCGGGAAAGCGCCGCGTCCACTTCCACGCCTTCATGCAGGAGGTTCACGGCGCGCTCGACGTCGCCCGGCGCACCGGCACCGACGACGCGCTGCGCCCGGTCGCGGCCGGCATCGCCGACGGCCTGCGCCTGCTTGCCTTCGACGAGATGCAGATCACCGACATCACCGACGCGATGATCGTGGGCCGGCTGTTCGGCCTTCTGTTCGAGGCCGGGGTCAGCATCGTCGCCACCTCGAACCGCCCGCCCGACGACCTTTACAAGGACGGGCTCAACCGCGCGCTGTTCGTGCCGTTCATCGAGTTGCTGAAGGCGCGGATGGACGTGTGCGAGCTGGAATCCGAAACCGACTGGCGGCGCCACCGTCTGGCCGGGGCGCAGGTGTGGTTCACCCCCGCCGGCGCCGCGGCGCGCGCGCGTGTGGACGCGATCTGGCGCGACCTGACGGGGGGCGACGCCCAGCCCCTGCGGCTGCACGTCAAGGGGCGCGAGGTGGTGCTGCCGGCCTTTCACAACGGCGTCGCGCGCGCCGGCTTCTGGGATCTGTGCGGCCGTCCGCTGGGCCCGGCCGACTACCTTGCGATCGCGCAGGCGGTGCGGGTGCTGGTGATCGACGACATTCCGTGCCTGTCGCGCAGCAACTTCAACGAGGCGCGCCGCTTCGTCACCCTGATCGACGCGCTCTACGAGGCGCGGGTGCGCCTGATCGCCTCGGCCGCCGACGCGCCCGAACGGCTGTATCTGGAAGGCGAGGGCAGCTTCGAGTTCGCGCGCACCGTCTCGCGGCTGCACGAGATGCAGGGGCAGGGCTGGGGCGACGATCCGCCGCCCGCGCCCTGACCCCGGCGGCGCGCCCGCCGCGCGGTGCCGCATCGTCGACGACACGGCGCCGCCGCGGATACGGCACCCGGCGTTCCCGCGCGCGCGCCGTGCGGCTTTCCGAGGCCGAGACGTCGGGGCACCGGGCCGGATCCGGTTCGAGGCGGCGGCTCAGACCGACAGGCAGATATACTTCATCTCGAGGAACTCCTCGATCCCGTGGCGGCTGCCCTCGCGGCCGAGGCCGGATTGCTTGACGCCGCCGAAGGGGGCCACCTCGGTCGAGATGATGCCGGTGTTCACCCCGACGATGCCGTATTCCAGCGCCTCCTGCACCCGGGTCACGCGGCCGATGTCGCGGGCGTAGAAATAGGCCGCCAGCCCGAAGATGGTGTCGTTGGCGTGGCGGATCGCCTCGTCCTCGGTCTCGAAGCGGAACAGCGGCGCAAGCGGGCCGAAGGTTTCCTCCTGCGCCACCGCCATCGACTGGGTGACGCCGGTCACGATCGTCGGCTCGAAATAGCTGCCGCCCTTGGCGTGGCGCTTCCCGCCGGCCAGCACCTTGCCGCCCTTGGCGACGGCGTCGGCGATATGCGCCTCGACCTTCTCGACCGCGGCCATGTTGACCAGCGGGCCCAGGTCGACCGTCTCGGACAGCCCGTCGCCCACCTTCAGCCCGGCCACCGCCGCGGCGAGCTTTTCGGCGAAGGCATCATGGACGCCGGCCTGCACGTAGATGCGGTTGGCGCAGACGCAGGTCTGGCCGTTGTTGCGGTATTTCGACAGGATCGCGCCCTGCACCGCGGCATCCAGATCGGCGTCGTCGAAGACGATGAAGGGGGCGTTGCCGCCCAGTTCCATCGAGCATTTCATCACCTGGTCGGCAGCCTGGCGCAGCAGGATGCGCCCGACCTCGGTGCTGCCGGTGAAGGTCAGCTTGCGCACCCTGGGGTTCTCGCAGAACTCGCGGCCGATGTCGGACGACCGGCTGGAGGTGACGACCGAAAAGAGGCCCGCCGGCACCCCCGCGCGTTCGGCCAGCACCGCCATCGCCAGCGCCGACAGCGGGGTTTCCGAGGCCGGCCGCGCGACGAAGCCGCAGCCCGCCGCCAGCGCCGGCGCGACCTTGCGCGCGATCATGGCGTTGGGGAAGTTCCACGGCGTGATCGAGGCCGCCACCCCGATCGGCTGGCGAAGAACGGTGATGCGCTTGTCGCGCTGGTGGCCGGGGATCGTTTCGCCGTAGATGCGCTTGGCCTCTTCGGCGAACCATTCGATGAAGCCGGCGCCATAGGCGATCTCGCCCCTGGCCTCGGCCAGCGGCTTGCCCATCTCGGCGGTCAGGATCGCGCCCAGATCGTCCTGGTTGGCGATCATCAGGTCGTACCAGCGGCGCAGGATCGCGGCGCGCTCCTTGCCGGTCAGCGTCGCCCAGTCCTTCTGCGCGGCATGGGCGGCGTCGATGGCGCGGGCGACCTCGGCGCGCGAAAGGTCGGGCAGGGTGCAGATGACATCGCCGCGGGCGGGGTTGGTGACGGCGAATGTGGCGCCGTCGTCGGCCTCGATCCAGTCGCCGGCGACATAGGCACGGGTGGCCAGCAGCGCCGGGTCGCGCAGCATCGCGCGCAGGTCGGTTGCGGTATCCAGCATCGGATCCTCCCTTGGTCGAAATGTCGGATTTGGCCGGAGCGAACCATGCCCGGGCGGTGTTGTCCAGTGCTTCAGCCGGTCGCGGTGTCCAGCCGCTCCTGGGCCGCGGCCCACAGCGCCTCGGCGCGGTCGAGGCCGTTCATCACCTCGGCATACTTGCGGTTCCAGACCTCCAGTTCGCCGATCCGCGCGTCTTCGTAAAGCGAGGTGTCGGCCAGCTTCGCCGCCAGCCGGTCGCGCATGTCCTCGAGCTTGGCGATGCGTTCCTCGCAGCGGCGCACCTCGGCGCGCAGCGCCAGCACCGCGTCGCGGCCGGGGCGGGCGGGGCGGGGCCTGGCCGTGTCCCTGGGCTTCCCGGTGGTGTCGCCCTCCAGCAGGAAGCGGCGGTAATCCTCCAGGTCGCCCTCCCACGGCGCCACCGACCCGCCCGAGACCAGCCACAGCCGGTCGGCCACCAGCCCCAGCAGGTGCATGTCGTGGCTGACGAGAACCACCGCGCCGGTGTAGTCGGTCAGCGCCTCGACCAGCGCCTCGCGGCTTTCGATGTCGAGGTGGTTGGTGGGCTCGTCCAGGATCAGCAGGTGCGGCGCGTCGATGGTCGCGATCAGCAGCGACAGGCGCGATTTCTGCCCGCCCGATAGCCGCCCCACGGGGGTTTCCGCCTGATCGGCCTGCAAGCCGAAGCCCGCCAGCCGCGCCCGCAGACGCGCCTGCCCCTCGGCCGGGCGCAGCCGCGCGACATGCTGGATCGGGGTTTCGTCAAGGTGCAGTTCGTCCACCTGGTGCTGCGCGAAATAGCCCACCCGAAGCTTGGTGGCCACGGTGATCCGCCCGGCCATCGGCGCAAGCTTGCCGGCCAGGAGCTTGGACAGCGTCGACTTGCCCTCGCCGTTGCGGCCCAGCAGCGCGATGCGGTCGTCCTGGTCGATGCGCAGGTCAAGCTTGCGCAGCACTGGCGGGCCGCCGTAACCGACGGCCGCGTTTTCCAGCGTGACGATGGGCGGCGAAAGTTCCTCGGGCGCGGGAAAGGTGAATACCTGTTTCGCCGCCTCTTCCGGGGCGGTGATCGGGGTCATCCGCTCCAGCATCTTGAGGCGCGATTGCGCCTGGCGCGCCTTGGTCGCCTTGGCGCGAAAGCGGTCGACGAAGGATTGCAGGTGCGCGCGGCGGGCGTCCTGCTTGCGGGCCTCGGCGGCCATCAGCGCGCGCGCCTCGGCGCGGGCCTTCGCGAAGGCGTCGTAGCCGCCGGTGTAAAGCGTGAGCTTGCGGTTCTCGAGGTGCAGGATCGCGCCCACCGCGCGGTTCAGAAGCCCGCGGTCGTGGCTGATCACGATCACCGTATGGGGATAGCGCGCGAGGTAGCCTTCCAGCCACAGCGCGCCCTCGAGGTCGAGGTAGTTGGTAGGCTCGTCCAGCAGCAGCAGGTCGGGGCGGGCGAACAGCACCCCGGCCAGCGCCACCCGCATCCGCCAGCCGCCGGAAAAGTCCGAGCACGGGCGCGCCTGCGCCGCGGCGTCGAAGCCCAGCCCGCGCAGGATCGCGGCCGCCCGCGCCTCGGCCGACCAGGCGTCGATGTCGGCCAGCCGGGTCTGGATGTCGGCGATGCGGTGGGCGTCGCGGGCGTGGGCGGCCTCGGCCATCAGCGCGGCGCGTTCGGTGTCGGCGGCCAGCACGGTGTCGAGCAGGCTGTCGGCGCTGGCCGGCGCCTCTTGCGCGACACCGCCGATGCGGGCGCGGGTGGGCAGGCCGATGGTGCCGCCCTCGAGCGGCAGTTCGCCCCGGATCAGCCGGAACAGCGTTGTCTTGCCGGTGCCGTTGCGCCCGACAAGGCCAACCTTGTGGCCGGCCGGCACCCGCGCCGTGGCATGGTCGAACAGCGGCGTTCCGGCCATGGAAAAGGTGATGTCGGAGATCCTGAGCATGGGCGCGGTGTGCCCGAGGCGGCCAGCGGCGTCAATCGCCCCAAGCCGCCGCCGCGCGGCCGGCGTGCAGGCCGGTGGCGAGGCACGCGGTCAGCAGATAGCCGCCGGTCGGCGCCTCCCAGTCCAGCATCTCGCCGGCGGCGAAGGTGCCGGGCAGGGCGCGCAGCATCAGCGCGTCGTCGAAGGCCGCGCGCGCGATCCCGCCGGCCGACGAGATCGCCTCGGCCAGCGGGCGCAGGCCGGAATGGGGGATGGCCAGCGCCTTGAGCCGGGCGGCAAGCGCCGCCGGTTCGGCCGGGACCGGGCGCGCGCATTCCAGCGCCAGCGCCACCGCGCCGGGGCCAAGGCCGGCCTTGCGCAGCCGGTTGCCGATGCTGTCGCTGCGGGGCACGGCGGCAAGCCGGGCGGCCAGCGCGGCCGCGTCGCGGTCGGGCGCCAGGTCGATCGTCAGGCCCGCGCCGGCGCGCAGGGCCGGGGTGAGGGCGTAAAGCCCGCCCCCTTCGAGCCCGCGGGCCGAGATCACCACCTCGCCGCGCGAGGTGGCACTGCCGGCGGTCAGGCGCACGCCCTTCACCGGCGTGCCGAAATGGCGCGCCATCGGCGCCGACCAGGCCACGGTTAGCCCGGCGTTGGCCGGCGCGAAGGGGGTGAGTGCGACGCCGCGCTCGGCCAGCCACGGCACCCAGCCCCCGTCCGACCCGAGACGCGGCCAGCTTGCCCCGCCCAGCGCCAGCACCGTGGCGGACGGGCGCATCAGGCGCGCGCCGTCGGGGGTGGCGAAGCGCAGCGCCGCGCCCTCCCACCCCTGCCAGAGCCAGCGGGTCCGGATCGTCACCCCTGCCGCCGCCAGCCGCCCGGCCCAGGCGCGCACCAGCGGCGACGCCTTCATCGCCACCGGGAATACCCGCCCGGTGGTGCCGGTGAACAATGCCTGCCCGAGGCCGCGGGCCCAGTCCTGCACCGCCTCGGGGCCGAAGCCGGCGAGGATCGGCGCCAGCCATTCCGCCGCGTCGCCATAGGCGGCCGGGAAGCGCGCGGCGGGGGCTTCGCGGGTCAGGTTCAGGCCCGACTTGCCGGCCATCAGCAGCTTGCGCGCGATCGAGGGCCGGCCCTCGGCCACCACCACCCGGCGGCCGGCGGCGGCCAGCGCCTCGGCCGCCATCAGCCCGGCGGGGCCGGCGCCGATCACCAGCGCCTCGGGGGTTTGCGCAATCTCTGCCATCGCGCCGCTGTGCCAGCCCGCCGCCGCCGCCGCAAGCCTTTGACGTTGGCGCGCCGTGGCCCTACCCTGCCGGCGCAGGAGGGGCGCAGATGCAACCGGGGCCGCGAAACCTGATCACCGACGTCGGCGGGCTGCGCGTGGGCAACGCCCACGACGCGCACCTGCGCTCGGGCGCCACCGTGCTGCTGGGCGACGCGCCCTTCACCGCCGCCATGCATATCATGGGCGGCGCCCCCGGCACCCGCGAGACCGACCTGCTCGCCCCCGACCGGCTGGTGCAACAGGTCGACGCGCTGGTGCTGTCGGGCGGCTCGGCCTTCGGGCTCGACGCTGCCTCGGGGGTGGCGGGGGCGTTGCGCGCGGCCGGGCGGGGGTTCGACGTGGGCGGCCAGAAGGTGCCGATCGTGCCAGGCGCGATCCTGTTCGACCTCGGGAACGGCGGCGACAAGGACTGGGCCGAAAACCCCTACGCGGCCCTTGGCCGGGCGGCGCTGGCTGCGGCCGACGCGCGCTTTGCGCTGGGCAGCGTGGGGGCCGGGTTCGGCGCCACCACCGGCCGGCTGAAGGGCGGGCTTGGCTCGGCCTCGGCGGTGCTGGCCTCGGGGGTCACGGTGGGGGCGCTGGTGGCGGTGAACGCCGTGGGCTCGGCCAATGTCGGCGAGGGGCCGCATTTCTGGGCCGCCCCGTGGGAGATGGGCGACGAGTTCGGCGCCATTGGCCCCGCCCCGGCCGGGGCCTACGACCCGGGGCACGAGCCGCCGGCCGCCAAGCCCGCCGGCGCCGCCACCACCATCGCCATCGTCGCCACCGATGCCGTCCTGACCCAGGCCGAGGCGCAGCGCATGGCCATCGTGGCGCACGACGGCATGGCCCGCGCGCTGGTGCCAAGCCACACGCCGCTGGACGGCGACCTGGTGTTCGCCGCCGCCACCGGCGCCCGCCCGCTGGCCGAGCCGGTGGCCGACACCCTGCGCATCGGCCATGCCGCCGCCGCCTGCCTCGCCCGCGCCATCGCCCGCGCGGTGTTCTGCGCCAGCCCGCACAACGGCGACACCCAACCCTGCTGGCAGGCGCTGCATGGCCCCTTGCCCGAACGCCGTCGCTGACGCACACTCGCGGCCATTGCAGCCACGGAGTTCGCCATGAAACGCCTTCGCCTTGCCGCCGCCGCGGCGCTTGCCCTTTCCACCCCCGCCCGCGCCGACGAGATCACCGACACCCTGCAAAGCGCACTTGACGCCTATCAGGCCGGCGACGTCGCCTTTGCATTGCAGGACCTCGCCTATGCCACCCAGCTTCTGAACGCGCTCAAGGCCGAGGGGCTGGCGACGTTCCTGCCGCCCGCGCCCGACGGTTGGACCCGCACCGACAATTCCGAGATCGGCCAGTCGCTGGGCTTCATGGGGGGCGGCACCGCGGCCGAGGCAAGCTACGAGGGCGGCGGGCGCGACGTGACGCTGACGCTGATGGCCGACAACCCGATGGTCACCGCCATGGCCGGCATGTTCGGCAACGCCACGCTGATGGCGCAGGCCGGCAAGGTGACGCGGATCGGCCGGATCTCGTTCGTCGACCAGGGCGGCGAGATCACCGGGCTGGTCGGCAACCGGGTGCTGGTGCAGGCCAAGGGCGATACCGAGGCGGCGTTCGAGTTGCTGGGCGCGATGGACCTGCGCGGTTTGTCCGAGTTCGGCTCATAACCCCGCCAGCAGCGCCCGGCACAGCGTGCTTTCGGCCGCCTCCAGCCCTTCGATGACGTCGAAGTGGTGCCGGCCGGGCTCGATCACCAGCCGCCCGCCCCAGGCGTCGTGCAGCCACCGCGCCTGATCGAGGAACGCCGGCCGTTCGTCGCCCCCGACCCAGGTGACGAGATCGACGCCGGTGGCGGGGCGGTGGCAGACCGGGCTTTCCGCCTCGGCCTCGGCCGGATCGAGGCGCAGCACGGCGTTCAGCGCGCTTGCCGCGAGCAGCGGGCGCAGGTCGGCCAGCGGCGAGATCGCCAGCGTCCGCGCGATCCGGCCGGCGGCGGCGGGGGCGGCGTCGGCGCACAGCATCCGCGCCGCCAGGTGGCCGCCGGCGGAATGGCCGGCCAGCACGATCGGCCCGGCCACGCGGGCGGCGGCGGCGTCGATGGCGCGCGAGACCTCGCGGGTGATGGCGGCGATCCGCGCGGCGGGGGCCAACGTGTAGCCCGGCATCGCCACCGCCCAGCCCCGCGCCAGCGGCCCGGCCGCCAGGTGCGACCAGTCGGCCGGCGCGCAGTCGCGCCAGAACCCGCCGTGCACGAACACCGCCAGCCCGCGCGGGGCGCCTTCGGGGTGGAACAGGTCAAGCGTCTGGCGCGGTCCGGGGCCATGGGCCAGCCCGGTTTCGGCGCGCGCGCCAAGTGCCGTGCGGAACGCGGCGGCGGCGGCCGCCCAGCGCGGCGGGAACCCCTCGGCGCCGGGGATGAAGGCGGCGTTGGCATAGGCGAGGTCGGTGTCGGTCATGGCAATGGCTCCCGGCGGGGCGTCGGCCCCTTGAAACCCCCTAGCGGCGGGCGCACCTTTCGGCAACGGGGGTTTCATGGACGCGGATATCACGGCACGGCTGATCTATCTGGTGTTGCTTGGCGCGGCGGTGGCGGGCAGCCTGTTGCTGTCCGGCCGCGCGCGGGCCGGCACCGTGGCGCGCAACGTCGCGACCTGGGGGCTGATCTTCGTCGGCCTGCTGGCGGGCTATGCGCTGTGGTCCGACGTCCGCTCGGTGGTGCAGCCGTCGCGGGCGCTGGTGGCAAGCGACGGCACGATCTCGGCCCGGCGCGGCGACGACGGGCATTTCCACCTGACGCTTCGGGTGGGCGGCACCCCGGTGCGGTTCCTGGTCGACACCGGCGCCTCGGACGTGGTGCTGTCGGAGGACGACGCCCGCCGGCTGGGGATCGACCCGTCCGGCCTGCGCTATCTCGGCCGCGCGGTCACCGCCAACGGCATGGTGCGCACCGCGCGGGTGACGTTGCGCGACGTGCGCCTCGGGCCGGTGACGGTCGACCGGCTGGGCGCCTCGGTCAGCGAGGGCGCGATGCCGGGCTCGTTGCTGGGGATGGCGTTTCTCGACCGTTTCGCGCGGATCGAGATCGCCGGCGACCGGCTGATCCTGCATCCCTGATCGCCGCCCGCCCACCGCCCGGGCGCCGCTGGACAGCCGCGGGCGCATCCCGTAACGGTATCTGCCATGGCCGAAAAATCCGATCCCAACTACCGCATCGTTGCCGAGAACCGTCGCGCGCGGTTCGACTACGCGATCGAGAGCGATCTCGAATGCGGGATCGTGCTGACCGGCTCCGAGGTGAAATCGCTGCGCGCCGGACGCGCGAACATCGCCGAAAGCTATGCCGCGGTCGAGGGCGGCGAGTTGTGGCTGATCAACAGCCACATCGCCCCCTACGCCCCCGCCCGCACCTGGGGCCACGACGAGCGGCGGCGCCGCAAGCTGCTGGTCGGCAGGCGCGAACTGGCGCGGCTGTGGGCGGCGACGGCCAAGCAGGGGATGACGCTGGTGCCGCTGGTGATGTATTTCAACCACCGCGGCATCGTGAAGCTGAAGATCGGCGTGGGGCGCGGCAAGAAGCTGGCCGACAAGCGCGAAACCTCGGCCCGGCGCGACTGGAACCGCCAGAAGCAGCGGCTGCTGAAGGAACGCGGCTGAGCGGGCGCGGCCGCCTCAGGCATCCTGCCGGACGAGATCGAGGATCAGCACATCCCTGAGGATCGGGCCGAGCACGCCCCCTGCGGCCTCGTTCAGCGCGCGGCGCAGCGCGTCCAGCCGGGTGGGGGCGGTGAACTCGCCGCCGAAGCCGCCGGCATGGGCGTGGTCGAACAGCACCCGCAGCAGCGCGTCGCGCAACCGCGGTTCGCGCGCGAAAACCTGCTCGCGGCTGCCGGACGTCACCTCGAGGCTGAGCGACAGGATGACCAGCGATTCGATCCGCTCGGGGCCGACCACCGGCACGATGAACTGGTTGTCGAGGCGGACGTAGTCGAGATCGCCGGCCCCCGCCGCATCGCCGTGCCCGCCGCCGGCGGCGGGGGCGCGGGGCGGCGGGGTGCCGTGCCCGCCCGGCTCGTCGTCGGCGGCGATGTGGCTTTCGTCGCCGGCGCCTTCGGTGGCGGCGCTTTCGCTGGCCGGGTGCAGCACGATCCCCGCCCCCGCCCCCGCGACCAGGGCCACGACGATCAGGACAATCGGAAGCAGGCGTGCCATCGCGGTTCTCTTTCCTGCCGGCGGCGGTTCAGAACGGGCTCAGGATATCGGTGATCTGCTGGCCGTAGCGCGGCTGCTGGACGTCCGAGATCTGGCCGCGCCCGCCGTAGGCGATGCGCGCGCCGGCGATCTTGTCATAGGGCACCTCGTTCCGGCGCGAGATGTCCTGGGCGCGCACGAAGCCGTCGACCACGAGATCGCGCAGCTCGAAGTTCACCCGCACCTCCTGGGTGCCGGAGATGCGCAGCACCCCGTTGGGCAGCACCTCGACCACCGTCGCCGCGATCCGCAGCGTCAGTTGCTCGGCCCGCGCGACCGACCCCTCGCCGGCGTAGCGGCTGGAGGAATCGGTCTCGATCGCGTCGGCCAGGGTGGCCCCTTCGGGCAGGCGGCGGTCGAGGCGCTGCGGCAGCCCGAGGAAGCTGGGGATGCCGACCGATTCGCTGCCCGCGCGGCTGCGCTCGGAGGCGTTGGAGATGCGCGCGCTGTCGTCGATCTCGATCACCACGGTCAGGATGTCGCCGCGCTTCTGCGCCCGCCGGTCGCCCAGCAGCGATTGCTGCGACGCGCTCCACAGCGAGGCGCCGCCGGACACCAGGCGCGACGGCGTCACCTCCGGCATCGGCAGGGCATACATCGCGCTGTAGGGGGTGGTGCCCTCCATCGGCTGGAACTCGGGCGCGCGGCCGACCTCGGCGAGGCGGCCGCAGCCGGCGGCCACAAGCGCGAGGGCGAAGACGAGGGCAAGGCGCATGGCGACCTCTCAGTTGCCGGGCGGGGTATCGTCGCGCACCACGACCGAGCCGTCGGGCGCGACGATTCCGGCCACGGTGGTGCGGGAATCGACGTTGAGCGCGGTGATCGCCTCGCCCGCCGCGGCCCGGCCCAGCGCCCGCCCCTCGGCGGTGATGCGAAGCGGGCCGGCGCGGTAGCGCAGCACGACGCGGCCGTTGCGCTCGACCAGCGCCGGCGGCGCGGTGTCGGCCAGCGCCACCGGCCGGCCGGCGTAGAGGATGGCGCGCGCCTCGCGCCCGATCAGCGCGGCCGGGTCGGTGGCGGCGCCGGGGGTGTCGCCGGGGGCAAGGCGCAGGTCGGCGGGGCCGATCACCATGCCCGGGCGCAGGGTGCGGGCGGCCAGCACGGTGTCGGCCGCGGCGGGGGTGGCGGCCAGCGCCGCCAGCACAAGCAGCGCGCGCATCATCGCACCTGCACCGTGGCCGCGAGCATCTGGTCGGCGGCGGTGATGACCTTGGCGTTCAGCTCGTAGCCGCGCTGGGCGGCGATCAGCTCCGTCACCTCGCGCACCGCGTCGACCGAGCTTTCCTCGAGATAGCCCTGGCGCAGGGTGCCGAGCCCGTCCTGCCCCGGCGCGGCGACGAAGGGCGCGCCCGAGGCGCCGGTTTCCAGGAACAGGTTCGAGCCCATCGCCTCGAGCCCCTTCTCGTTGGCGAAGCCGGCCAGCGTGAACTGGCCGATGCGCTCGGGCTCGACCCGGTCGGCGAAGAAGGCGAACACCTCGCCCTCGGCGTTGATCGCGATCGAGCGGGCATCCTCGGGGATGACGATGCCGGGCACCACCTCGTAGCCGTCGGAGGTGACGATCAGCCCGTCGGGCCCGCGCTTGAGCCCGCCATCGCGGGTATAGGCCGAGCCGCCGGCGGGAAGCTGCACCTCGAGGTAGCCGCGCCCCTCGATCGCCAGGTCGAGGTCGCCGCCGGTGGCGGTCGAGGCGCCTTGCGCCAGCACCACGCTGACCGCGGTCGGCCGCACCCCGAGGCCAAGCTGCACGCCCGCCGGCACCAGCGTGCCGTCGGTGGCGGCGATGGTGCCGGCGCGGGTGGCCTGCTGGTAGTGCAGGTCGGCGAATTCCGCGCGGCGGGCGTTGTAGCCGGTGGTCGACATGTTGGCGAGGTTGTTGGACACCACCTCGACGCGGGTCTGCTGGGCGCTCATTCCGGTGGCGGCGATCTCGAGGGCGCGCATGGGGGCCTCCTATCGGGCGAAGGTGCGGATGACGTTGCGGATGCGCTCGTCCTCGCGGTCGAGCAGCGACTGGCCAAGTTCGTAGGCGCGTTGCACCGCGATCATGCGGGCGACCTCGGTCACCGGCTCGACGTTGGAGCCTTCGAGGGCGCCCTGCACCATGCGCCCGTCGATCAGCGGCTCCACCCCGTCGGGGGCGTCGAACAGCACGCCGGCCTCGTGGCGCAGGCCCGCCGGGTCGGCCGGCTGCCACAGGCCCACCTGCGCCACCGGCACCCCGTCGGCGGCCAGCGTGCCGTCGGGCCCGAGCGTGATCTCGCCGCCGTCGGCGGGCACGAACACCGGCGCGCCGCCGGCGTCGAGCAGCGTGTGCCCGTCGGCGGTGACAAGCGCGCCCGCCGGGTCGGGAAAGAACGCGCCGGCGCGGGTCAGCCGGGGGCCGCCCGGGGTTTCGACCAGGAAGAAGCCCGGCCCGTCGATGGCGAAATCGTAGCTGCCGCCGGTGCGCGCCAGCGCGCCGGGCAGGTCGGACAGGCTGCGGCCGTGGGCGCGCGCCATCGACAGCGACGCCTCGCCGGTGCCGGCGACGAATTCCGAGAAGATCACCCCCTCGCGCCGGTAGCCGGTGGTCGAGAGGTTGGCGATGTTGTGCGCCACCGCCTGCATCTCGGCCATCAGACCGGACTGGCGGGTAAGCGTGACGTAGCCGGAATTGTCCATCGCTAGCCCCCCGCGATCAGCGGCACGATGCTGTCGGTGAAGAAGCCGATCAGCATCGCCGCCATGAAGCCCATCGACAGCCAGAAGACGACCAGCATCGCCGCCACCTTGGGCACGAAGGTGAGCGTGAGTTCCTGCACCGAGGTCAGCGCCTGGAAGAGGCCCACCACAAGCCCCGTGACCAGCGCCACCGCAAGGATCGGCGCCGAGATCGCGACCGCGATCCACAGCCCGTGGCGGAGCGTGTCGAAGAAGGCGGCCTCGGTCATCATACCGGCATCCTCAGGATCTCCTGGTAGGCCTCGACCACGCGGTCGCGCACCGTCACCGCGGCCTCGACCGCAAGCTCGGTCTGGGCCAGGGCCTGAACCAGCGCGTGCGGGTCGGCGCCGCCGATCATCGCGGCCTTGGCGGTCTCCTCGCCCCGGCGCAGGGTTTCGGCGAAGTCGCCGGCGGCCTGGGCCAGCGGGTTGGAGGCCGCCTTGTCGCCGCCCGCGGCCGGCGCGGTGGCGGGCCGGGCGGAGGCGTAGGAAAGGGCGGCAAGGCTGGCGCGGATGTCCATGGTTCCCCCTAGCGGCGCAGCAGGTCGAGCAGGCCGGCCGACATCTGGCGGGCCTGGTCGAACAGGCGCAGGTTGGCCTCGTAGCTGCGCTGCGCCTCGCGCGCGTCGGCGATCTCGAGCACCAGGTCGACGTTGGAGCCGGGCCGGTAGCCCTCGGCGTCGGCCAGCGGATGGCCGGGGTCGCGCACCCGCGCGACCTCGGTCTGGTCAAGCCGCACCGGGCCAAGGCGCACCGCGTCGTCGTCGACGCGGAAGGCGGCCAGCTTGCGCTGGTAGCCCGGCGTGTCGGCGTTGGCGACGTTTTCGGACACGAGGCGCAGCCGCCCGGCCTGGGCCTGCATCCCCGAGGCCGACAGCGACAGGCTGGAAAGCAGATCGGCCATGGCGCTACCGTCCCAGCGTGGCGCGCAGGATGGTCATCCCGCTGCGGTAGATGGCAAGGGCGCGGTCGTGCTGGCCGCGGATTTCGGCGGCGCGCAGCATCTCGGTCTCGATCGAGACATTGTTGCCGTTGGGGCTGGCCTCGCCCCCCGCGTCGCGCGGGCTGAAGGTGGCCTGCACCCCGGCGCCGAGGTGGCCCGCGCGGGTGGCGCGCAGGCCGTCGCCGGCGGCGCGGTAGGTTTCGGCGAACGGCGCGATGTCGCGGGCGCGAAAGCCCGGCGTGTCGGCATTGGCGACGTTTTCCGCCGTGACCCCTTGCCTTGCGCCGGCATGGACGGCCATCGCCTGGGCCATCCGGAAAAGTTCGATCCGATCGAACATCAGGGCTTCTCCCTTGCTCGGATACACGAAGGATTAAGGGCGATTCCTTTAGAAACGCCTAAGCACGGAAAGGTCAGGAGGGCCGGCCATGAGCGAGGGTGTATTCGCGGCGCTGCGGGCCGAGGTCGCGCGCGCCATGCCGGTGGCCGAGGTCGGGCGCGTGGTGGCGGCGGGGCGCGGGCTGGTGCGGGTGGCCGGGCTGCCCGGCGCGGCGCTGGGCGAGCGGGTGCGCATCGGCGCCGGCCCCTGCGGCGAGATCGTCGCATTGTCGTCCGACGGCGCCGAGGTGCTGGCCGAGGGGGCGGCCGAAGGCATCGTGCTGGGCGCCGCCGTTACCCGCCTCGGGCCGGCCAGCATCGCGCCGCACGACGGCTGGATCGGGCGCATCGTCGACGCCTTCGGCGCGCCCCTTGACGGCCGGCCGCTGCTGCGCGGCGGCGTGGCGCGGCCGTTGCTGGGCGCGCCGCCGCCGGCGGCGGCGCGGCGCCGGCTGGGCGCGCGGCTGGACACCGGGATGGCCGCCTTCGACACATTGCTGCCGCTGGTGCGCGGCCAGCGGATCGGGCTTTTCGCCGGCTCGGGCGTGGGCAAGTCGATGCTGCTGTCGGCGCTGGCCCGCGGGGTCGAGGCCGACGTGGTGGTGATCGCGCTGATCGGCGAGCGCGGGCGCGAACTGCGCGAGTTCGTCGAGGAAACCCTGGGGCCCGAGGGGATGGCACGGGCGGTGGTGGTCGCCGCCACCTCCGACCAGCCGCCGCTGGTGCGCCGGCGCGCCGCGTGGGCGGCGATGGCCGCGGCCGAGCATTTCCGCGACCGTGGCCACCATGTGCTGCTGCTGGCCGACTCGCTCACCCGCTTCGCCGAGGCGCACCGCGAGGTGGCGCTGGCGGCGGGCGAAGGGGCGGCGCTGGGCGGCTATCCGCCCTCGACGGCGCACCACCTGATGCACCTGGCCGAGCGCGCGGGCCCCGGCGTGGGCCCCGGCGCGGGCACGGGGGGCGACATCACCGCGGTGTTCTCGGTGCTGGTCGCCGGGTCGGACATGGAGGGGCCGGTGGCCGACATCGTGCGCGGGGTGCTCGACGGGCACGTTGTGCTCGACCGCGCCATCGCCGAGCGCGGGCGCTATCCGGCGATCGACCTTGTGCGCTCGGTCTCGCGCAGCCTGCCGGGGGCGGCGACCGCGGCGGAACGGGCGCTGATCGACGAGGCGCGGCGCCTGCTGGGCGCCCATGCGCAGGCCGAAATGATGATCCGCGCGGGGCTTTACCAGGCCGGAAGCGACCCGCTGCTCGACCGCGCGGTGGATCGCTTCGCGGCGCTCGACGCCTTCCTGGCCATGCCGTCGCCGGGGCGCGCGGCAGACAGTTTCGCGCTGCTGGCCGACTGCCTCGCCCGCCCGGCCCCGACAAGCGCGGCCGGGGCTTCAGCGGATTGAATTCAGCGCACGGGTTTCAAGGTGTCTTGGGGCCGGAAACAATTCGAGGCACGCGGCGCGATAGCAGGCGAGGCCGAGCATGATTCACGGAAATGCCTGATTACGGGCGCATTTCCGGCCAATTGGTGAACAGACCGATATCGGTTCGTTGAACGGTTCCTGGTTCTTGGTCTTCTCTCGAACCTGCAACGGATAGAAAAATGCGAAAATTCCGAACCCTGCCGAGAAGCGACAAGCTTGCGCGCCTGGTTTCGGACCAGTCCGGCGCGGCCACGGTCGAGGCCGTGCTGTGGTTGCCGGTTTTCATCGCATTGTTCGCGCTTCTGGCAGATACGGCGCTTCTGTTCGGGTCTCAGGCACAGACACAGCGGATCGCACAGGACGCCAATCGCGCGCTTTCGGTGGGGCGGTTCGGAACAGGGGAGGAGGCCAAGGCAACCGCCGAGGCATTCGTGCGCGAACGCCTCGCGCCCCTCAGCCCGGGGGCGACCGTCGAAACCGTTGTCGAATCCGGGCTCATCACCACCACGGTCGTGTTTCCCGGTTCCGACGTCGTTGCAACCGGCCTCGTGACCGCGTTCGCCGATCTTCAGATCAGCGTGCGCGCGCAGCATCTTTCGGAGAATTGAGATGGAACCGCGTCTCCTTCCCCCCGGCAGCTTTGCCGCGGACGAGCGCGGCGGCATCACCGCGCTGGGCATGTTCCTGATCGCGGCGTCGCTTCTGGCCGGCGCCTACGCGATCGACTGGGCGAACGCGGTGGCCGCCCGCACCCAGCTTCAGGTCGCGGCCGACGCGGCGGCGCATGCAGCCCTGCTGAGCCGGGAATTCGGCACCGAACCCGAGGCGGTCGCCGAGGCGATCACGGTCGCGTCGCTGAACATGCCGCCCGCGCGTTACGGCGAGGTTCTGACCGCCGTTGATGTCGAGTTCGGCACCTGGGACGCCGCCGCCTTCGCCTTCACGCCGCAATCGGGTGAACGCGGCGCCGTGCGGGTGCGCACCCGCCGCACCGCCGACCGCGGCAACCTCATCGCCACCTTTTTGCTGCGACTGGTGGGTATCGACGCGCTGTCGGCGGTGCGCGAGGCGGTTTTCGTGACCTATCACCCCACCTGCCTGCGCGAAGGGTTCGTGGCGCAGGAAGTCGTCGACCTGCAAAGCAACAACACCTACCTCAACGGCTTCTGCGTGCATTCGAACGCGCACGTCTCGCTCAACAGCAACAACTACTTCGAGGCGGGCACCGTCGTGTCGATGCCTGACGAGAATGACATCGACCTGCCGAATTCGGGGTTCGAGAGCAACGATGGCCTGGCCGACGCCCTGCGCGAGGGGGCGTGGCATATCCGCATCCTCACGCAACTGGAGTTCATGATTGACGGGCTTGAGTCCGGCGACGAGCGCTATCGCCCCGACTACATCGCGGCGGGCATGCCGCCCATCGCGCTGACCCATCGCGACATCGAGCAAGTCGACCTCGTTCCGGGCCGTATTCACACCTATTCGTGCACCGGGGGCGCCCCCCTTACGCTGAAAAACGGCGTGCAGGCCAGCGAGGTGGTGATCGTGACCGATTGCAAGGTCAAGTTCGAGGCCGGCGTCGTGCTGACCGACACGGTGATTGCGACGCGCAGCCTCAGCGCGCAATCCATGACCTCGGCCGCCGGCTTGCGGATCGGGCGCGACGATAACTGCGCCACCGGCGGCGGCACGCAGCTTCTGACGCTCGGCAGCATGAGCTTCCCCTCCGACCTGCAAGTCTACGGCAGCCAGCTTGTCGCGCGCGACGACATCGAGTTCTCGGCCAATGCCGACGGAATCCAGGGCGCGGCGTTCGTGGCCGGCGGCACGATCTCGGGCACGTCCAACATGGAAATGGGCTTTTGCGGCACCGGGATGGAGAACAACTTTCACGCGGAATACTTCCGCCTGGCGATGTAGTCGCCTGGCCCGCCCGTGCTGCGGTCGGGGCTTGTGCTTTCCCGCCGCCGGTTCACCCGAGCATGTCGCGCAAAACCGGTTCCCACTTTTGCGCGACATGCTCCGTCGGCCGAAAGTTCGATCCCCCGGAGGGGCCGCTGCCGGTGTCGCCGTCCCTCACCATCTCGCCGGTCTCGGGGCTGACCTTCGAGCGGCAGTCCTCGACCGGGCCGTTGCCATGCATGTGGTTGCCGGCGGCCTCGCTCCCCGCGCGGTCCCCGCGCGACAGTCGTCCAGCGTGAAGGCCGATGGTCGCCGGGATGCCCGCCGACCATGCGCAGGCGAAGCGGGCGCGGGCGAACGGCTGCCGGCGGGGGGCGCAGAACCGCTCCGCCGGGCCCCGCTCAGACGTTCGACCAGCCGCCGTCGATGATGTGGATCTGCCCGGTGGTGAAGGCGCTCTCATTGCTGGCAAGATAGACTGCCAGCGCCGCTACCTCTTCCGCCCGCCCGATCCGGCCCATCGGCTGGCGCGCGGTGAAGGCCGCCAGCGCGGCTTCGTAATCGCCGGTGGCCGCCAGCCGTTCCTCGAGCGAGGGGGAATGCACCGTGCCCGGGCAGATCGCGTTGCAGCGGATGCCGCGGGTCACGAAATCGGCCGCGACCGAGCGGGTGATGCCCACCACCCCGGCCTTGGTGGCGCCGTAGACGAAGCGGTTCGGCGCCGCGATCGGGCTGCCCACCACCGACGACATGTTGATGATCGAGCCGCCGCCCGCGTCCAGCATCCCCGGCAGGAACGCGCGGATCATCCGGTAAAGCGCGGTCATGTTGAGATCGAGGCTGAACGCCCATTGATCCTCGTCGCAGTCCAGGATGGTGCCGTGGGCGACGAAGCCGGCGCAGTTGAACAGCACGTCCGGCGCGCCCACGGCCGCCACCGCGGCGGCGATGCCGTCCGGGTCGCGCACGTCGAGGTGGCGGGTCGTCAGCCCCTCGGCGGCCAGTTCGGCCAGCGCGGCGTCGTTGATGTCGGTGGCGGTCACCTCGGCGCCCTCGCGCGCCATCGCCAGCGCGGTCGCCCGTCCGATACCCTGCCCGGCGGCGGTCACCAGCGCGCGCTTGCCCGAAAGTCGTGCCATGTCGTTCCCTTCGCGTTGCCCGGTGGCGGCCACCCGGCCGGCCGGAACCGCGCCCACGCTAGCGCATGTCGCGCAAAAGTGGGAACCGGTTTTGCGCTTCTCGGACATGCGAAATCAAAAGGTTGGAGTGGGTCGCGTGAATGCGAAGGAACGCGATCCGCTCTGGCGCCGGTTTCGGGCGCGGACCAGCGCTATGCCGCCGGGCGCAGCGCCAGCCCGCCCTCGCGGATCAGGAAGGCCACGATCTCGTCCACCCCGCGGCGGTGGCGCAACTCGGCCAGCACGAACGGGCGGGGCCCCCGCGCGGCGGCGGTATCGGCGCGCAACAGCGCCAGGTCGACGCCCACATGCGGCGCGAGGTCGGTCTTGTTGACCACCAGCAGGTCCGAGCGCGCCAGCCCCGGGCCGCGCTTGCGCGGAATGTCCTGCCCGGCGGCGGTGTCGATGACATAGATCGTGAGGTCGGCCAGTTCCGGGCTGAAGGTGGCGGCGAGGTTGTCGCCCCCCGATTCGATCAGCACCAGGTCGAGGTCGGGAAACGCCGCCCGCAACTCGGCTATGGCGGCGAGGTTGATGCTGGCGTCCTCGCGGATCGCGGTATGCGGGCAGCCGCCGGTCTCGACCCCGCGAATGCGAGCGGCGGGCAGCACCTGCGCGCGGGTCAGGAACTCGGCATCCTCGCGGGTGTAGATGTCGTTGGTGATCGCGGCCATCGACAGCCGCGGCGCCAGCGCGCGGCAAAGCTCCAGCGTCAGGGTGGTCTTGCCGGCGCCGACGGGGCCGCCGATGCCCACGCGCAGCGGGCCGTTCGCAGAGGTCATGAGCGGAAGATCCTCACCTCGAGGGTTTCGTGGTCGATCCCGGCGAGGTCGGCGCCGGGGGTGAAGCTGGCGATGGCGTCGAGCGGCGCCTCGGCCGCCTCGGCCGCCACCCGTCCGATCAGGGGCGCGAGGCCGGCCAGCACCCGCTGCCCCTCGGTCTGGCCCAGCGGCACGAAGCGCACCGCGGCCGACACCAGTTGCGCCGCCAGCGCGTGCAGCCAGAAGCCCAGCACCAGCGGCGTGCCCACCCGCAGCGGCCGCGTCGCCAGCCCCGCGACCACCGGCAGCGCCAGCGGCGGCAGGGCCTGCCCGGTCATGGCGCCGGCGGCGGCGGCGAAGGCGCGCCCGGTCTCGACCGTCTCGGCCAGCCGCTCGGCCGAGGGGGCCAGCGCGCGGGCAAGGTCGTCCAGCGCGGCCACTTCGGCGCCGGGCCGCCGCGCATGGGCCAGCACGATCGCGTCCGCGCGCCCCGAGCCCCGCGCCAGCACCGCCGCCACCCAGCCGGCCAGCCCGGCCCCGTCGCGCACCGCCCCGGCCGAGATCGCGGCCTCCAGCCCCTGCGACCACGCGAACCCGCCCACCGGGAACGCGGGCGAGAACATCTGCTGCAACGCCAGCAGATCGGCAGGGGCGGGTTCAGGCCGGGGCAGGAAGGTCATGATCGTGGTGCCCATGCCCATGCCCGTGTTCATGCGCGTCACCATGCCCATGGTCGTGGCCCAGCGTCCGGCCGTGCCCGTAGGCCCCGCCCTCGGGCCGGAACGGCGCGGTTACCGGCACCAGCTCTGCCCCCAGCCGCGCCAGCATCGCCTCGATCACATGGTCGCGCCGGATCGCCAGCCGGCCGCCGCCCACCTCGCACGGGGTGTGGCGGTTGCCGATGTGCCAGGCGAGGCGGGCGAGATCGCCGCGCACCTCGACCAGCGCCTCGGCCGCCGCCACCACGCCCACCGCACGCCCGTCGGCCAGCAGCAGCGCATCGCCCTCGTCCAGGCTCGTCACCTCGGGCAGGTCCACCGGCAGGCCCGCGCCGGCCTCGGTCACCAGCCGCCGGCGGCGCACGAAACGCCCCTCGTAGTCCAGCACCACCCGGTCCGCGACCGGCCCCGCAAAGCCCCGCGCCACCGCCTGCGCCACCGCCAGATCGCCCATCGCCCCCTCCTTCATCTTGGTCCAAATACTCCCGCCGGAGGCACGCGGCGGGGCGGGGCTCGATGCCCCGCGCCGCCGCCCCCCGCTCAGTAGAGGAAATAGCGTTGCGCCAGCGGCAGCTCCGCCGCCGGCTCGCACACCAGCAAGGCGCCGTCGGCGCGCACCTCGTAGGTTTCGGGGTCGACCTCGATCACCGGCAGTGCGTCGTTCAGCTTCATGTCGGCCTTGCCGATGCCCCGCGTGCCGGCCACCGCCACGACCTCGCGCACAAGGCCAAGCCGCGCGCCCACCCCGTCCTCGGCCGCCGCGGCCGAGACGAACGTCACCGCCGAGGCCCCCAGCGCCCGCCCGAACGCGCCGAACATCGGCTGCGAATGCACCGGCTGCGCCGGGATCGAGCCGTTGGGATCGCCCATCTGCGCCACCACGATCGTGCCGCCCAGCAGCACCATCTCGGGCTTGGCGCCGAAGAAGGCGGGATGCCACAGCACCAGGTCGGCGCGCTTGCCGGCCTCGACGCTGCCGACATGGGCCGAGATGCCGTGCGCGATCGCCGGGTTGATGGTGTATTTCGCCACGTAGCGCCGCGCGCGCAGGTTGTCGTTGTCGCCCGCCTCGCCCGCGAGCGCCCCGCGCTGCACCTTCATCTTGTGCGCCGTCTGCCAGGTGCGGGTGATCACCTCGCCCACCCGGCCCATCGCCTGGCTGTCGGACGCCATCACCGAGAACGCGCCGAGGTCGTGCAGGATGTCCTCGGCGGCGATGGTCTCGCGGCGGATGCGGCTTTCGGCGAAGGCCACGTCCTCGGGCACCCGGCGGTCGAGGTGGTGGCAGACCATCAGCATGTCGAGATGCTCTTCGATGGTGTTCACCGTGTAGGGCCGGGTCGGGTTGGTCGACGACGGGATCACGTTCGCCGCGCCGGCCAGCTTGATGATGTCGGGCGCGTGCCCGCCGCCGGCGCCCTCGGTGTGGTAGGCGTGGATGGTGCGCCCCCTGAAGGCCGCCAGCGTGTTCTCGACGAAGCCGCTTTCGTTCAGCGTGTCGGAGTGGATCATCGCCTGCACGTCGAAGCGGTCGCACACCGAAAGGCAGGCGTCGATCACCGCCGGCGTGGTGCCCCAGTCCTCGTGCATCTTGAGCGCGCAGGCCCCGGCGCGCACCTGTTCCTCGAGCGCCGCCGGCAGGCTGGCGTTGCCCTTGCCGGCGAAGCCAAGGTTGATCGGCAGCCCCTCGGCCGCCTGCAACATCCGCCCGATGTGCCACGGCCCCGGGGTGCAGGTGGTGGCCAGCGTGCCGTGCGCGGGCCCGGTGCCGCCGCCCAGCATCGTGGTCACGCCCGAGTGCAGGGCGTGTTCGACCTGCTGCGGGCAGATGAAATGGATGTGCACGTCCAGCGCCCCGGCGGTCAGGATCCGCCCCTCGGCGGCGATCACCTCGGTGCCCGGGCCGATGATCATGTCGACGCCGGGCTGCACGTCGGGGTTGCCGGCCTTGCCGATCCTGGCGATGCGGCCGTCGCGCAGGCCCACGTCGGCCTTCACGATGCCGGTCCAGTCGAGGATCAGCGCGTTGGTGATGACGGTGTCCACCGCCCCCTCGGCGCGGGTGCGCTGGCTTTGGCCCATGCCGTCACGGATCACCTTGCCGCCGCCGAACTTGACCTCTTCGCCGTAGGTCGTCAGGTCGCGCTCGACCTCGATCACCAGCGCGGTATCGCCCAGCCGCACCCGGTCGCCGGTGGTCGGGCCATACATCGCGGCATAGTCGGTGCGGGGGATGGATACCGGCATCAGAGCGCCCCCATCACTTGCCCGTTGAACCCGAACACCACCCGGTCGCCGGCGTAGGGGATCAGCCGCACCTCGCGGCCCTGCCCCGGCTCGAACCGCACCGCGGTGCCGGCGGGGATGTCAAGCCGCATCCCCCGCGCCGCGTCGCGGTCGAACGACAACCCCGGGTTGGCCTCGGCGAAATGGTAGTGGCTGCCCACCTGCACCGGCCGATCGCCGGTGTTGGCGACCATCAGCACGATCGCCGCGCGGCCCGCGTTCAGCTCGATCTCGCCCGGCGCGCACAGCACCTCGCCCGGGATCATCGCCGGCCCCGCGCCAGCCACCAGCCCAGCGCGCCGGCCGCCAGCGCCACGGCAAAGATGACCCACACCCCCTCGACCCCGTGCGGGTGGTGGTGCGCGCCCTCGTGCGCCAGCGCGGGCGTGGCGGACAGGGCAAGCAAAAGCAGATAGCGCATGGAAACCTCCTCAGCGGATCGGGTGGTGGACGGTGACCAGCTTGGTGCCGTCGGGAAACGTCGCCTCGACCTGCACCGAGGGGATCATCTCGGGGATGCCGGGCATGCATTGCGCGGCGGCGATCACATGGCCGCCGGCCTCCATCAGGTCGGCCACGCTGCGCCCGTCGCGCGCGCCCTCGACCACGAAATCGGTGATCAGCGCCACCGCCTCGGGGTGGTTGAGCTTGACGCCGCGCGCCAGCCGCCCGCGCGCGACCATCGCCGCAAGGCTGACCAGCAGCTTGTCCTTTTCCCTCGGGCTCAGGTTCATCGCGGCCTCACCTCTGCCAGACCCGGGGCAGGGGGGCGGCCCCCAGCGCCACGAGCACCCGTTGCATCTGCCGGCGCAGCGGCCAGCCGTCGGCCGCGGCCATCCGCACCACGCATTTCCCGCCAAAGCCCGAGGCGGCGGCGCGCACCCCGGCCTCGTCCAGCACCGCGCGCACGCGCCCCACCGCATCCTCGGCGCCGGGCGCGATCAGGGCCGCCACGGCCAAGGCGCGCGCGCCCGCCAGCATTGCCGGCGCGGCCGCCACGGCCAGATCGTCGGGGCCGAAGGCCAGCGCCTCGATCCACACCGGGCGCCCGTCGCGGGTGACGTGGCGGCGGTCGTGCAGGCGGGCGCGGCGCACCTCCTCGCCCATCGCGTGGCGCCCGAGGATCAGGGTTTCGGCCAGCAGGCAGGACGCATCGCCCGCCAGCGCGATGCGGGTTTCGCGTGCCAGATGGCTGCCCTCGAACAGGATCGTCTCCTGCGGCAACCAGTCAAGCCGCGCGCCGGCGCCAACCTCGGCCGTCACCTGCACCCGCGCGGGGCCGTCGGGGGCGGCATAGGCGCGCTCGGCGGTCTGCGTCGTGGCCACTGCCCGCGCGCCGGCGCCCGCAAGCGTGACCGACAGCGCCAGCCGGTCGCCCGAGGTCAGCCCGCCCGAGGTGTTGAGGAACACCACCTCCGGCACCGGCCCGGCGCCCGCCGGCAGGATCGCCTTGCCCGAGCCCGCGGTCGCCAGCCGTTCGAGGCGCACAAGCGCCCCGTCGCCGCGCAGCACCACCGCCGCACGGCCGCTGCTGCGCTGCATCGGCGCGGCGGCGGGAAGGGCGGGCAGGGGGGCGAGGGCGGTCATGCCACCCGGTTAGGCGCATCCGCCCCGGGGGCGAACCACGGCGGTGCGGTGGCGGCGTTGGCGGCGGCATGCTGCCTGCCAAACGGGCAACGGGCGGCGCGGACGCCCGAAAAAGGGGCGGTTCGCGAAGCCCCCGCCAAGGCCGCCGCGAAAATGCAAAAGGGCCGCCGAAGCGACCCCTTGCGCACCGCCCTGCGGGCGGACCTATGGAGCGGGCGATGGGATTCGAACCCACGACCCCAACCTTGGCAAGGTTGTGCTCTACCCCTGAGCTACACCCGCGTCCTTCGGTGGGGGGTATCTAGAAAATCCCGCATCCCGCCGCAAGCGGAAAATGCGGACGGGCGGCGAATGGTCCCGCCCGCACCGCCGCCTATTGCGCCTTCTGCGCCTCGCGCGAGATCGTGCCGCCGGCGGTCTGCAGGTCTTCGCCGATACCTTCGACGGTGCCGCAGGCGGCAGGCAGCACAAGCGCGAGAAGAAACGCCAGACGAATTGAGAAACTGGGCATCATTGCAACTCCACAAGAAGATCCTTGGCATCAATCTGCGCGCCGGGGGCAACGTGGACGGCGGAAACCGTCGCGTCGCGGTCGGCGTGCAGGCCGGTTTCCATCTTCATCGCTTCGATGGTCAGAAGCAAGTCGCCTGCGTGCACCTTCGCGCCCGGCTGCACCGCCACCGCGGCCACCACGCCCGGCATCGGCGCGCCGATGTGGGCGGGGTTGCCGCCTTCGGCCTTGGGCCGGGCAGCGGCGGCGGCGGCGCTGGAGCGGTCGGGCACGCGGATCACCCGCGGCTGGCCGTTGAGCTCGAAGAACACCCGTACGCCGCCGTCCTCATGGGTCTCGCCCACCGCCTGAAGCCGGATCTCGAGCGTCTTGCCCGGGGCGATCTCGGCCGAGATCTCCTCGCCCGGTTCCATGCCGTAGAAGAACGTCGGCGTGGGCAGGGTGCGCACCGGGCCATACAGGCGATGCCGGCCCATGTAATCCATGAACACCTTGGGATACATCAGGTAGCCGGCCAGATCCTCGTCATCGACGGCCTTTCCCTCGAGTTCGGCCGACACGTCGGCGCGGGTCGCCTCAAGGTCTACCGGCTCGAGGCGCGCGCCGGGGCGGCCGGTGAACGGAACCTCGTCCTTGAGCGCCTTCTTCACCAGCCAGTCCGGCCAGCCGCCCGGGGGCTGGCCAAGGTTGCCGCGCAGCATGTCGAGCACCGAATCGGGGAAGGTCACGTCGCGGGCGGGGTCTTCCACGTCGGCGCGGGTCAGCCCCTGGGCGACCATCATCAGCGCCATGTCGCCCACCACCTTGGACGACGGCGTGACCTTGACGATATCGCCGAACATCATGTTGACGTCGGCATAGGCGCGGGCGACCTCGTGCCAGCGTTCTTCCAGACCCATGCTGCGCGCCTGCGCCTTGAGGTTGGTGAACTGTCCGCCCGGCATTTCGTGCAGGTAGACCTCGGACGCCGGCGCCTGAAGCCCGGATTCGAAGGCCGCATACTGGCCGCGCACCGCCTCCCAGTAGTCCGAGAGCGCGCGCACCCGGGCGATGTCGAGGCCGGTGTCGCGGGCGTCGTGGCGCAGCGCCTCGACGATGGTGCCCAGCGTCGCCTGGCTGGTGTTGCCCGACAGCGCGTCCATGGCGCAATCGACCGCGTCCACCCCGGCCTCGGCGGCGGCAAGGATGGTGGCGCAGGCGATCCCGGCGGTGTCGTGGGTGTGCAGGTGGATCGGCAGGCCCACCTCGTCCTTCAGCGCGCGGATCAGCACCCGCGCGGCGGCGGGCTTCAGCAGCCCCGCCATGTCCTTGAGGCCCAGCACATGGGCGCCGGCGTCGCGCAGTTCCCTGCCCATCGCGACGTAATACTTCAGGTCGTATTTCGCGCGCTCGGGGTTCAGGATGTCGCCGGTGTAGCAGATCGTGCCCTCGCACAGCTTGCCGGCCTCGATCACCGCGTCCATCGCCACGCGCATGTTCTCGACCCAGTTGAGGCTGTCGAACACCCGGAAAAGGTCGATCCCCGAGGCTGCCGCCTGGCCCACGAAGAACCGCACCACGTTGTCGGGATAATTGGTGTAGCCGACCCCGTTCGAGGCCCGCAGCAGCATCTGCGTCATCACGTTGGGCAGCGCCGCGCGGATGTCGCGCAGCCGTTGCCACGGGCATTCCTGCAAGAAGCGGTAGGCAACGTCGAAGGTGGCGCCGCCCCAGCACTCGACGCTGAAAAGCTGTGGCAGATAGGCGGCATAGGCCGGCGCCGCGCGGATCATGTCGATCGAGCGCATCCGCGTGGCCAGCAGCGACTGGTGGCCGTCGCGCATCGTGGTGTCGGTGATCAGCAGCCGCGTCTCGGCCGCCATCCAGTCGGCCACCGCCTGCGGGCCCTTCTCGTCCAGCAGGGTGCGGGTGCCGGGGGCGAAGCCGAAATCCCACGCCACCTCGGGCGGCTGCGGGGCGCGGGCGGCGGCGGGGCGCGGGGTGCCCCTGGTTTCGGGGTGGCCGTTCACGGTGACGTCGGCGATGTAGGTCAGCACCTTGGTGCCGCGGTCGCGGCGCTGGCGAAAGTCGAACAACTCCGGCGTCGTGTCGATGAACCTGGTGGTGTAGGTGTTGTCGAGGAACGTCGGATGCTTGAGCAGGTTCTCGACGAAGGCGATGTTGGTGGAAACGCCGCGGATGCGGAATTCGCGCAGCGCCCGGTCCATCCGCGCGATGGCCGCCTCGGGCGTCTGTGCCCAGGCGGTGACCTTCACCAGCAGCGAATCATAGAACCGCGTGACGACCGAGCCGGCATAGGCGGTGCCGCCGTCAAGCCTTATGCCCATGCCGGTGGCGCTGCGATAGGCGGTGATGCGGCCGTAATCGGGGATGAAGTTGTTCTGCGGATCCTCGGTCGTGACCCGGCATTGCAGCGCGTGGCCCGACAGCGTGATGTCGCCCTGGCTGGCGGCGCCGGTGGCCTCCGAGATCGTCTTGCCCTCGGCGATCAGGATCTGGGCGCGGACGATGTCGATGCCGGTCACCTCTTCGGTGACGGTATGCTCGACCTGGATGCGCGGGTTGACCTCGATGAAGTAGAATTGCCCGTCGTCCATGTCCATCAGGAACTCGACGGTGCCGGCGTTCTGATACCCCACATGGCGCGCGATCTTGAGGCCCATGTCGCAGACCTCGGCGCGCTGGGCCTCGGTCAGGTAGGGGGCGGGGGCGCGTTCGACCACCTTCTGGTTGCGCCGCTGCACGGTGCAGTCACGTTCATAAAGGTGGTAGAGGCCGCCATGCCGGTCGCCCAGCACCTGCACCTCGACGTGGCGGGCGCGCTGGATCATCTTTTCCAGATAGCCCTCGCCGTTGCCGAAGGCGGCCTCGGCCTCGCGCCGGCCCTCACGGACCATGGTTTCCACCTCGTCGGGCCCGAGGATCGGGCGCATCCCGCGGCCGCCGCCGCCCCACGACGCCTTGAGCATCAGCGGATAGCCGACCTCGTCGGCCATCCTGCGCACCGCGGCCATGTCGTCGGGCAGCACCTCGGTCGCGGGGATCACCGGCACGCCGGCGGCCATCGCCACCCGCCGCGCGCTGGCCTTGTCGCCCAGCGCGCGCATGGTCTCGGCCCGCGGGCCGATGAACACGATCCCGGCGGCGTCGCAGGCGTCGACCAGATCGGGGTTTTCCGACAGCAGGCCATAGCCCGGGTGGATCGCGTCGGCGCCGGCCATCTTCGCCACGCGGATGATCTCGGGGATGCTGAGGTAGGCCGCCACCGGCCCCAGCCCCTCGCCGATCCGGTAGGCCTCGTCGGCCTTGAAGCGGTGCAGGCTCAGCTTGTCCTCTTCGGCATAGACGGCGACGGTGCGCTTGCCCATCTCGTTCGCCGCCCGCATGACGCGGATCGCGATCTCGCCGCGGTTGGCGATGAGGATCTTGCTGAAGTCGGCCATGCTGCCCCCCGGCTTGCGATTGATGCAGGAGTGTTACGACAATGCTGCGGTGCAGTAAACGGCAACCGGGGGGCTGCCCGTGCTTGTCCTCAGAACGGGCAGGGGCAACGCAGCCGCAGCCCGCGCCCGCCGTCGGGATGGCGCAGCCGCAGCGATTCGGAATGCAGCATCAGCCGCGCCGCGCCGTCGCCGCCCTCGGGGCCGTAGAGCGAATCGCCCACGATCGGGTGGCCAAGCTCGCGCATGTGCACCCGAAGCTGATGGCTGCGCCCGGTCTCGGGGCTCAGGCGCATTCTTGTGGTGCCGTCGGCCTCGTGGCGCAGCACCTTCCAGCGGGTGACGGCCGCCCGCCCGTTGGTGCGGTCGACATGCTGGCGCGGCCGGTTCGGCCAGTCCACCGCCAGCGGCAGGTCGACCACCCCCTCGCGGCCCTCGACCCGGCCATGCACCCGCGCGATGTAGGTCTTGGCCATCTGGCGCCGCTCGAACTGCAGCCCGAGGTGGCGCTGCGCCGAGGCGGTCAGCGCGAACACGATCAGCCCCGAGGTGTCGCGGTCCAGCCGATGCACCAGCAGCGCCTCGGGGAAGGCCGCCTGCACCCGCGCCAGCAGGCAGTCGGCCAGCGCCGCGCCCTTGCCGGGCACCGACAGCAGGCCCGCGGGCTTGTCCACCGCCAGCAGTTGCGCATCGACGTGCACGATCGCCGGCGGGCCGTCGGGCGGGGCATAGCCGGCGCCGGGCAGCGGCGGCGGCGGCCCCGCCGCCGCGCCGGCTTCAGAAGGTGGCGGCGACGTCATACATCACCGGCTCGAACCGGGTGCAAAGTTCGGTGAAGCGGCGGTTGCGGGCACGCATCTCGTCGGTGCGCAGCATCGCCAGGAAATCCTCGCGCCGGGCCCATTGCGAATAGTTGGCGATGCGGGTCTGCGCGTCGTTGACGTGCAGCCCGGCGGCGATGAACCCCGGCTGATGACGGATGAACGCGTCGAAGGCGTCGATCAGCGCGTCGAGCAGATCCTGGCAGACGCCGGGGGAGGTTTCGAACGTGGTCAGCACCGTCTGGCCCTGGAACGCCTCGCGGATATGCGGCATGGCAGCCTCCGGTTTGTGTGCGGCGCCAGCGGCAGCGCCGGCCCCAGCCTAGCACGGCCCGCCACCGCGGGGGAAACGCCTCCGGCCTCAGCCGGCCGCGACAGGGCCCCTCGAGATCGTCTTCCACAGGTGGGTGTAGCGGTAGCGCCGCCGCATCTCGTCGGTCATGTCGCCCACCCGGACGTGTTTCTTGATCCCCGCGCCCTCCAGCATGCGGTTCATGAAATTGTAGAGCGCGGTGACCGAGATCACGTCGAACAGCCCCTCCTCCGAGAAGCCCGCGTCATAGACCGCCTGCGCGTCGGGCATGCCGGTGCCGGCGGGATCGACCGTCAGGCGGCGCACGAAGGCCAGCACCGGGCGCATCCGCTCGGGGATGCCGGGATGGTCGAGGTCGATCTGGAGGTTGCCGAAAACCGCTTCCGGGATGCCCCAGGCCCTGGCATGATCGCGGTGCGCGCAAAAGCAGTAGTGGCAGGCGTTCAGCGACGAGACATAGGCCGCGATCAACTCGCGCTCGGCCACCGTCAATTCCGACTCGTCGCGCAGGATGGCATCGTGGTATTCCAGCAGCGGCAGGATGCCGCGCTCGGGAAAGCGGCGGAAGAGACCGATGAGTTCGAGGTCGGGGATCGACGGGAAATGCGACATTGGGGCCTCCTGTGCGCGGTGGGGCGAGCCTAAAGCATGTCGCGCAAAAGTGGGAACCGGTTTTGCGCTTCTCGGACATGCGAAATCAGAAGGTTGGAGTGGGGCGCGTGAATGCGGATGAACGCGATCCGCTCTAGGATGCGCCTGCGCGGCTGTCCAGCGGTGGCCGGTGCGGGGGCAGCGCGATGAAGCTGCTCGACCCGGACCACCCGTTCTTCCGGCCGGTGTGGCGGCGCTGGGCGACGGCGCTGGTGCCCGGGGCCTGGGCGCTGGTCGAGGCCGCCTCGGGCAGCCCGGGCTGGGCGCTGATCTTCGGCGCCGCCGGCGTCTATGCCTTCTGGGTGCTGCTGATCGAACCGCGGCGGCGGTGAGGCGCCAAAATCCGTCGCGGATTTTGGCAAGAGTTTTTGAAAAACTCTTGCCCGCGCCAGTTTCAGAACGCGGCGTCCAGTTCCGCCGCCAGTGCCTGAACCTCGGCTCCGGCGGTGCGGCCGCGGGCGCTTTCGAGCACCCCCAGCCCCTCGCCCAGGGTTTCGGCATAGATCACCCGGTTGCCGAGGCTCGCCACCGCCACCCTTGCGTCGAGCGCGGCGGCCGCGGTCGCCACCTCGGCGCCCAGCCGCGTGCCCGGCCGGGTGCGGTTCAGCACGATCAGCGCCGGGCGCCGCTCGCGCCGTGCCAGGTCGAGCACGCCTTCGGTCGCCCACAGGTCGACATGGCTGGTGGCCACCGGCACCAGCACCAGCGCCGCCTCGCGCAACGCGGGGCGCAGGTCGGCGTCGACCTTGGGGGGCGTGTCGACGATCACCATGTCGGCGGCGCGGCGCAGTTTCTCGACCTCGTAGGACACCCCCCAGGCCGAGGCCGTGGAAAACTCGACCCCCGCCGCGCCAAGCCGTTCGCGCCGGGTCATGAACCACCGCCCGAGGCTGCCCTGCGGGTCGGTGTCGAGCAGCGCAACCGACCGCCCCGCGCGCGCCCAGGCCACCGCAAGGTTGACCGCCAGCGTTGTCTTGCCGCTGCCGCCCTTCTGCTGCGCTATGGTGATCACCGTCCCGGCCATCGCCGCCCCCTTCCGCTGCGGCATCGCAGCATATCGCCGCGCCCGGCGCAAGCGAATGCGCCGCCGCGCCCTCAGCCGGCCAGCGCCCGGCGCACCAGGTTGGCGCCCGCCAGCGCCAGCACGATCAGCGTCCAGCGCCGGAAGCGGGCGGGGTCGAGCCTGTCGTGCACCGCGAAGCCCGCCGCCATCCCCGCCAGCGCCGGCACCACCAGCGCCGCCGAAAGGCCCAGCGTCGTGCGGTTGAGCACCCCCGACGCCAGGTGCCCGGCGATCAGCGCGACGCTGCCGGCGAGGTAGATCACGCCCTGCGCGCGCATGCTGTCGGCCTTGGGCACCCGCGCGCCCGTCAGCCACGCCACCACCAGCGGCCCCCAGACCCCCGACAGCCCGCCGAAGACGCCGCCGATCACGCCCACCACCACCTCGGTGCCGCGCCCGTCGGGCAGCCGCAGCGACCGGCCCGACAACTCGGCCAGCGCGTAGAGGCTGATCGGCACCCCGAGGGCCGCGAACAGCACCGCCTGCGGCAGCACCGGCAGCGCCTGTGACGAGATCAGGATGGTGCCCACCAGCACCGCGACCAGGCGGCCGTAGCGGCGCAGCGCCTGCACCGCGGCGGCCAGCCCGCCGCGCAGCGCCTGCACCAGGTTCGAGGCGAACGTGGGCAGGATCAGCGCCGCCACCGCCAGTTCGGCGGGCAGGAACGAGCCGAAGGCCGAAACCAGGATCATCGGCATCGCGAACCCCACCGCGCCCTTGACCGCGCCGGCGGCGAAGGCCGCGGCCGCGGCCAGGACAAGCGCGTGGACGCCAAGGGCGAACATGGGCAGGCTCCGCGTGGATGAGCGAGGCTTAGCGGGTTCCCCCGGCCGCCGCACCGGGAAAATGCGCGACACAAAGGTGCGTCCGTGGCCGGTTTGAGGAATTAATGTTGCGCTGCACTTGCGAGGGCCCTAGAACGGCCCAAACGCAGAAGGAGCCTTGCCATGGCCCACGACGGCCCCCCGCCGCGCGACGCGCACCTGCCCGGCCTGCACGCGCTTGCAGGCGAAGCCCTGGCGCAGGCCGAGGGCCATCTTGCCGCCGCGAAAGACGCGCTCGGGGCGCGGCTGGCGCCCGGCGGGCGGGTCGATCCGGCGGCGCTCGACGCCGATCAGGCGGCGGCGCACGGGCTGGCCTGGGTGGCGACCTATGTCGAGGCGTTGCGCCAGATGCACGCCTGGGCCGGGCGGCTGGCCGAGAACGGCGGGTTCGGCGAGATCGAGGCGCTGATCCTCCAGATCGCGTTCGGCGAGTATCTGGCCCAGCTTGCCGGCGGCCTGCCGATGAGCCAGCACGAGATCGCGCGCCCGGCCGACCTCGGGCTGCGGGTGCCGTTCGCGGACGGCGCCGCGGCGCGGCTGATCGCGGGCGGCAACACGCCGGCGGCCCGCGCGCGGCTGGTGGCGCTGATGCGCGACAATCACGGGCGGGCGACGTTCGGCGCCACCGGGCTGGATGACGAGCTGGAGATGATCCGCGAACAGTTCCGCCGCTTCGCCGACGAGCGCGTGATCCCCCACGCCCATGGATGGCACCTTGCCGATGCGCTGATCCCGATGGACCTGATCGGCCAACTGGCCGAGATGGGGGTGTTCGGGCTGACCATCCCCGAGGAATTCGGCGGCCTCGGGCTGTCGAAAGGGTCGATGGTGGTGGTGTCCGAGGAACTCAGCCGCGGCTGGATCGGGGTCGGCAGCCTTGCCACCCGCTCCGAGATCGCGGCCGAGCTGATCCTGGGCGGCGGCACCGCGGACCAGAAGGCGCGCTGGCTGCCGGCGATCGCCTCGGGCGAGGTGCTGCCGACGGCGGTGTTCACCGAGCCCGGCACCGGCTCGGACCTGGGCGCGCTGCGCACGCGGGCCGAGCAGGGCGGCGACGGCTGGCGCCTGCGTGGCGCCAAGACCTGGATCACCCATGCCGCGCGGGCGGGGCTGATGACGGTGCTGGCGCGCACCGACCCGGCCACGGACGACTGGCGCGGGCTGTCGATGTTCCTGGCCGAAAAGACCCCGGGCGAGGACGGCGCGCCGTTCCCCGACGAAGGCATCTCGGGCGGCGAGATCGGGGTGCTGGGCTATCGCGGGATGAAGGAATACGAACTTGCCTTCGACGGCTACGCGATGCCGGGCGAGGCGCTGCTGGGCGGCGTGCCGGGGCAGGGGTTCAAGCAGCTCATGCAGACCTTCGAGAGCGCCCGCATCCAGACCGCCGCGCGCGCGATCGGGGTGGCGCAATGCGCGCTGGAACTGGCGCTCGACTATGCCGAGGGGCGGCAGCAGTTCGGCCGGCCGCTGGTCGAGTTTCCGCGGGTGGCCGACAAGCTGGCGCTGATGGCGGTCGAGATCATGGCGGCGCGGCAGGTGTCGTATTTCGCGGCCCGACGCAAGGATGCGGGCGTGCGCTGCGACCTCGAGGCGGGGATGGCCAAGCTGCTGGCGGCGCGGGTGGCGTGGGCGGCGGCCGACAACGGGGTGCAGATCCACGGCGGCAACGGCTTTGCCCAGGAATACCCGATCAGCCGGGTGCTGTGCGATGCGCGCATCCTGTCGATCTTCGAGGGCGCGGCCGAGATCCAGGCGCAAGTGATCGCGCGCCGGCTGCTGGGCTGACGGGCCGGGGCCCGTTCGCGGCCGGGTTGTGCAAGCGGCGCGGCCGGGGTAGCCCTTGGCCATGATCGCGCTGTTCCTGTCGCTGCCCATCGTCATCGGTTCCTACCTGCGGGACGAAAGCGTAACCGGCTATCTGCCGGCGGCGGGGCCGTGGCTGCTGGAAGAGGTCGACGGCGCGCCGGCGGCGGGCATCGCGCTGCACTTCGTGCCCGGCGGGTTGCGCGCCGAGGGCGACTGCCTGCGCCTGACCGCCGAGCAGACCGCGCCCTACCCGTGGTTCGAGGCGACCGGGATCGAGGCCGAAACCGCCGGCTGCCCGCCGGACGAGGCCGCCTTCGCCGAGGCGCTGGGCCGGGTGATCGTGGCCGAGGTGCTGGGCGAGGTGCTGATCCTGTCCGATCCCGGCACGATTGAACCCGGCACGATCGAGATGGTGTTCCGGCTGGCGCCGTCTCAGCCCTGACGGGCGAGGATGTCGGCCAGTCGGCCCCGCTCGGCCGGCAGCGGCCGCCCGGCCTCGCCGCCGGGCAGGTGGCGGGCCAGGAAATGGCCGGTGACACGCAGCCCCGCGGCGAGGTCGGCCGCGCCGGCCGGCGGCGCGCCGGTCAGGCACGGCGGGAACGGCAGCAGCTTGTCGGCCCACTCGCCCGCCGCCGCCCGCGCCACCGCCCGCCCGGTGCGGGGCGAGATGTAGGCCAGATCCTCGGTCGTGCCGCTGAGCGCGCAGGTGCCCAGGTCAAGCCCGAAGCCGAGGTCGGCCAGCAGCGCCAGTTCCCAGCCGAGATAGGTGGCCGGCCAGCCCGCCACGCCCGCGGCCAGCGCATCAAGCAGCGCGATGCTGCGGGCGTAGAGCGCGGGGTGGGGATCGCGCTCGGGCAGGGCCGCGGCCAGCAGCGCCGCCGCCGCCCCCAGCGCCGCCAGCCGCGCGGGATCGTCCAGCACTGCTGCGGCGCGGGCGCGCAGCGGCTCGGCGGTGAGCGTGCCGAGATGCTCGGCCAGCCGCGCACGCCAGCGGATCGCGACCTGGTTGCCGGCCATCAGCGTCGGCGCCGCCCGCCGCCCGGCGCCGCCCGGCACGATCCCGGCGCAGCGCCCGCGCGCGGCGGTGAACACCTCGACCAGCGCCGCGCTTTCGCCGTGGCGGCGGCGGGACAGCACGATGCCCTCGTCGTGCCAGTCGATCACGGCGTCCCCCCGCCGCCCCCGCCCCCGCCGGGGCCGGGATCGGGTGGCAGCAGGCCAAGTCCGCGCAGGTAGATGCCCAGCCCGGCCTCGAGCAGGTCTTCGGCCGCGAACGGGGCCTGCGCGCCGGGGGCGCCGCGCGCGAACAGCTCCACCACCCCGTGGCCCAGTGCCCAGACATGGGCCCAGACCATCGCCGGCGGCGGCCGCCGCGCCGGCGGGATGCGCGCCGAAAGCGCCGTCGCGGCCGCCTCCATCACCGCGCGCGCGCGCCCCGCGGCGCGGGCGAGGTCGGGGTGGGCGTTGACCACGAGGCCGGCCTCGAACATCGCCATGTAATGCGCCGGAAAGCGCCGCGCGAAGGCGAGGTAGGCGCGCCCCGTCGCCTCGAACGCGGCCAGCGCGGTGGGCTTGCCGTCGTTCCAGGCATGGGCCAGCAGGTCGCCGAAGATCACGAAGCCCTGGCGCGCTATCTCGGCCAGCAATTCGTCGCGGCCGGCGAAGTGGCGGTAGACAGCGGCCGGGGTGACGCCGGCGCGCTTGGCCGCCTCGGACAGGGTGAAGGCCTGCGGCCCGGCTTCGGGGATGAGGTCGAGCGCGGCGTCGATCAACGCCTCGCGCAGGTTGCCGTGGTGATAGCCGCGCTTAGTCATTCCAGATTTCGGGACCGCCGCAGATCGCCGGATCGGGGCCCCCGGCGGCGGGCCCGCGGCCGGGATAGTCGGCGCCGGCCAGCACCGCGCGAATCGCCGCCAGTCGTGCGCGGCGCTTGTCGTCGGCGCGGATCACGTTCCACGGCGCGGCGCTGGTGTGGCTGCGGGCCAGCGTTTCGCGGATGGCGACGGAATAGGCATCCCATTTCGCCAGCCCCTCGACGTCGATGCGGCTGAGCTTCCATTGCTTCAGCGGGTCGCGTTCGCGCGCGACGAAGCGGCGCAACTGCTCGGCCCGCCCGATGTTGAGCCAGATCTTGATCAGCCGGATCCCGTCCTCGACCAGCATCGCCTCGAACCGCGGCACCTGCTCGAAGAAGCGTTCGCGCGCGTCGTGGGTGCAGAAGCCGAAGACATGCTCGACCACGCCGCGGTTGTACCAGCTTCTGTCGAAGATCGCGATCTCGCCTGCGGCGGGCAGATGCGCGGTGTAGCGCTGGAAATACCATTGCGAGGCCTCGGTGTCCGAGGGCCTGGGCAGGGCGACGATGCGGGCGACGCGGGGGTTGAGGTTGGCGGTCAGCCGGGCGATGGCGCTGCCCTTGCCGGCGGCGTCGCGGCCCTCGAAGATCACCGCCACGCGCTCGCCGGTGGCGTGCAGATGCGCCTGGTAGCGGACCAGTTCGATCTGCAGCGCGTCGAGATCGGCGCGGTAGTCCTTGCCCTTCATCCGTTTGCGGTAGGGGAAATCGGCGTCGTAGCCGGCGTCGTCGGCGTCGCGGGCGGGGCGTTCGCGCAGCCAGGCCGGCGCCTCGGTTTCGGCATAGCGGCTGATCGCGCCGTCGAAGGGCAGTTCCATGGGGGCCTCCGTGGTGCCGGCCACGGCGCCGGGATCGCGGGCGCCGGGTGGGGCGGCAGTATCGCGCTTCCGGCGCGAATGGCAATCGCCGGCGGCCGCGTCCTGGAGCGGATCGCGTTCATCCGCATTCACGCGCCCCACTCCAACCTTTTGATTTCGCATGTCCGAGCAGCGCAAAACCGGTTCCCACTTTTGCGCGACATGCTCTAGAGCGGATCGCGTTCATCCGCATTCACGCGACCCACTCCAACCTTCTGATTTCGCATGTCCGAGCAGCGCAAAACCGGTTCCCACTTTTGCGCGACATGCTCTAGAACGCCTCGGGTCGGGCCTCGCGCGCCATGTGGTCGAGCACGGCGTTGACGAATTTCACCTCGCGCCCGTCGGGAAAGAACGCCTCGGCGATGCCGATGTATTCGGCGATCACCACCTTGGGCGGCATCGACGGCTCGCGCATCTCGGCGCCGGCGGCGCGAAACAGCGCCCGCAGCACCGGGTCGATGCGCCCGATCGGCCACGCGGCGACCAGCGCCCGGTCGGTGGCCTGGTCGATCGACGCCTGCCAGTTGACCGCGCCGGCAAGGATGGCGCGGAACAGCTCGACATCGCCCTCGACCATCTCTTCGCCTTCGTAGACGGCGCCGAAGCGGTGGGTCTCGAACTCGGTGCCGACGGCGTCGAAGCTCTGCCCCGAGGCCTCCATCTGGAACAGCGCCTGCACCGCGTAAAGCCGCGCGGCCGAGCGACGGCGGCGGGTCGCCTCGCCGGCCGCCTTGCCGCCGCGGCTCATGCCCGGCCCTCGCCGCTGTCGGCCAGCCGGAAGCTGTCGGGCGCGCGGAAGCCCACGCCCTTCGTCGCCCCGCCCCAGCGCCGGGCCAGCGCGATCAGGTGCAGCGCCGCCGCCGCCGCGCCGCCGCCCTTGTTCTGGCCCGCGGGATCGGCGCGCACCAATGCCTGGTCGCGGTTTTCCACCGTGAGGATGCCGTTGCCGATGCACGCCCCGCCCAGCCCCAGCAGCGTCAGCGCGCGCGAGCTGTCGTTGCACACGGTCTCGTAATGCGTGGTCTCGCCGCGGATGACGCAGCCCAGCGCCACGAAGCCGTCGAAATTCGCCAGCCGCTGGGCAAGCCCGATCGCCGTTGGCACCTCGAGCGCGCCGGGCACCTCGACGGTTTCGTGGCCGGCGCTGGCGGCATCGAGCGTGGCGCGTGCGCCGGCAAGCAGCGCGTCGGCGATGTCGCGGTAGAAGGGGGCTGCCACGATCAGCAGCTTGACCGGCCGCCCGAACCCGGGCAGCGGCAGGGCCTGGTGGGGATCGGATGCGGCCATGGCTCAGCGCTCCTGCGGCACGATCGGGCGGGTGCCCTCGATGGTCAGCCCGTAGCCTTCGAGGCCGACAAGTTTCGGTGCGCCGGAATTGGTCAGCAGGATCAACCGCGACAACCCCAGCGACGAGAGAATCTGCGCCCCCAGCCCGTACTGGCGCAGGATGTGGGGCGAGGCCGCGTCGCCGCGCACCATCTTCATGGTGGTGTCGCGCAGCAGCACCACCACCCCGCGCCCCTCGGCCGCGATCGCGCGCATGGCGTTGGTGAACTCCGACGCGCGCCCCGGCGCGCCCAGCCCGGCCATGTCGCGCAGCGGGTCGAAGGCGTGCATGCGCACCAGCACCGGATCGTCGCCGGTCACGTCGCCCTTGATCAGCGCGACATGCTCGGCCCCGTGGGTGACATCCGCATAGATCCGCATCAGCCACTCGCCGCCGAATTCCGAGTTGACGCGCCGTTCCTCGATCACGCTGACCAGGTTGTCGTGGCGCCGGCGATGGGCGATCAGGTCGGAAATCGTGCCGATCTTGAGGTTGTGGCGCTGCGCGAAGGCGACCAGGTCGGGCAGGCGCGCCATCGAGCCGTCTTCCTTCATGATCTCGCAGATCACGCCGGCGGGGTTGAGGCCGGCCAGCCGCGCCACGTCCACCGCCGCCTCGGTGTGGCCGGCGCGCACCAGCACGCCGCCGTCGCGGGCGCGCAGCGGAAAGACGTGGCCGGGGGTGGCGATGTCGGCGGCGCGGGTGCGCGGGTCGATCGCCACCGCGACGGTGCGGGCGCGGTCGTGGGCCGAGATGCCGGTGGTCACCCCCTCGCGCGCCTCGATCGAGACGGTGAAGGCGGTTTCGTGCCGGCTGGAATTGGTCGAGGCCATCAGCGGCAGGCCCAGCGCGTCGATCCGCTCGCCCGGCAACGCCAGGCAGATCAGGCCGCGGCCGTGGATGGCCATGAAGTTGATCGCCTCGGGCGTGGCCATCTGCGCGGGGATCACCAGATCGCCCTCGTTCTCGCGGTCCTCGTGATCGACGAGGATGAACATCCGCCCGTTGCGGGCATCCTCGATGATCTCCTCGACGCTCGAGATCGCTTCCGAGAAGTCGTCGCCGCCATCCGCCAGCGGTTTTTCCTGTCCGTCGCCCATGGCCAAAGCCCCCGCGATTGCCTTCGCTGCCCAATAGAACATCGACTGGCCGGTGACCAGAGCGCGCGGGCAGGGCAGATGTGCGCGGGCGCGCCCTCAGCCGCCGGCGCCGGCGGGCCGCTTGAGCGCAACCACGTTCGCCTGCGAGTGGTTGGAATAGGTGTCCCAGGTGGGGTGGTAGTCCGCCGCCTGATTGCCCCACGCCGCCCAGCCGGCGCGCGGGCCGCGTGCGAACAGTTCCAGCCGCGGGCCGAAGCTGCACGCCTCGATCAGGTCGTATTGCTCGTCGGGCTTGCGGGAATGCTCGCGCTTCTGCGTGGCGATGAGGTTTTCCTGCGACCGGCCCGGCGGCAGCGTGCGCGCATTCCTGCCGTGCACCCCGAACAGCAGCATCTCGGTGACGTTGCGGAAATAGAACCCGACGCCGCGCCGGTCGGGCCCGCCGTCCTTGCGGATCTTGTACCACACGATGTTCGACTTGTAGGTGAAGCCCCAGTGCTCCATCACCCGCAGCCCCTCGGCCAGCAGGGCATTCGGCACCCACAGGTAGAGGTGCGCGGGGCTTGCCGCCAGCGCCTCGACCGGCAGGTCGCAGATCTCGTCCAGCGTCATCGTCGGGTAGCGCGCAAGGCGCTTGTGCTCGGGCGCCATCTTGCCGGTGCGGTTCTGGAACTGCCACGGCGGATCGGCCAGGATGGTGCCGAACTTGCGGCCGCCAAGGGCAGCGAGCAGGTCGTCCGAGGCGGTGGTCATGCGTCGTCCTCTACATGCAGGCGTTTCGTGATCCCGAACACCAGCAGCGGGCATCCGGCCGCCCCGCCCCCTTCGATCTTCGGCAGAAGCTTCGACATGTGGGTTGTCGAGGCACCATAGGACGACCCTCGTCCAATTTCCTTGAAAATTTCCTGCAATTCGTCGCCACGGGTCACGATCACGCCCACACTGATCGCGCGCAGGTCGAACAGCAGGCGAAAGTTGTCGGGAACCCGGTCAAAAAACGGATCCTTGTTGTTCCACTCGATTTCGAGCGCGACACCGTTCCGATAGCAATCGATCTGGTGGGTCGGCGAGTCCACCTGCCGGCCGGCGCGCGGCCCTCGGCCGGGCGGGCACGACGCCATCGACGGCAATGCCGGCATCGCTTGTGCGGTGTTGCGGCGCGCGGGTCGGAGCGTGCGCCTTCCCGGCCGCGGCTCAGCCGCCGGCGGCGAAGTAGCGCTCGGCCGGCACGAAGCCGGCCAGCCGCCCGGCCACGACCCACTCGCGCTCGAGCGCGGTCGCGCCGATCACCAGCACCGCGTCGCCGGGCGCGCCCACCGCGGCGCGCAGCCCGTCGATCCGTGCCCGCACCGCACCCCAGGCGTCCCCCAGCCCCGGCGCGCGGGCGGCGGCGGCCACCTCGACACCCGCCTCGGCCAGCGCCGCGGCCACTTGCCCCGGCTCCAGCGGCGGCTGCGCCGCCACCAGCCGCGCCACGCCCCGCAGCCCGGCCAGCTTGCCGGCCTCGGACGGCCCCGGGCGCTGGCCCGCGCGCAGCATCGCCAGCGCATTGGTCGAGAACAGGAACGCCACCAGATCGCGCCCGGTCTGCGCCCGCACCCCCGCATAGGTGCGATAATCCAGCCCCAGTTCCGCCGCCCGCCGCACCCGCAGCCGCACCACCTCGACCGGCAGCACCGGCAACAGGTCGGCCCGCGCCCGGCGCCAGCAATGCGTCCGCCACGCCGCCCCGCCCTCGAGCGTCGGGCCGCGGTTGTGCCCGGGACCGGGCAGCGTGCCGTCCTGGCCCTTCATCGTTCCCCAAATACTCCCGCCGGAGGCGTCCGCCGTCGCCGCCTTGCGCGGCGGCTGCGACGGCGCGCTCATCGCCGCCACTCCGCCAGCCGCGCGACATAGCGCGCCAGCGTGTCGATCTCGAGGTTCACCCGGTCGCCCGCCGCCACCTGCCCCCAGGTCGTCACCGCGCGGGTGTGGGGGATGAGGTTGACGCCGAACTCCGCCCCCTCGACCTCGTTCACCGTCAGCGAGGTGCCGTTCAGCGCCACCGAGCCCTTGGGCGCGATGAAGCCTGCCAGCGTCTCGGGGGCCCGCAGCCGCAGCCGCAGGCTGTCGCCCTCGGGCGTGGCCGATACCACCTCCGCCACCCCGTCGACATGGCCCGAGACGATGTGCCCGCCCAGCTCGTCGCCCACCCGCAGCGCGCGTTCGAGGTTCAGGCGTGTGCCCGCCGCCCAGCCGGTCGCGCCGATGTTGGTGCGCGCCACCGTCTCGGCCGAGATCTCGACCTCGAACCAGGCCCGCGGTGCGGTGCCGGTGGCGATCACCGTCAGGCACACCCCGTCGCAGGCGATCGAGGCGCCCGGCGCGATGCCCGTCACGTCGTAGCCGGTGGCGATGCGCGCGCGCAGGTCGCCGCGCCGCTCGACCGCCAGAACCTCGCCCACGTCGGTGATGATGCCCGTGAACATGCCGCCCGCGCCCCGTTGCCGTTCTTCCCGGTGCTAGCCCGGCGCCACCGAAAGGGCAAGCGCCGGCCCCGGCCTCCAGGGCTATCGCATTTGGCCGATGACGGACCGGGCGAAGGCGTCGGACCATCCGGATCGCTTTCTTTTCCGTGAGATGGGGAGTTTCGGGCGGGCGGTTCGCAGGAGGTTCAGGGTCAGGCGGCGGAGGATGGCAAGGTTTTCGGGACCGTTATCGGCGCGGTTGCGGGCGGCGTCCTCGTCGAAGGTGACGTCGAGCACCCAGTGAAGCGAGTTTTCGATGGCCCAATGGCTGCGGACGGCGGAGGCGA
>Ga0209346_1000264_pt1 | contig 59625 bp, 69 predicted proteins | sample AutmiccommunBRH9_FD_187381 | JGI IMG/M metagenome (GOLD analysis project Ga0209346, IMG submission 187381) | Deep subsurface microbial communities from Mt. Terri, Switzerland - Autotrophic microbial communities BRH/9 (SPAdes) (version 2) | ecosystem: Environmental > Aquatic > Deep subsurface >...
GGGGATGGTTTTGCGGAGCGATGCAATTTCCCATCCCTTGAGCCATGAGGGACTGCCGCGCCTTGTCGTCAGTCGGACGCGACCGGCAGCAGAAGCTGTTTCGGTAGCAAAGCGTCTTGGCGGCGCATTGCTACCAATGGGATCTGCTGGCGCGAAGGCGATGGCAGTGGTCCGAGGGGAGGCAGAAATATATCTGCATTCGGGCGGCCAGTTCGAATGGGACTGTTGCGCGCCGGTTGCAGTGGCTTTGGCGCATGGACTACATTGCTCGCGTCTTGATGGATCGCCGTTGATCTACAATCAGCGGAACACTTACATGCCGGACCTTTTGATTTGTCGGAAGGATTGGAAGGTCAAAGTGATCGAGGCGCTCCGTTCCTGAACATGCCGGAGGCAGAAGCTGACAGGCAGTATTGATCGACTATTGTCATTATGCCGACTTCAAACATCTATTTGTGGCGGACTGGTCGTGGGTTTTAGGAAAGGATGGCATTCCTTATCCTGTTCAGCTGTCTTCGGCGTTGTGGGAAAGAATTTCCAATGCCTCGACAACCTTCAATGCCGGCAGCGAAAAGTCCAGATTATCCAGTTCAACCAATATCTCTTCCAGGGTGGCAATAACCTCTGCCTTTCTGTGTCGATTGGGGCTGTCAGTCATGATATAAATTCCCTGACGAATTAAAACTGCCGATCCTTTTTCCATTGGGTTCATCCGCATCGGCTTTCTTTCTTAACGGGAGAGCGGGAACAATGTTAAACGTGGATGCGGGCTTGGGTGGTTATGAACTTCGTGCGGAATTTCCTTGTGACACTCCGAAAAGGCCAGAGCTGGTTGTGTTCGATATATGCGGAGATATAATTTATGGGACATGAACCTTGCACAGGATCGGACGAGCATCATTGCGCGTCAGGCAAGGCGGAATGTAACGCCTCGGTTCCCGTGGCACTCATACCGTCTACCAGAGCCCGGTGCGAAAATTTCACAGAACCGCAGGGGGGAATGATTTTTGCAATAACTGATTGTCACCCGTGACCGAGTGACCCAGAAAGGCGTCAGGACAAATCCGAGCAGCCCGCTCAGCATTGGGAAGAGCCATGGAATTTACATATAAGGAAATTCAGCAGATTCTGTTGAACAAGCACGATATCGTCGGTACCAGCAATGCGGCGTTTCGTGGTCGAATCCAGCATATGCAGCGACTGGGATTTCCAACCGGTATCAATACGGGCAGGGGCAGGCCGGCTTCTTATACCTGGCGGGAGTTGTTGCTTTTGGGACTGGCCTTCGAGTATCTCGAAATCGGCTCGACGCCTGATCGCGCCATCGCAGAAATCATTAAGATCGAGGATATGCTTTTGGCAGGTGTGTCCAAGGTCATCTTGGCTGACCACGAGACGAGCGGCGGCGACCACAGCCCTCATTTTCTCCTTGCCGAACTGTCGGCGCTCTTGACGTTAAAGACGGAGGAGAGCTGGCATCAGCGATGCAAAATACTGTCATTTGAAGATATCAGCCAGATATTGTCCTCAGATGGCAACGATGCATTCCGATCTCCCTATGCCATTATCGACTTGCGGCAGTTTTTAGGCGCGATTTTCATGAGTGTCGGGAGCGTATGCGGCCTCAACAATCAGATTGTGGCGAAGAACATAAAATTGTGGGCATCGCGTCAATTGTCCGTCGCCATATAGACGGTTCACAATTACGGGCAGCGCGGGACTCAATATTCCCTCAGGCAAACGGACCATATTCGCAATGGCCGTTTAATGATCAGTTTTTTCAACCGTCTTTGACTCCGAGATACTGATGTCAGTACCGGAGGAGTTCAATGGAACGTGCAGCATTCTAAAACGCAAGCTGTGGGCGAAAGCCTCAGATTCATTTTGGCTTTTGCCTGCTTGCTTTCCATCTTCTTCGCCAGTCCTGATGGAAGAGCAGAGCCAGCGGACGGCCCAGTTGCCGGTTCGCAGGTCGCCAAAGCGAGAGCGGTGGTCCATCCCCGAATCGAACTCAGGCAGGATGGAGGCATCAATTCGACAAGCTTGAGTCCTGGCCGAATTGCGCAAGTCAATGTCCAGGAATGCGATCCCGAGATCCGCAAGGTCTGGGTGGATTGTGTTCTCTTGATATATGAGGTTCAGTAGTCTGGTTTACCCGCTAGTATGTTGGAGCCTTCAGCCAATGAGGCGAACCCTGAGTCCGAAAGACCGAAGCCTACCCTTAAGCTTCGAAATCGCCAGAGGTTGTTCAATTAAATATCGTGTCGGCTAGGTCGAGTCCGCCGCCAGAGGTCAGTTCTTAACAGGTCCACGCCGATCCCCGCTCGAGGAATAGAGGTGGCGCGATATTAATAATCGAGCCTTTCGCCGTTAACCATAGCGTGAAGGAAACAAGCTATGGCGAAATTTGATTATGACTTTGTAGTGATTGGAGGGGGCCCGGCCGGTCGTCGAGCCGCGATTCAGGCGTCAAAACTGGGCAAGTCTGTTGCGGTTGTTGACGACCAGAAACTGATCGGCGGCGTCTCTGTGCATACCGGTACTTTGCCGTCAAAAACCATCCGGGAATCGGTCATGTCGGTCACGGGCTGGCGGGATCAACATTTTAAATCGCACCAGCCTCGCAATGGCGTGAAGGCGATGCAGGATTCCATCAACTCCCGCCTGTCGACAACATTGGGCGATGAGGTTGAGGTCATTGATAGCCAGCTTGCCCGGAATAATGTGGCAATACTGAAAGGCAAGGCGAAATTTTGCGGCGTGAACAAGCTTGCAATCGAGCAAAATTTCCAGGGGAAAAAGACAGTTTTCTCCGTCTCTGCGGACAAATTCCTGATCGCCGTGGGAACCAAGCCATTTCGTCCCAAAAGCATCCCGTTCAATGGCACCACTGTCATCGACAGCGATTCCGTTGCAGCGAACTTGTCGATGCCGAAGAGCATCGCGGTAATTGGCGGCGGGGTCATCGGACTCGAATATGCAACGATCTTCTCAACGTTGGAAATCCCTGTAACCGTCGTGGAAGCGCGGGACCGGATCCTCGAATTCATCGATCGCGACATCGTGGCGAACTTTGTCCACCAGCTTTCGGAAAGGGGAATCAGTCTGCGACTGGGCCGGACCATTGACAGAATAGCACTGAACAAAAACGGTCATCCCACGATCATACTGGACGATGGCCGACAGATTCAGGCGGAAATGCTGCTGTTTACAGCTGGTCGGGTGGGGGCTGTGGAAAATCTGGGACTGGAAAAAGTTGGTATCGAGTGCGACAGTCGCGGACGCCTGGTCGTGGACAAGGACAGCCTGCAGACCAGCCAGCCCAATATTTATGCAGCAGGCGATATTATCGGATTTCCCGCCTTGGCGTCTACGTCCATGGAGCAAGGCCGCCAAGCCGCTTGCCATGCCTTCGGAGTACCGATCAATACTTCGCGCAACAGCTTTCCGCTGGGAATCTATTCCATCCCCGAAATTGCCAGTATCGGTCTTTCGGAAGAGGATGCCCGCAAGCAGGGGTTTCAGGTCGAAATCGGAATTGCCCGTTTCCAAGAAACATCACGCGGTCATATCCTCGGCAATTGCAAGGGTATGCTCAAATGCATTTTTGACCTCAACGAACGGAAGCTGCTCGGCGTACATATCGTGGGTGAAGGCGCTACCGAGTTGATCCACATCGGCCAGGCTGTAATAAACCTGGGGGGTGGTATCGATTATCTTTCTGACAATGTTTTCAATTTTCCAACGCTGGCCGAGGCATACAAGGTGGCCGCGCTCGATGCATATAATCGCATGCCAAAACCGAGACTGAGGGCTTGAAATGAAGATCGATTACAAGTCCTTGTGGGAATCCTGTTTCAGCGGGAAACACAGCAAGGAAACTTGTCCTGTCTGTACAGATGTCAACGGACGGCGTTCTCCCATTTACGAGATCGGTGATTTTCTCGCGCGGCACAATCTTACGCTCAATCCGAAAAATTTCGAACAAAGCTGGGAATATATTTACGGCACAAACGAGGACTTGAAGGCAGAACTGGATCGCGCTTCCTCTGCTTGTGAACTCAACGACGAATCCGCGCTCGAAATCTACGAAAAATACTTCAATACGGATATCAACGAACGGATCGAAAAGATATTTGAGGAGGCGGTCGAGCATATTCACAGTTCGACGCAAATCATCAAGGCCGGCAACGATAACGCGATAAAGCACGAGAACCAATTGATCGAGCAGGCCGATGACATCCGGGGCGGGAAGGGCACGCTCGAAAACTCGATTCAAAAGCTGCTTGGCCTGTCCCGGCTTATGGTGGAATCGACACGAGAAAACCGCGAACAGATATTGGACACCAACAGGAAACTAGCCCGGCTGCAAAAAGAGCTCGAGGTTGCTCGTAACGAAGCGGATCATGACAAGTTGACACGTCTTCCCAACCGCCGGAAATTCGATCGGGTGCTAGACTCTGCCCTTCTCAGGCAAAAAGAGCAACAGCGACCCTTTGTCCTGGCATTTGTCGATATCGATCATTTCAAGCGCATAAATGACACGTTTGGCCACGATTGCGGCGATCGGGTTTTGCGGATGATTGCTGACCAATTGTCGCTGCTGTCCAACAACCGGTGCCACATATCCCGCTATGGTGGCGAAGAATTTGCGATTTTGTTCGAAGATAGCGAAGTCGATGCGGTTTTTGGCAAGGTCGACCGGTGTCGGAAAGCACTGGCGGAAAAATCGCTCGTGGATGTGGGTTCCGGCCAGGCCATGGGTCAGGTGACCTTCTCAGTGGGCATGGCCCAGTGTCTTGCCTCGGATACCAAGGCCGCAATCTTGCGAAAGGCAGACCTCGCCCTGTATAGCGCCAAATCGGAGGGCAGGAACTTGACCTGTCTCTATTCGCCCGACATCGAAAAAGACGCTTGCGCCCGCGCGTAGAATTGCTGCAGCTTTGATCACCACCGGATAGCGTCTTCATCCTTGAAGCGCGGAGCGCCATGCGACTTGCATGGCTGGTGACCATCTCGAGTGTTCTCGCCCCATCATCTGGATGATGGCCCCCTCTCATGATGTCCGCGATCTTCCTTAGCCTGCTTTTTCGACGTGCTCAATCGGTGATGCAGCGCTTCACCATGCGCGGGTCTTTCGTCATGAAGGTTCGTTCCATGTCAATCGCATGTAGCAGGCCAAAATGCCATTTCAGATCTGTGGTGGGATGGGGTAGGGCGATCGTAATCGCCCTACCCAAACCTTAAGAGCGCATACCAGGTGCACTACGTTCACCCAGACTGTGGCCTGCGGGGGCCGAACAGTCTCGGCAGAAAGTTTTCAACCTTTCTGATTACAGCCTATCGGAATCCCGGTTGCCAAGATCAAACATTATCCCCTCCATTTTGGCGGTAATGGTTCATATTATATCCATTATGGGGACAATATCGAATACCGACCGGCTGATCACTAAGCTCAGCTCCGCCTAGGGGCGCTTCAGGGTGATGGAAATTCGGCGGTTCCGGTCATCCATGCGGTCTTCGGGGTTATAGGGTTCGGTATCAGCGACCCCTTCAATCCGAGTTACTCGCGAGTTCATTACGCCTTGATCAACCAGTTCCTTGCGAGTGGCCTCTGCCCTGGCCGAGGACAGCAGCCAGTTGTTCATGTTTTTCCCGCTTGCATAGGGCAGGCTATCGGTGTGGCCTCTGATCACCATCTGATTGTCGACAGTTTCAAGAATATTTGCCACTTCGCCAATGAGCTCTCGGGCTTTGGGGTTGAGTTTGTCCGTTGCCAGCGCGAACATACTGAAATTGGCTTCATCGATGAGATCGATCCGGAGCCCTTCCTCGGTGTCGGTAAAGCGGATGTTCTTCAGCAGCGCGAGCTTGGAGGGATCTTTTTTCACTTGTTCCCGGATACGTTTCTCGAACTCCTTGGCATCCATTTTGGCACGGCTGCGATCTGCCTTGCCTTTTTCGTCCTTCGTTCCGGTAGCGTCACGTGGAATGGTCATGGAGCGGGTGCCGGTCTGAGACGCTCTGTGAGGATAATTCTCTGGGGAGGTCAGGGACTCTCCGCCGAACATGCCATTTGCACCAGCGCTGTTCTCACGCATTTCCATGAGTGTGGGCGCAAAATAGTCGGCCAGGGCCTTCCGCTGTTTTTCATTGGTTGCGCCCAGCAACCACATCAGCAGAAAGAATGCCATCATTGCGGTCACGAAATCGGCGTAGGCGACCTTCCATGCCCCACCATGATGGCCCGCATGGGCCTCCATGATAATTTTTTTGACAATGATGGGTGGCTGGTTTGAACCGGCGGTTGCTTTTCTTGCCATGTCAGCGTGCCCTTATCGCATCGAATACGGCGGCGAAGCTTGGCTGGTTGTCATGCTGCAGGCTGGTGCGCGCAGCCTCGATGATCAGGGGTTGCGGGTGGCCGTGAAGACTTGCAATGATGATCTGCTTGGCCACCTGATAGATTGTGCCATCGCTTTCGATTACCGATCTTGCACGCTGTGCCATGGGGCCGACAAAGCCATAGGCCAGCAAAACGCCAAGAAAAGTTCCGACCAGCGCAGAACCGATCATTGCTCCCAATATTGCTGGCGGCTGGTCAATTGCGCCCATTGTCTTCACGACCCCAAGAACGGCCGCGACGATCCCGAGAGCCGGCAGAGCATCCGCCAGCCCCTGCAAATTGTCCGCCGGGGCGATGGCTTCGTGGTGGTGGGTCTTGATACTCTGATCCATCACGTCTTCGACCGCATAGGGATCGAGAGTGCCGGATGATACGACAACCAGCCGCAGGCTGTCGGCAATCAGATGGATCAACGTCTCATCTTTCAGCAGCTTCGGATATTCGCTGAATATCGGTGAGGCCTTCGGATCCTCGATATGCGGCTCAAGGGCCACGGGACCTTCGCTTTTCAGTATTTTGGTCAGTTTGGAAACCAGCAGGATGCAATCCATGAAGTCCTGCTTGACATAAGTGGGTCCCTTGAAGACTTTTCCGAAGCCTCCCATTAGCGCTTTTAACTGGGCACCAGAGTTGCCGATGATCAGCGCGCCAACTGCAGCACCACCGATGATGCCCATTTCAATCGGCAGTGCGTGCAAGACGACGCCCATGTCGCCGCCCGACAACATGAAAACACCAAAAACCATGACCAGCAGAACAACAATACCAATAGCGGCAAACATAGATTAATTCCCCATCGTCGGATCCAGAGTGTCAGGCCTGCCTCGTTTCCGCTGACCGAGGAACCAGACATAGTATGATGAACGGAGAAAATGACTTCTGGTTAAGGGGCAAATAAGGTTGAATCGTAACGCCTAGCCGATAAGTTGCATGAGGGATGTCGTGTTGGATTTGGCATATAATCTTTGCGCCGCTTCCAGATTGACCAGCAAGGACTGGAAGCGCGCGACCGCGACTGCAATATCGGTGTTTTCCAGCGTCGACTGCCGCTCGGTTGATGCAAGCTGTGATCGCAGGAGCCTGTCTTCCTGCTGGTCGAGCCGATTTACCAGTACCCCCTGGCTCGCAATCAGGTTTGAAAAATGATCGAGCATCGACTCTGCCCGTTCGAGCTGAAGTGTCCGGTCGGCCAGGCTACCGGTCTGGACTGCTGTGATCATCTCCGCCATGATGGTATCGAGATCATTGGGACCGCCAGCAATGTTGATCGACTGGGCTACGGTCTCAAGGTTGGGCGAGGGTGTAACCAGAACGTTGGTGTCAATCCTCATCTGGATCGGGTCCGCGGCGTGGAACAGCTTGCCGCCATAGCTGTCTTGCGCCTGAGCAAGCTGAGCAAACTGGTCGCGCAGGCCTTGCAGTTCAATCGCAATTACGTTGCGGTCCTGGGGCGAAATCGTCTCGTTATTGGCAAGGATGACCAGTTCCCGGGCGCGGGTAACTCCGTTGGCAATTGCATCAATAGACGATTCGGCCTGCTGTGCCCTGATGCGCGCCCTGCCAATATTGGCAAGCCAAGAATTCTCCATTGCAGCCTTTCGGCCGAGACTTGATATCTCCAGCCAACTCGATGGTGCCTCGGACGGTCGACTGAAGCTCTTGCCACTTGCAATTGTCTCCTGTGTCCTGCCGATCAAAGCCGAAAGTTCAGCCTGCATCTGTATACCGTCACCGGGCCTGTTTCTGTTGATCGATTCCATGGTTCTCTCTTTCGCGCAAGATCAACTAAAAGATCGCCAGGATCGACTGCATGGTCTCGCGTGCCACCTGGATGATGCGCGCCGATGCTTCATAGGATTGCTGAAGCCGGATCAAATCGGCGGCCTCACGATCGAGATCGACGGCCGAAACATTGTTCCGTGCTTCCCGGGTTGCCCGATCAAATGCCGTAGCCGCCTTGCTTTCACTGCGAGCAGACAAAAGAGTCTGGGCCTGACCGAGGGCAATTTTTTCGTAACCCTGTTCGGTCCCTGTTGCGCTGCGCAAATCCACGAATGCCAGAATATTACCGTTGGCGACGCCAGCGGACGACGCCAAGGCTATGTCATTAGCCCCCACACCGGTTGTGGAAAGGCTGGAAGCCGTTCCGCTGTGGGAGATTATCGCCGTGCCGGGCGCGCCGGCATCCGTCCGCCCATTGGCTTGCCAGGTGTTGATCTCCTCCGCAAATTGCACGGCGAGACTGTCCAGTTCATTGCTAAGATTGACAAGACTAGACTGGGAGCGGTGAAGCCCCCCCAATGTTCCGTTGCTCGGGGCCGTTTGGGCCGTCCCGGCAATTTCCAGGTCGAAGCTGGTTCCCGCATTGGCGACAAAACTGACGGGGCTGGCGGTGTTAAACGTCAGCAAGCTGATTCCGTTGCGCGATATATCCGCAGTACCGTTGTCGCCGAAGTTGATCTGCACATCCAGTTTCTCCGTGATCACTGTAAGGGCGGCATCACGACGGTCGAGAAGATTGGTGTGTTGACCCGTGCCCGAACGCACCGGGCGCAATTGCTGGTTGACTGCGGCGAGCTCGTTTAGCGCGCTGTTGAGTTCCTGTGCTTCTTGCGAGGCGGCACCATTGATCAAGCTGATCGTGGATGCCAGATTAAGCGATGTCTGGTTAAATCGGTGAACGGTAGCTTCGATATCGCCCAGAAACTGGTTGCGCAACGCTGGTTCAAAGGGAACGGCAGAAAGTTCCTCGGCTGAACCAAAGAGTTGGGAAAGCTGGGCACCGATATCCAGATCGTTGTTGGCCAGAGCGATTTCGCCCTGATCCAGCCATTGCACAAGAACCTCGGTGCTGACGCGATTGGCGCCGGTCTGTCGCGTAGCAGCCTCTAGAAACTGGTCGCTGGACCGGGTGATGCCGCTGACGGCGACTGTGCCAAACCCGTTATAATTGCTGTATAGCGGATTGGTCACGCCGTAGGCTGCCGTCTCGCCAATGTTCAGTGACCGCCGGACGTAGTCAGGATTACCCGCGTTGGCCACGTTGGAACCAACAACATCCAAGGCGCGGGAATTTGCCTGAATTGCAGCGCGACCGATATTGAGTAGATCAGACATCCTTGTGCTCCAGATGCCTGGACAAGAGCTGTGCTATGCCGAATACACCCCTCTGAGCCATGGAATCGGCGATTTTTGCATCTTGCATGTCGCGAAACTGGTCCCCGCCCTGACCGTCGAACAAGCCTTCACCGAGAGAGGAGTTGCGCATCGTTGTAAGCATTTGGCGCACGAATATAGCCTCAAAATCGGCCGCCATGGCCTGGATGTCAGCGTGCCGCTTGTCAGCGTCAGCCGGCTTCGAGGCAGGCGAGGGCGCCGTGGGGCTGGTCAGGGGTAAAATTGTGGTCATATGATGATCAACTCCGCTGAAAGCGCGCCGGCCTGTTTCAAGCCCTCCAATATTGCTGTCAGATCAGACGGCGGCACGCCAAGAGAATTAATAGTTTCAACAATTTCCGCGAGAGATGCCCGCTGGCCGATCAGAAATGCCGGTCTGCTTCGTTCATCCACGCTGATTGCGCTGTTCGGCTCAATGGCGGTCTCGCCCCGGCTGAACGGAGCCGGCTGAACAACCATCGGATTTTCTTCCACACGGAGAGTCAACTTGCCGTGACTGACTGCAGCAGGGCCGATACGCACTGCGCCATTTATGACTACCGTCCCGGTGCGCGCATTCACGATGATCCGGGCAGGCGCATCCGCCGGCTTGACTTCCAGATTCTCGATTCTGCCCATCAGCATGACCCGCTCCTGGGCTCCCATGGGCGCTGAAATGCGAACGGTGACGGCATCTGCGGCAATTGCCTGTTGCGAGCCCAGCGCCTGATTGATTGCATCGGCCACACGCAAGGACGTCGTCAGATCTGCATCCGTGAGATTGAAGCTCAGAAATGGTTGGCTCTCAAATCCGGTAGCTACTGTTCTCTCGATGGATGCTCCGCCGGAAATTCGTCCGACGGAAGGGATGTTCACGGTGACCTGCGATCCATCAGCGGCCGATACCCCCAGACCGCCGACAGCCAGGTTGCCCTGGGCCATGGCGTATATCTGTTGGTCGGCACCAAATAGCGGCATCAGGATCAATGTCCCGCCCCGCAATGATTTCGCCTTGCCAATCGCCGAGACGGTTACGTCCATGCGTTGACCCGGTTTGGCAAAAGCCGGCATTTCTGCAGTGACCAGCACAGCTGCTGCATTTTTGGATGCCGGATTGACGCCTGGCGGCAGGGTGAGACCGAAACGGTTGGTCACGCCCTTCAGGCCCACAGTGGCATATTCAAGACTGTCATCCCCGGTTCCGGCCAGTCCGACGACCACGCCATAGCCGACCAACTGGTTGGTTCGAAGGCCGGCAAAGCTGCCGATATCCTTGATCCGCTCCGCCTGCGCCGGTTGCACGGATAAAAACACGGTGGCCAACAGCGTCAACAGTGCTGCGCTCCTGTGACCGGGCCGGTATATTGTGGAAAATGAGGTCATGATATCCCTTTGGCTTTCCTAGAATGGTGAGATGAAAGAGAAGAATTTCTGCAGCCACCCCTGTTTGCTGGCGGATGCAATCTCCCCGGTACCGCCGTAGATTATCCGTGCGTCGGCGACCTTGGTGGACGGAATGGTGTTATCGGGCGAAACATCAATCGCCCGGATGAGCCCGCTGAATTGGGTATGTTCGTCACCACGGTTTAATGAGGTGAGCTTTTGTCCCCGCACCAGCATCGTTCCGTTCGGGTAGTTTTCCGCAACGGTCACGCTAATCTGTCCACGGAGACTATTGGACTGGTCGGCGCTGCCGCTGCCGGAAAAATTCTGGCTGCCGCCAGACGCTATATCGCTAGGCGAAAAAAGAGAAAACAACCCGGTGGTGGGCGGGGCCAGGGAAAAGCCACCGTTGCGGTCTTTCGACGCGCTGTTCGATTTTGAAGCGCGGGTCTGCTCGACGAGAAGTATGGTGATGATATCGCCCTTGCGGCTTGCCTTTGTTCCGTTAGTCAGCGCGGAGTAACCGGAACTCACCTGAAAAATTGCGCCGTTTGCCGCTACGGGCTCGGGTGCGGGTGTTGCCGTGACAGCAGCGAATTCCTGCGCTGAAAGACTGGAATTCGATCCCATGCAGCCGATCAGGAGCAAAGGTATCGCGCCGATCAGCAGGGTTCGGTTCCGGAAAGGCTTATGGGTCATGGTCAAGGGGCTTCTTTCTTGCGTTAGGATCAGATTTGCTGGTTCACAAACTGCAGCATTTCGTCAGTTGCCGAGATCATCTTTGAATTGACCTCGTAGGCGCGTTGCGTCTCGATCATGTTGACCAGTTCTTCGACAATATTGACATTTGAACCTTCCAGGGCACCCTGCCGGATATTGCCGCGACCCTCCTGTCCCCCTTGCCCCACTTGGGGCGCGCCGCTTGCGGCGGTTTTGGTCAGGATATTGTTTCCGACCGAGAGCAGGCCGGCTGCATTGGCGAAACTTGCGAGCTCAATTTGTCCCAGCTCGATTGGATCGCTCTGTCCGGCCATCGAAGCAGTAACGACTCCGTTATTGCCGATGGTAATTGCGGTCGCGCCTTGTGGCACCTGGATCGCGGGGATCAGTGGCAAGCCATCGCTGGTGACCATGGTGCCTTCGGCTGTCAGGCTGAAATTGCCCGCTCTGGTATAACCCGTCGTGCCGTCCGGCATCTCGACCTGAAAATATCCGGCCCCTTCGATCGCGAGATCCATGGCATTTTCTGTATTCTGCAGCGTGCCCTGGGTGGCGATCTTGCCGATCCCGGAAAGCTTGACCCCGGTTCCGAGCTGCACACCACTCGCATAACGGTTCTGCGCGTCCGCGGGCGCTCCGGGGGTAACAATATTCTGATAGGCAAGCGTTGCAAAATCAGCCCGATCACGTTTGAAACCGGTCGTGTTCACGTTCGCCAGATTATTGGCAATGACACGCATCTTTGTATTTTGCGCATCCAGTCCGGTGCGCGCAACTTGCAGGGCAGCATTACTCATTTCATCGACTCCTCAAATTGGGTTATCATTGCGGCAGGTTCATTACGCCAGCACCGCTGCTATCCAGATCTTCGGTCATTTTCAGTAACCGGGCCTGGGTTTCCCAGGCACGACTGGTCTCGATCATGTCGACCAGCGCACTGGTCATATTGACGTTCGATTGCTCCAGCGCGCCGGACATGACCTTGGCGTTGTCGTCGACTGGCAATATGCCATCGTCGGCGACATGGAACAGGCTGTCTGCACCTTTAGACATTTCACTGCCGGTGGCACTGACAAGTTTGAGCTTGCCAAGCAGTTGCGGCTGGGTCGGATCACCTCCGACGGGAACATAGGAAATCGTGCCATCAGTTCCGATATCGACGCGCTCTGCGGGCGGCAGCGTTACCGGACCCGTTTCGCCCAGAACCGGAAATCCGTCACCTGTAAGCATTGCCCCGGACGGACCAATTTGCAGGTCGCCGCGCCGGGTGTAGGCTTCCTCGCCATCAGCGGCCTGCACCGCCAGCATTGCGTCACCTTCCAACGCGATGTCCAGTGGGCGATCGGTTTGCGTGATCGCCCCGCCGTTCATATCCGCTTGCATATCCCGCTCGACCGACATCGCCCGGCTGTCGTGTCCGGGACCGGTCAGATATTGGGCCTTCGCCGAGACCATGTCGGCCTTGAATCCTACGGTATCGGAATTGGCCATATTATGGGCAATTGCCGTTTGCCGGTTCATCAGCGACTTCATCGCGTTGACAGCGGTATATGCAAGCTTATCCATCGTTCATTCCTTCAGATGATCAGAGACTAGACCTGAAGATTGATAATCGTCTGAGTGAGGGTATTGGACGTTTCGATCGCCTGGGCGTTGGCCTGGAAATTGCGTTGCGCGGCGATTAGCGAAACCAGTTCTTCGGTGATGTCCACATTTGCCAGTTCCAGTGCGCCAGAATGGATCTGGCCGACCGGGCCGTTGGCGGCCTGATTGACTTGCGCGGGACCCGAGTCGCCGGTTGCCTGCCAGTGGGCATCGCCCACCGGACGGAGGCCTTCAACGGCAGTGAAACTTGCCATCGCGATCGCGCCCATGTTCATCTGGTTGCCGTTGGAAAAAGTTGCCGAAACGACTCCTTCCTTGTTGATCGAAATATTCGCAAGCAGCGCGGTCGGGTCGGCAGGATCGGTCTCCGGAAGAACGAAGTCATACATGTCACCGACGGCATTTGACGTGATCACGCCGTTGGCGTCCACCGGAAGCAGCTGGGCTATCGAGCCAATGGTATCGACGACCTGGCGGTCGCTGTTCACTGAAAAGGCACCATTGCGAGTGAAACTCAAATCCTGGCGGGGCGGCTGACCCTTGACCGAAAAGAAACCGTCGCCGGCAATGGCCAGATCCAGCGTCTTGTCCGTGGCTTGCAACGTGCCCTGGGTGAATTGTTGTGCAATTCCCGTCAACCGCACGCCTTGACCGGCAACGGTTTTCGTCGATTGGGTCGGGGCGGCTGCGAACATGTCGCCGAACAGGGCCCGGCTTTTCTTGAACCCGGTTGAATTCGTGTTTGCGACGTTGTTGGAAATTACATTCAAGTCTGACTGGGCCGCTTTCAGGCCACTAAGTGAGGTAAAGAATGACATATTATCTTCTCCTGTTTTGAAATAGATGCGGAATTGAAATGCTATCCGACTTTGAGGGCCTCGCTGGGAAATACATTGCCAATTGGCGTCACGAGGATGGGTGGGCCGTTAGCTTCAGAGGTTTTTACCGATGCGACCGGCACCCATGTCGCGAGACTGGATATTGACCCGCCATTGACGCGAACCCGGAGACGTCCCTGATCGAGGGGTTGACCGTTTTCATTCTTGCTGTCGAAATTGAACTCTACCGGGCCGGCTTCCTGGCGGCCAAGTTCAACGAACATCACAATTTCACCCGTCTCGTTCAGGAGATCGATGGACAGATTGTCCGTGGCCTGGTTCAGTTCGAATTCACCGGCATATTGACCGTTTTTATCCGCGACCGAAATATTTCCCGGCACCAGAACGGAATGACCAATCCATTCCTTGGCATCGGACAGTCGATTGTTTCCCAGAATGGAGGCGATCTCAGCGAGAGACTGCTTCATTTCTGAAATCCCGGCGACGCTGGAAAATTGGGCGAGCTGAGCTACCATCGCCTGGTTGTCGAGCGGATCAAAAGGGTCCTGGAATTTGAGCTGGGTTGTCATCAGGCGAAGAAAGGAATCCTGATCCAGCGTGTTGTTACCGGTGGCGTTGACGGGCTGCGCCTGCGCCAGGCCGGCAACACCTGCAGACCGGTTCTGGAAAATCTCTGGTGCGATATTCATTATTGGTTCCTCACTGTTTCCAAAATTAGGGATTTTGCGGTCTGCATGACCTGCACGTTGTTTTGATAATTTCGAGCGGTTTCGAGCATGTCGATCAACTCTGCCGTTTCGTCGACGGCGGCTTCCCAGACATAGCCCTCCTTGTCCGCAACAGGATTTGAGGGGTCATAGCGTTTCTGGGGCTCTGCATCGGTTTTGACGATGCGATCGACATCTACGGTTGCCAAATTGTTTTCCACGACGCTGCGGAACACCGGACGCATGGCACGAAAAGCTTCATCCTTGCTGGAATAATCCGTTCGCGCGTTGGCGAGATTGGAAGCAGTTGTATTCAGTCTCACCATCTGGGCGGACATTGCCCGTCCGGCGACGTCAAAGACGTTCATACTGCCCATATTCATTCTCCTTTCAAGGCGCGCCGAATTGACGACACCTGGTCCTGCATGAAAGACAAGGTCGTGCGATATTGAATGGCATTTTCGGCAAATAGCGTTTGCTCGACCGACAGTTCGACGGTGTTCCCGTCCAGCGAGGGCTGTAGCGGAATCCGGTAACCGGTATGATCGTTCATCGCCTGATCTAGGGGTCTCCCGTTCTGGGTCTGCTTCATGGCAAGGTCAAAATCGAGGTCCCGCGCTTTATATCCGGGTGTCGAAGCATTTGCGATATTTGACGCCAGCATATTGAGGCGTTGGCCACGGAGCTGCAGCGCACCTCCGTTCAATGCAAATATCTGGTCCAAACTTGGCATCTGATTTGTTTCCGTATTAACTATCCGGTCCGCTGACCGTTCTTGTTGGTGAGAAGCACCGCAGTTGGTGGACTCGAGCATGATGCTGCAAAGGGTGTGCCAGTTTTCCTGTGCCACCCCGCTGCGGCTGATTTTCGGGGTTTGAGACCAACATGAAGAGGTGATTGAAGAAGGGTTTTGCCAGAGCGGCAATATCCTGCCGGTTTCCGGCAATATTTTGCCGCTCACATCGGGATTTGGATAGATGGACATTCTGTTGACGAACATCTGGCGGTTTTTTGATCCTTCGGTTTTCGGTATAGTGCTGGCCAGTGTTCTGATTCTGGCATGGATACAAAACGGTCGTCGATCCCTGATCCGCGGCTTTTCGGCCCTGGCGAGCAGCGGTAGAAATCCGTTTGAGGAAAGCGGAGAAAATTCAACCTTCATGTGTCGACGGATCGATTTTGCGCTACGGCAGCAGGGCCTGATCGGCCTGGAAGCGTTACACAGCGAGGACAAATTCGTGAGCCGCATCCTGGATTTTCTGGTCAACGCCAAGGATGCGAAAAGCTTCGAGGAATGGGTGCAGCTGGAGGAACATTCGGCGGAGGCACGGCAGAATATGGCCGCGGGCTATTGGAATTCGGTAGCGGAAATAGCGCCGGCGATCGGACTTATCGGAACTATTACCGGGCTGATCCAGCTTTTTGCGACTGGCGTGGACCCTATGCAGATGGGACCTGCGATGAGCTTCACCCTCCTCACCAGTCTTTACGGCTTGCTGATTTCGCACATAATCGCTTTCCCGATCCACGTGCGTCTGCAATCTAGGGCGGAGATATTGAACGACTACAGATCAAAAGTGGTGCGGCATGCGATCGCTGTTGCAAAAGAAGAGCTGACCTGCCTCGATCCCGTTCATTTCGTGCCGGCCAATGCTGCCAAGAAAATCGCATAGACGTGAACGCTGGGCGCACCACATTGTCGTTCCTTGACCTGGCGCTAATGCTGCTCAGCGCGTTCGCCTATACCCATTTTGTCAGCATTGCTGATTCCCAGACCCAAAAGAAAATGGCGCCCGCGGTCGCATCCCCGGCCGCCGACCTCGGTACTTATAGCTACCGGATGTCTGATTTTTTTGGAGACAGCAACGCCATGCTGACCGACTTTGCGCGGACAGAAATTTCCGAGATTTTGACCGTTCAGCAAAAGCAAATGCTGATAATATCAGTGGCAGCGGGACCGGACCAAGACAGGGATTCCCGTCTCCGTCAGTGGGAAAAAGTCTCTGCCCGATCAGCTGCCATTGCCGATGCGTTTGAAAAAGCGGGTCAGGACGGAAAAATGATCGTGCTGAAAGTACCGGAAAAAATGGTTTCCAAGTCCACCAGCAAGCCGACAGTGTTGCTGACTTTTCGGGAGGCGGACGGCAGCTGAATCAGCCTATTTCAAGGCTGGCGGCACAATTGGCATGATACCTGCTTGTTTCTCCCCAATACAGAACAGGAAAACATCTCATGGCCCATTATCGTTTTTCATTGCCCATCTTGGCCTTTCTTTCGATGGGGGGCACCCCCGGATTTGAAGACACATCTTTGCTGGACAGGCAAGTCGCGGGACATTTGGGTGCTGCAATAGGAGAGGTCGGGGGTGCCCTGGCACCGATAGATCCCAAGCTGAAGCTAAAACGATGCTCCGATGCGCTAGAAATTTCGGAAACCCAACGCAATGCAATACTGGTCAGTTGTCCGGCGCTGGGGTGGCGGATTTTTGTTCCTGTTCGACTTGGGAGCAGTGGAAGCAATCGCAGTAGCGGTACAGCCCAGGAACCACTGGTGCAACGCAATCAGCCTGTAACACTTGTGATCCGCCGACCCAATTTTAGCATAAGTTATAGCGTTGTGGCACAGCAAAGCGGCGCTTTGGGAGACTATATCCCCGTCCGTACCGACCGAAAGGCGAAGGAACTCGTCGCGAGGGTGTCGGGCTCGGGCGAGGTGGAGCTGACACATTAAAAAAATTGGCCGAAAGCTTAATTTTTTCCCAACGAGCCGTAAATGGTTATGAAAGAAGTTATGAACACCGCCAACGAGGGTATCGCAAAACTGAAATTCTGTGATTTGGCGTAGTAAGGATGAATGATATGAAACCTGTGGACAGCTATTCAGCAATGAAATTGCGGCTGGATCGACCAGCGTTGAATGACGTGGGGGCGAAAGCCGGAAAAGGAGCGGCTGATAGCGGAAAAGCCGAAATACCGGGTGCGATTTCCCTCGCTTCGGCTCAGATGGGGCGCGCCGCTTCGGCCGACTCGGTGGGCGGAGCAGCCGCTGGCGAGATCAAGGTTTCAAGCATGATTACAACAACCGTTTCACAACTGGCGACGGAAAAGCCGCCGTTCGATATCGAAAAAGTCGCCGAGATCAAGCGGCAGATCGCATCGGGAGACTATCTTGTCGATACCGATGCATTGGCGATGAAGATGCTTGATGCCGGCGTACTCGGGGTGGATTCAAAAAAATGAACCCAATAATCGAGACTTTTCGAAATTCCCAGGACAAGCTGGTGCTGGCCCTTGACGGACATGACAGCGAAGCGATTTTTGAAGCAAGCCGCGAGCTCAGCGATGCTGTTTCCAAGCTGGGAAATCTGCAACCGGTGGATATTGAACAGTCTTTGCGCCCCATCATGACGGAAGTCGAGGAACTGATGCAGGCCTCCATCTATCGTCTCCGCTTTCTGCGGGATCACAGCTCATCACGATTGCAGCTTTTATCCGGCTGGCGGACGCACGCCACCGATACCTATTCAAACGGTACGCGCGGGCGTTGATCGGCTGGAATTTCAGCACGAATGCATTTGAGGTGATTCCTAAAAACTAATATTGGCATGATCATTGCTTCTCTCCTTTGCAGGAGAAATCGAGCAAATCATGTCAAACCTTTCCATCACTCCGGCCTTTGAGCGCCACAATCTGCAAAGCATGATTGCCCGGTCCGCTCAACGCAATGGGGTGGATTTCCACTATCTGATGGCACAGGCGCAGCTGGAGAGCAGTATGCGGCCAGATGCTAAGGCGAGCAGCTCTTCCGCCACCGGCCTATACCAGTTTGTCGAACAGACTTGGCTTGGCCTCGTCAAGCAGAAGGGCGACCAATATGGTCTTGGTTGGGCCCAGAATGCAATTTCGCAGGATCGCCACGGCAAGTTTCTTGTCGCCGACAAGGGCCAGAAATCCAGTATTCTGGCATTGAGGGAAGACCCTAAACTTTCAGCCAATCTGGCAGGCGAGTTTGCCAGGGAGAACAGTGCGTTTCTGCAAAGCAAGCTTGGGCGGGAACCCGAGTCCGTTGACCTCTATCTTGCGCATTTTCTGGGACCGGCGGGTGCGGGCAAGTTTCTCAAGGCGTTTGATGCCAACTCTCAAGCTGCAGCAGCTCCGTCCTTTCCCAGCGCTGCAAGAGCAAACCGGTCCATATTCTATGACAAATCCGGCGATGCCCGAAGCTTTCAGGCAATCCGCAATCTGTTCATCTCTAAGCTGGAAAATGCGTCGATACAGGCGAGTGGCAATAATTTTCCGGTCAGCGGCAACCGTTTGCCGCAAACGGACAGGCCTCTGCCGATGGTTCAGCCAGCTGATTACTTACGGATCGCGAAAAACCACATCAATGATCAGAGCCGTTCAGAAACAGCCAAACCTTTCAATGAATCGGCTCGACTCGCCTATCTGATGCTCACCTCACTTGGAATGTAAACGAACATGATAGCAAAAATGAACTCGCTGGACAAAATGGCGGGCCACCTGAAATCCGGACTGCTCCCCATGGCCACGCTCCTGCTGGTTATCTTCATGGTGCTGCCGCTGCCGACAATATTGCTCGATATCGGTTTCATCTCAAATATCATGATCTCGCTGGCGATCCTGATGGTTGCCCTGAACGCCAACAAGCCGCTCGATTTCTCCAGCTTTCCGACAGTGCTCTTGTTCGCCACGCTGTTGCGGCTGGGTTTGAACGTAGCTTCGACCCGGGTGGTGCTGGTGGAAGGACATGCAGGTGGGGATTCTGCTGGACAGATTATCGAAGCCTTTGGCGGCCTGTTGCTCGGCGGCAATTATGTTGTGGGTATTTTTGTCTTCTGTATCGTGATGATTATCAATCTGATCGTCATCACCAAAGGTGCCGGGCGGGTTTCCGAAGTCTCTGCCCGTTTTACCCTTGATGCCTTGCCCGGTAAGCAGATGGCGATTGATGCCGATTTGAACGCCGGTCTCATAGCGCCCGAAGAAGCAAAGGCGCGGCGATCAGAAGTGGCCACCGAAGCCGATTTTTACGGTTCGATGGATGGTGCATCGAAATTTGTGAAGGGGGATGCGGTCGCCGGCGTGCTGATCCTCGCAGTCAACATCATTGGTGGCATCATTCTCGGCGTGACGACCCATGAGCTTTCGTTCGGGGAAGCCGCGAGTACATATTCCATGCTGGCCATTGGCGACGCATTGGTCGCGCAGGTCCCAGCGCTGATCCTTTCTATCGCTGCCGCGGCTATTGTGACGCGGGTTTCGTCCAGCCAGAACCTGGCAGACCAGATCACGGGCCAGTTTGGTTCGGGTGCCGCATGGGTTCCGGTCGCTGTCATCCTGACAATCCTCGGAGTACTGCCCGGCATGCCCCATACCGTGGTTCTCTCCGCAGCCGCCGTGGCCGGGGGCATAGCCTTTTACCTCATTCGAAAACCGAAGCCTGTTGAAGTCACCGCCGCTCCGCCGGAAGCAAAGCATCCTGAGCAGATAGACTGGGAGGATGTTTCCGAAAAAGCCCGACTGGGAATAGAAATCGGCTACGGGCTGGTTCCACTGGTAGAGGATCGCAAGGGTGCCCCGCTGATGAAACGGATCACCGGCATCCGTCGTCAGATCTCAAAAGAACTGGGTTTTGTCATCCCGCTGGTCCGGATCAAGGACGATCTGTCGCTTGAGCCCAACAGCTACCGCATCATGATGGGCGGCACGATCCTGGGTGAGGATACCGTCTGGCCCAATGACTTTATCGCGCTGGATGACGGGCATGTGGATTCGGTTATCGAAGGCCGGCCGTGCAAGGATCCGACGTTCGGCATGGACGCAATCTGGATTGGTGCGGACAAAAAATCTCAGGCTATAGCCGAGGGATATACTGTCGTAGACGCCCCGACGGTCATTGCAACCCACCTCAACGACGTCGTGCGCCGCAATGCTGCCCAGCTGTTTGGCATGGATGAGGCGCAGAAGCTGCTGGACTTCCTTAAGGAAAGTTCGCCGCAACTTGTCGACAGCCTGACTCCCCAGCCTCTGTCCCTCTATACCATCACGGCGATCTGCCGGGAACTTCTTGCTGACAAGGTACCGGTCAAGGATTTCCAGAAAATCTGTCTGGCGATGCTGGAAGCGGCAAGCCTTCACAACGATACCCCGCAGATGGTCGACGCAATCCGTCAGAAAATCGGCAATTTGATCGTGCAGACGCTGGTACCGATCAGCCTGCCGCTTCCGGTGGTCACGCTGGACGCAGAACTGGAAAGCTTGCTGGTTAAAGCGCTTAAGGTCGGCGAGGACGCGAACTATCCAATCGAACCGCAGTTGGCTCAGAAAATAATTGCGGCCGTGGATGACGCAGCCCGAAGCCTGCCCCTGGAAGCCAGGAATGTCGCGCTTGTCACATCGCCAATTGTTCGGCGCCCTCTCGGTGCGCTGCTGAAACAGCGTTTTCCTGATCTTACCGTATTGTCCTACCAGGAACTACCTGATGACAAGTCGATCGAAGTGCTGACCAAGATCGGCGTTCCGCGAGCCAGCGAGCCGTTGGCTGTCACCGATGCCAACCAAATCTAATTTTCAATCGGAAGAACGATATGTTGCAAGCAAAGAATCGAGCATCCCAGGCATATGGCGCGATGAGTCTGGATGAGAACCGCCTGATTCAGGAAAACCAGTCACTCGTGACCAAGATTGCGTGGCAGGTAAAATCCTTCGCTCCTGACCAGATGGAGATAGAAGATCTTATTCAGGTCGGCTTGATCGCCATGATCGAAGCAGCCAAAAAATATGTCGATCAGGGACACAGCTTCAGCACTTATCTTTACGTTCGCGTTCGCGGAGCCATGATCGATGACTTGAGATCCACCTGTAACTTGCGCCGCACCTCGGTTGATTGGCACAAGAAGGTGCGTGGATATCGGGAACGGCTCGTGCAGCAACTGGGGCATGAGCCAAACGACACGGAACTGGCGGAAGCCATGAACATGGACGCGAGCGAGTTCCGGAAGAATACGGACCGGGCAATCGATGTTCACGTTGGTTCACTGGATGAGGTTTATTGCGATTCCAGTAGCTGGTTCACTGACCAGGAGGACGACCAGCATGAGAAACTGGAAAAGTCCCAGATGGCGACTTTACTGTCGGCCAATCTGAAACAGTTGAACGAGCGGGAACAGCTCGTGCTCAATTGCTATTTTGTCGAGGAAATGCAGCTGGACGAAATCGGCGCTATTCTTGATGTATCATCGGTGCGCATTTGCCAGATCAAGAAGCGCGCGCTGGAAAAGCTTCAGATTGCCATGACGGTGAACTGATCCTGGCAATTATGGTTTGCATCTCGCGAAGTATCGACCGTGCCACATCCACAATAAAAAAGCCTCCTCCCGACCGGGAAGAGGCTTTCTCATGTGATATATTAAGCTGTTAGCGAAGCAGGCTCAGTACGGATTGCTGAGACTGGTTGGCCTGCGACAACATCGCTGTGGAAGCCTGGCTGAGGATCTGGTTTTTCGCCAGCTGGGTGGTTTCCGCAGAAAAGTCGACGTCCATGATCCGTGAACGTGCTTCCGTGACGTTGGCAACACGGTCGCTCAAATTGGAAACCGTGGTCTGCAGACGGTTCTGGTCGGCACCCAGAGAAGCCTGAGCAGTGGTGATCGTGTTCAGAGCGGTGTCCAGAGATGCCAGGGCTGCGGTTGCGCCAGCTTCGGTACTGATATCGAGAGCGTCGACAGCCAGTGCGGCTGCGTCCACATCGGTCAGTGTTATGGCCACGGTCTGGTTGGCGCCGCTGCCCGTCTGAATGTTGATCGAAGTATTGGTGCCATCGAGCAAGGCGACATCGTTGAACGACGTCCGGCTGGCAACATCACCAATCTGCGCAATCAAGGCGGTAACTTCGGTCTGCAGGTTGGTACGGTCACCGGCTGCGAGCGTGCCGTTGGCCGACTGAACGGACAGTTCACGCATACGCTGGAGCATGTTGGTGATTTCGTTCATGCCGCCTTCAGCGGTCTGAGCAAGCGAAATTCCGTCATTGGAATTCCGAATGGCCATGTTCAGGCCACGAACTTCCGATGTCATACGGGTGGCAATCGAGTTACCAGCAGCGTCGTCAGCAGCGGAGTTTACGCGGCGGCCTGTTGAAAGGCGTTCGATAGATTTGGCAAGACCCATTTCAGCCTGGTTTGAAGCATAGCTGGTGCGCAGGGCCGTAACGTTTGTTCCAATTACAGTCATGGTGTCATCCTTTTCATAGTTAACATTATCGTTTCATCTTGCGGGTCACCTCGTCAGATGAAGCGGCCTCGAAGCAGTTAACGGCCGACCCAAAATTTTATTAAGCAGAAAAATGTCGGGATCCCGACGATCCATCCCCAATGTGTCCGTTTTCCGACAGGCATGACGAAATTCCGACAGGTTGATGACCGGCAATCGGCAGATTATTGCCGTTCCGGAAACTGGCACGACCATTGCTATGTAGTTGGCGAGCCCAGGGACACTGATCCTGCGCTCGCTGTAAAATGCAAGGGAATGGTGATGATCAACGATAAACTGAAGCCCAGCCTGGTCTCTAGGTTTCCAGAACTTGTCGGTCTGCTAGCAAGTGTCGACAGCCAACAATCGGCATCTTCAAATTCATCTGCTGCCACGCGACTACCCCGCAATATTGGCGAAGCAGACGAGGGTGAAACTACTAGAGCAAAAGATCCCGTCGTGGTTTACCGCGATGGCCCATTCCACTTCATTCCGGCTACCCTTAGCCAACCACTGCGCATCGAGTTCGGCAAAGCAGACAGAGAATTTGGTTTGTCCTGCATTGTTGAATCGATGCGCGGTGGCAAGGGACCAGCTTATGCCGATCCCAGTTCGATAAATCTCTATAAATATGCCGTGCGTGTAGCTCGCAGCGGCGCCAATGTCATGATCACCGGCCAGACCGGGACCGGCAAGGAAGGCATGGCCCGCTATATTCACGAAAACAGCCTGAGAGCGAATAAACCGTTCGTCACCGTCAACTGTGCAGCCATTACGGAATCAATGATTGAGTCGATTTTGTTCGGGCACAAGAAAGGAGCCTTCACCGGCGCATATAACAGCGCGGTTGGCTTGTTCAAGGAAGCTGACGGTGGAACGATATTTCTCGACGAAATCACCGAAATGCCGCTGGAGAGCCAGTCCAAACTGCTTCGCGTGCTTCAGGAAGGGGAAATCCTTCCCGTTGGGGCGTCCCGTCACGAAAAAATTGATGTGCGGGTGATTTGCGCCGCTAACCGTGATTTTGCTGAAGAGGTTATGGCACGACGCTTTCGCGAGGATCTGTACTGGCGTCTGAATGTGATGCCGATTGAGATTGCCCCGCTAGCAGAGCGCCCGGCCGACATTGTCGCCATTGCGGCGTTCATGATGATCGATCTGCAAAAACAGAACGACAAGTTCATTTCGCTCTCCCGCTGCTGCGTAGAACGGCTCAAGGAGCACAGCTGGCCGGGTAATGTCCGCGAATTGTCCAACGTCCTGCAGCGTGCCCTGGTGATGTGTGACGGGGATCGGATCAAGGCCGAGGACCTGCACTTTTCGGGAGCGAGATTGACCGTCCAGCCGAAGCCCGATGACGTACTCAACGGACATTCGTCACGTTTCATTCGAGGACGGGACCTGCACTCCATTTCCAAGATCGTCGAATATGAAGCGATCAATCAGACGTTAGAGAAAACCCAGGGCAATCGCCGTGACGCCGCCAAAGAGCTTGGCATTTCGGAACGCACACTACGCTACCGGATGGCCGATATGCGCGCGCTGGCCGCATAGAGAGGAGATAGGAAATGTCTTCAGTAAATATGAACAGCCTGATGGCCGCGCGCAACGCCATCCTCAGCCAGAATAATGCGCTCCAGGATCTCACGAAAAATAACGGGCTCGGTCGAGCAGGCCAGATTTCGGGCCCGAAAGAAACCACGGGAGCTGAGAGTTTTTCGGCCCAGCTCTCGACCGCTCTGCAGGACGTTAACAAGCTTCAGGCAACCGCCGCGGAAGAAATGAAGGCCTATCAGATGGGCGAAAGCAACGATGTCGCCGCAGTCATGCTGGCAAAGCACAAGGCATCCCTGGGATTTGAATCGACATTGCAAGTCCGCAACAAATTATTGTCCGCCTACAAGGACATAATGAACATGCAGGTTTAGCAAATGACCGAGCAACTTTCTTCCAGTCAGGCACTTACAACGAACCCGGGCGGTTTGTTGTCGCAAGGCGGTAATTTTACCGGTGCGGGCGGTCCGATCGGGTCGTTGAAGGCGCTGTTGAAGCAGCCCGCGATCACTCGCGCATTGCCGTTGATCATATTGTCTGCAGTCATCCTTGCCGCCATCAGCATCTGGCTGGTGCTTCGCGAGCCGCCACAGCGCGACCTGTTTCGAGGCCTGCCCGATAATGACAAGTCTGCAGTAATGCAGGCTCTGCAGGCCGCCAACATTCCCTATGGCGTCGATCAGGACTCCGGCACATTGACGGTTAGCAACGACGACTATCATTCGGCGAAGATTGAGCTCGCGGGACAAGGACTGCCGCGCTCTGCTCCGAGTGGCGATTCTATCATGTCGAGCATGCCGATGGGAGCGAGCAGGGCGGTTGAATCGGAAAAACTGCGCAATGCTCGCGAAATGGATCTGGCCCGCTCGATTGAAGCGATCGACAGCGTCTTGTCCGCGCGGGTACATTTGGCGGTTGAACAACCCAGCATATTCTTGCGCGACAGAAACGAACCCACGGCATCCGTGATATTGCATCTCGCGCGATCGACGCGACTGGATGAAAAGGAAACCCAAGCGATCCTGAATCTTGTCGCTAGTTCCGTTCCCGGTCTTGCCGCGTCGAACGTATCGGTGATTGACCAGAATGGCAGACTGTTGTCGAGTAACGCAGACGAAAACTCGCCCGGCAGCGACGCGCAGCTGAAAGTCAAGGCTGCGATCGAGGACCGCTACCGCCAGTCGCTGGCAAGTCTGCTGACGCCGCTGATCGGCTCTGGCAATTTTGTCGCCGAGGTTACTGCAGACGTCAATTTTGATGAAAAGCAGGCAACGAGCGAAACATATCCGGTGGACGGATCTGTATTGCGATATGAGCAGGGGCAGAAATCTAGCGAGATTGGCGGAAACGAAGCTGGCGGCATTCCCGGGGCCTTGGCAAACAGGCCCCCCGCTGCCGCAGATTTCGCTGATCAGCCTCAAGAGGAGGCCGCTGCCGCAGCGAACGAGCCCAGGAAAAACAGCGAAGAATATCGCCGGAACTTTGAACTTGCCCGAGAAGTAGCCGTGATCAATCAGGCTCCCGGTCAGGTGTCGCGTCTCTCCGTCGCCGTGGCCATCGATGACCGTGCAATCAAGAACAAGAAATCGCCAAGGGAAATTCAGGAGATCGAGAAGCTCATCAAGAGCACGGTCGGATTCAGCATCGAACGGGGCGACCAGGTCGCCGTGACTGCTCGCCGGTTTAATCCTGTCGAGGCTGACCCGACAGCCGAGCCGTGGTACGAAACTTCCTGGTTCGGCATGCTGATCCGCAATCTGTCCGCACTGTTGGTCGCACTGTTGCTGGTATTCGGTATCGGCCGACCGATCCTCAAGCGCTGGCAGAATTCGGAAAAACTATTGCGCTCCGCGAAGGATAAGGAAGCAACTTCGGAAGGTGCGGACGGCCCAGAAAACGGGAGCGGGCCCGTTACCTACGACGGCGGCTCGCTCGAAAACCAGACACCAGGCGGATCAGAACGCCCGGTGACAATCGATATGATTACATCGGCCAAAAGTTACCAGGAACGGGCTCTTTTGACACAGAACTTCGTGAAGCAGAATCCTGACCACGCGGCACTGGTTGTGAAAGAGCTGCTCAAGGAATCGGATGTTCTGGAGACCGCAAATGGCTGACCTGCAAGAAATGGACGAAATTGATACGGCAGCTGCAGGTTCTCCTCTGGAACTGATGACCGGCCGCCAGACCGCAGCGATACTGATGCTGCTGTTCAATGACGAAGAAGCTGCCCAGATACTCGAGCGGCTGGAACCTGGCGAAGTCGAAGCGCTTGGGGAGGCAATGTTCAGCGTGGCCAACGTTGATGCCACGCAAATCGATGGGTCACTGGATCGATTTCTGGCACTGACCATGAACCAGACCATGTTGTCCTACAAGTCCGACGAAAAAGTGACTCGAGTCTTCCGCCGGGCTCTTGGTACTTCGCGTGCGGAAACAATCATGAATCGTTTCGCGCCCAAAAGACCCACCAACATTGCTGAATTGCTAAAGTGGATTCCGGCAAAGGATATTGTCGAACTTATTTCCAACGAGCCGCCACAGATTTCGGCTGTGCTGATGTCCTTTCTGACACCCGAAGCCGCTGCAGAAATTATCCAGTTGCTTCCAGCGGAAAGCCAGGCGGACTTGATATATCGTGTGGCAACGCTGGGGCCTGTCAGCGGCAGGGCGCTGGCGCACATTCATGGCCTATTGGAGAACACCAGTCCACCCGAGGCAGAAACGGCTCCGCCCATGCAGGTCGGCGGCGTGCTCGACAGTGCCACTATCATCAACAATCTTTCAAAGGAACGGGGACGGTCCTTGCTGAAGGAACTGATGAAACGGGACAAGATAACCGCCAAACTGATTGAGGACGAAATGTTCGTCTTCGGCGATCTGATGAGCCTTTCCAAGAAGGATATCGGCTCGGTCATGAGAAAGGTTGATGCCAGCATTCTGGTGCCCGCCCTACGAGGCGCGTCGCCGGAGCTCACAGCCAAAATTTTTGGCGCGATGTCGAAGCGCGCTGCTGAAACCATCCAGGATGAAATGGCAGAGGCGCCGCCCCAGCCCATGGATGCAGTCATGGCGGCGCAAAAGGCCATCATTTCGGTGGCAAAGGTTATGCTCGATAACGGAGAAATAAACATGGCAGGCGCCGGAGCAGACTATGTTTGAACCTGGTTTGGCACACTCGCTTGACGATGGCGAGGTCGTCCCATTGTGGCGTACGGCTTCCAACCAGAGACAATTCAGTTCCTGGGCCAGTGGCCTGAGTGCAGCCGATGGCCAGGGCGAACCGTTTGCATCTTCCGGCTTTTCTTCGACCATCCAACCTGTCAGCGAGATTGTCCCAACCAATACTGATGCCGATATATTTGATGTGGCCTACAAAAAGGGATGGGAAGATGGTCAGGCTGCCTTTGCCGACGAACAGGCTGCATCGGCGCAAACCCGAGATGCGTTGGCAGATGCCATCGCGCATGTGAACGATTTGTCCGCAACCGGCAGTTACTCTTTCATTCTGACGGCTGTGGAATCCCTGTTCAGACGATGTGCCGAACTGGCCGTGCCGGATGCCGCATTGCTTCAGTCCTGGGCGATGCAACTGGCGGAACTGGTCGATCAGGAACAGAAAGGGGTCACGCTGGTCCTGCATCCCGATGACGTTGCCCTGATCGATAGCGATATCTGCAAGCTAGCCTTGCGCGGCGACGAATCCATGCTGCGCGGCAACTTGAAATTGAGTCATTCGGGCGGCTGGATCGAAAAAGGTTCGGCAGTCGTGCTGGACGAGCTGCGTGCGCTGGTTGACGAGTTCACCAATGTCCCGGAGTCTGGCCATGAATGATGCCTTGCCTGGCCCATCTGGAACAGCCGGATCGCGCCCAGCCGTTTGCGAAATATTGTCGCGGCTCGATGATATCGTGAGTGAACCGCGATTTGTCGGCAAATTGTCGGCACATGACAACGGGATGCTGGAGGTTACCGGTTTTGAGTATCCGATAGGATATTCGGGCAGGGTCGTTGCTACCGACGGACGCGAAATCAGCGCCGAGGTGGTCGGTTTCAGGGGCGCCCGGGCGTTGATGATTCCGATGACCCAGGATGCCCCGTTGCGGAGCGGCAGTCGTGTTTTGCCTTACTCCAAGTCCAACAAGGCAGCAGTAGGCGAAGCCCTGTTTGGCAGGGTGATCGGTCCCATGGGCGAGCCCATTGACGGGAAGGGCCCGATACTGACGACCGATACTGTTCCGCTGGCGGGTCAGGAAGGTAATGTGTTGCGCCGTGCAAGCGTTTCTCGGCCAATTGATATCGGCATTCGCGCCCTTAACGGTCTTCTCACGATAGGACGGGGACAGCGGCTGGCCATCATTGCCGGTTCCGGAGTCGGGAAATCGATGCTGATCAACCAGATACTTGACGGCGTCGTCGCCGACGTGGTCGTTGTCGGCTTGATCGGGGAGCGCGGGCGCGAAGTGAATGATTTCGTCACCCGGCGTCGAGACAAAAAAGACGCTGCGCCGACGGTCACGATCGCGGTTCCAGCGGATCACTCGCCTTCGTCCCGACTGAAGGCTGCTTACCGGGCAACAGCAATTGCCGAACATTTCCGATCAAAGGGACTGTCGGTCGTACTGGTCATCGATAGTTTGACTCGCGTGGCGCATGCGCAACGGGAGATTGGCCTGGCTGCTGGCGAGCCACCGACAATGAAAGGCTATCCTCCTTCGGCACTTTCCATGATTCCCCGCTTGATCGAGCGCGCCGGCAATGACAGTGACACGGGCGGGTCAATCACCGCAATTTATACCGTACTCGCGGATGGCGACGATCTGGACGATCCAGTGGTTGATAGCGCTCGTGCGATCGCTGACGGGCATATCATTTTGTCACGATCACTCGCGGAGCAGGGGGTTTTTCCGGCAATTGATGTTGGCAAGTCGATCAGCCGTGTAGCTGTTGATATTGTGGAACCGGAGCATCATGAAGCTCAGACTCATTTTCGTCGACTCTGGTCGATTTACGAAGAGAACCGGGATCTTGTGCTGATGGGAGCCTATCAGGCGGGCAATGATCCTGATATTGACGAAGCGCTGGCCAGCTGGCCGTTGCTGATCAATTATCTTAAGCAGCGCCCGCATGAGCTGGTGGATTATCGGACGAGCATTGCCGAGCTTTCCGAGATGTTCAGAACATGAAACGCCGAGTCAGAGGACTGCAGCGCGTATTGAAGGTTCGCGAGACGCAAAAGCGCTTGAAGGAGAGCGCGCTGGTTCGTGCGAACAGCCATTGTGTGTCCCTCGAGAATAATGTGCAGCGAATCAAAAAGCTCCACGCTGAGACGCATCATATCGAAGTTACGGGAACGGCGCATCTTTTCGCTGCCAAGATGGAACTCTCCGACCGTTTGCTGGAAGCAACCCGGTCTGTGGCAGCTTCCGCCGGAGTGGCAAGGCAGGATTTTGCCAGGGCAGAGCGGCAAAATTTTGCCGCTCGAGCACTTCACGATGGCACCGAGAAGCTATTGAAATCCAAAGTATCAGTTCTTCAAAAAATGGAAAATTCTCGGTCTGATCTGTCAGCCAACATGTTGTATAATATAGGAAAATATAAAATTAAGGAGTCTCGAAATGATGGGTAAAATCATGTCAGAAGCTGCTCACTCCATAATTGGCATGCTTTCTGCAAAGCCAGGAAGCATGGAACATCGAACATCAAATTCTGATTTTGGGTCATTTTTGCAATCGCCTGAAGAACAGCCTCATTCAGAGGCTGACCGTCTCGAGACTGGCGTTCCGGAAGGAACGATTATTTTGAACGATGCAGACTCGTCCATCACCCACAATATGGGCGGAACGATTGGACTGCCAAACGTCTTTCCGAATTTGGTCGCTCCTGCCGCGCGTGAGCGATCCCCATTGAACGGTCTCGAGCCGCAAGCGAACCACGACAAGGCAACCACGGCAGCTGGCACGAATATTGTCCCGGCTCGCACCAATATTGACGGGTTGGCAGGGGCGACGAAAGACCTGGTTGGATCATTCGGTCCATCCCCCCAGCCCGACATCAGAAGCTCAGGAATCAACAGCCCAATCGACGGAATGCTACGATCCAAAAGGGCCGGTCTGGTCGGCGATGTTCGCCCAGCAGTTGAACGTGCGACCTCTGAACAGCAAGCCGCTGATTTCTCTTCACAAATCTCGAAGGCCGTACGCGGCGAGACGGTCAAGGATGTTCTGGTCGACGAAGCGATGCCAGTATTTCCGTTCACCAAGCCCTCGGTCGCGCAGGCGCGATGGACGGCAGCCCCGTTGGCCGCGGCTCCCACATCACAGTCGGGAGTCAAGGCATCGGGTGCGGGGTCCCAGCCATTTGATGCCAGCAGGCTGGACACTAAAGCCCTGGCAAAATCTTCTGAACTGCCGCTCGACCAGTCCGCTGTTCCGACGCTGGCAACCCAGTCCGCCGTTCGCGAGCCGGCGCAGGCTGCTGTTTCATTTGATTTGTCCGCACCCAGGATCGCCGAGCGGCTTGCTAGTGAAATAGCTGTTCTCACGGCTAACGGCGAGACGAAAAAGTTCGAAATCAACCCTCGCAATCTCGGGCGCATGGAAATCATGCTTACCACGCGGGGGTCGACCGAGATTATCGAGATCCAAACCGAACACCGCTCTGCGAAGGATATCATTGTCCAGCACAGCCAGGCCCTCCAGGATATGCTGAAATCGCAGGGGCGCGAGGACCTGACGTTTCGGGTGGATGTGAAGGAAAATATGTCCGCCTCATCGAGAGGCGATAGCGGGAATCAATTTCAGCAGGAAAGCCGCGATACGCGGGAACACCAATCGCGATCCGCCCGGCCAGGCCGGACCCTGGCCGGATTCAACAGTGGGTCTAACAGCGATCCGGCGCCAGACAATAGTCGATATGCCTGAACGCCGTTTCGATATTCCGTAATTTAACAGATCCAGAGGTCAAAATGTCAGAGACGAAAACAAAAGACGAAAAACCCAAGAACAAGAAGAAGGGCAAGATGAAAACCATCCTTCTGGCGTCGGGCCTGATTGTCGCGCTCGGAGGCGGCGGAGCAGCCGGTGGTTTTTATGCGGCCGGAATGATCGGCGGCGAGCACGTGGAGCCGGAAGATCCCAACAAGCCGAAAATCATTCTAAAGGATGGTACGGCGGTCAGCGAAAAAGAAGCAAGCCGGTCACTGCCCAAAGAGATGTCCAGCGACTTCAAGGTGACCTATCACCAGATTGAGCAGCCCTTTACATCCAATCTTTCGAATTCGGACAGCTTCGCGCAATTGTCGCTGGCGGTGTCGACCTATTACGACGAGCGCGTGTTTGAAAATGTCACCAATCATGAGATCGCCATCCGGTCGGCGGTTCTCATGGAATTGGGACAGCAGGATGCCGCCGGTCTGGAAGAACCGGAGGGCAAGCTCAGGCTGAAGAGAAAGCTGCGCGACATCATCAACGACACGCTGAAGGAAAAAACCGGGTTTGGTGGCATCGAGGATGTCTATTTCACCAACATGGTTGTTCAGTAACTGTTTCGGAAAGCAGCAATATCATGACCATCACCCAACCATTGCCAAGAGAGTCCGCCAATGCTGCCGGAGCCCAGAACGGCCCGGCACCCGCAAATCACAGTCTGCTGAAAAAAGGGGCCCAGGATGACACGTTGTTGCGGGCATACAGCAAGGTGGAAAGAAAGCTTGACGGCCTATTGGCCCGCCATCTGTCGAATATCATCGAATGCAAAATGGCCGTCGAACTGGGAGAGAGTGCAAAGCTTTCGCTGAACGAATGGCTTTCGAGCCAGGCAGGAGATTCGGTCTATCTCGAATTTCATCAGGGGACATCGGAAACGCCGATATTGGTCCGGATCGCAAGGTTATTTTTGACCGCCTCGGTCGACTGTTTCTTTGGTGGCCAGTTTGATGGCCAAGCCCGCAGCACCGGCGAACTGAAGGCATCGGAAATTGCGATGATCGACCGGCTGGCCGGCGCAATCGCCATCATTCTGACCCAGGCATGGTCCGGGCTCTGCGAGATTACGGTTCGCTACGGCGGTTGCTACCTCAGTGCGGAGGAGATTGAACTGGATCTGGACGAAGAGGCAGTTTTCGTTTCAGCAGCCTCTGTTATCCTTTCCGGACACAAGATTGCCGCGATGGATATCATCCAGACGCTTGATGGATTGATCGCCACTGAACCGCAACTCAACCGTGCCCATCACAAGGCGAGCAACGAGATCGATCCCGTCTGGAAGGCAAGCCTCAAGGATTCGGTAGAGCAGATATATCTGCCGGTTCGTTCGGTTCTGGGTCGTCCCACGATGCGATTGTCCGAACTGTCCCGACTTGCCGTCGGCGATATTCTGCCTGTGGCTCCTACTGACAATGTGCCCCTCATCATCGGAGACCGGGTCTTTGCGCACGGGAGCCTCGGTGAGCAAAACGGCGGCGTCGCCTTTGAGATCAAACAATTTTTATAGGACCAGATGATGAACGACATGACACCCGATAGCGAAATTCTCGACGCCGTGCAGTCCGCAAATTTGGGCGATGTGACCCATCAGGATCATTACCGCTTCCTCTCCGATATCAAGGTCCGCTTGTCCGTCGAGGTCGGAAATGTCTCAATGACCATATCGGAAATAATGGATCTGCGCGAAGGGTCGGTTGTGGAACTCGATCGGCAGGTCGACCAGTTGATCGACATCAATGTGAACGGCACGCTGGTGGCACGGGGCGAAGTGGTTCCGGTCAAGAACAAGTTTGGCGTGCGCATCGCGGAGATCGTGTCCAACGGAATGACCCGTGCGCGCGTGGAAAGGCGCAACTGATGACCTTCTACATCATCAAGCTTTTTATCATGGTTCCGTTGATTGGTCTGCTGATCTTCGGATCGCTGTGGTTGTACCGGAAATATCAGCCACAGATGATGATGAGGCAGAATTCGAATATCCTGAACGTTGTAGAGACCCTTCCCATGGGTGTGCAGAGCAAGCTGGCTGTAGTCGACTTCGGCGGCCGGAAAATATTGCTGGCCGTGAGTCGAAGTGGAATCCAGAAGATCGATGTTCACCATGCGGACTAGTGCAAAGATGATCTGCGGTGTGATCCTGCTTTTCGCATCTGCCCTGATGAGCGATCCTGCGTTCGCGCAAGAGGCCGCTCCTGGAGCTTCCGTGGCGCTGGAAAAGGCGCTCGATGACATATCGGGGGATGGTCAGCCCTTGAGCACCACCTTGCAGATTTTGATTGTCATGGGCCTGATGACGGTCCTGCCATCGATCATATTGATGATGACGAGTTTTACCCGCATTATCATTGTTCTGTCGATATTGCGCCACGCCCTGGGCTTGCAGCAAACGCCCCCCAACCAGGTGTTGCTCGGCTTGGCATTATTCCTTTCGATGTTTGTCATGGCACCGCAAATCGAACGGATCAATGAGCAGGCCATTGCCCCATATTCCTCGGACGAAATCGGCCTGGCGGAAGCCATCGAAAAATCCGGTACGATCATGCATGGCTTCATGGCCAAACAGACCCGGCAAAGCGATCTGAAGCTGTTCATGGAGCTTTCGGGCAAGACCGGCTTTGCGTCTGCTGAAGAGATTCCGTTTTCGATCATGCTGCCCGCGTTCGTGACAAGCGAACTGAAAACGGCATTTCAGATCGGCTTTCTGATTTTTCTGCCTTTTCTTATCATTGATCTGGTAGTCGCGGCGGTACTGATGGCGCTGGGCATGATGATGCTTTCGCCAGTGATCATATCCATGCCCTTCAAATTGTTGCTGTTCGTCATGATTGATGGCTGGGCATTGACCATGGGCTCGCTGGCCGGCTCCTTTGCGACCTAGACCATGACCGACAGTCCAGATTTCTTTATCGGCATTGCCCAGCAAGCCCTTTGGATCACCGCGCTGGCTGCCGCCCCGCTGCTGATCCCGGCACTCCTGGTGGGGTTGGTGCTCGGTATGGTCCAGGCGGCGACCTCGATCAACGAACAAACGTTGAGCTTTGTTCCCAAACTTGTTGTCGTCGCTGCCGTGGTCGCCGTTTTTGGCGGCTCGATCATGCTGCTGATCGCGGATTTTACCCGGGAAATCTATGCCCGTATTCCGGATTTGCTTCTGTGATTGCGCCGGGATTTGCGGAATTTGAGAGCCAGATGTGGATCTGGATCATGGCCATGATCCGGCCAAGCGCGGCGATGGTGGTGGCGCCGATCTTCGGTGCGGCCAATATACCAGTGCAAATCCGTATCATTCTTGCCTTCATGATCGGGATGGTCGCAACGAATAGCGTTGATTTCGTGCTGCCAACCGACACCGCGATCAGCGTTGGAAATATCCTGTTCATCATGGGTGAAGTCGTCACCGGCCTGGCGATCGGCTTTGCCCTTCAACTTGGCTATTCAAGTGTCCTGATTGCCGGCGAAACAATCAGCAATGCCATGGGCCTCGGCTTCGCCAGCATGTCTGATCCCCAAACCGGTCAATCGACGCCGGTTATCGGGCAGTTTCTGACGATTTTTGCAACGTTGCTGTTGCTGGCGATCGATGGCCACCTGTTGCTTATTGCGACGATCGTCAAGAGTTATGCAGCGCTTCCGCCAGGCTTCGCCATGTTGGATACGGGAGTGCTTTACAGCATGGTACAATTCGGAGGGACCCTGTTTTCAATGGGGCTGCTCATTGCCCTGCCGGTTGGTGGTGCGCTCATTCTCATTCAGCTGATGATGGGCTTTCTTGCCCGGACTGCTCCTGCGCTCAATCTGTTTGCCGTTGGGATTCCGGTAACCATAACTGCGGGATTGATAGCTTTGGCTGTAACCGCACCGATTGTCGCCGACACGATTATCCGCGCCTTGGGCATGGGGCTGGATCAGGCCGTTTTTGTCGCTGGAGGTGGATAGTGGCCGAGCAATCTCCTGGTGGCGGTGAAAAGACCGAAGCTCCAACCCCGAAGAAATTGCAGGACAGCGCCAAGAAAGGCGATGTTCTCCAGTCTCGGGATCTGGGTGGGGCATTAGTCATTTTCGCGGGCACTGTAGCATTTTTGTTGTTCGGAAGTCTGCTGTTCGGCGCGCTGGCGGACATGGTCAGCAGTGCGCTGATCTTTCGGCCGGAAGATATTGAAGCGTTTGATGTGGGCGGCCGCAGTGCAGCCCTGGTTTCCAGCATAGTGCCTGAGTTCATGGCACTTTTCCTGATGTTGATGGTGGCCGCCGCTGCTGCGCCCGCACTTCTCGGATCGCTGGGCTTCCGCTGGTCAGCGATGAAACCCAAGCCGTCAAAATTGGATCCGATCAAGGGCCTGCAGCGAATATTTGGATCCAACGGCGTGATGGAGTTGGGCAAGTCGTTGATGAAGGTGGTCCTGATCGGAGCCGTCGGCGGCTCGATAATTTATATGCATCTGGGGCAGATCGCGCAACTGGCCGCCCAGGATCTGGACAATGCCATTGCCAGTTTCACGGCGCTGTTTCTGAAACTTCTTGTGGGCATCTGTGTCAGCATGGTGCTGATCGCGATGATCGATGTACCGATCCAGCTGTTTCAGCGTGGCAAACGGCTGAAAATGACGAAGCAGGAAATAAAGGATGAATATAAGGAAAGTGAGGGGTCGCCTGACACGCGCGCGATCCAGCGCCAGCGACGTAGCGAGATGCTCAACGATTCCACGCGGAAAGGTGTGGCCGAAGCTACAGTTATCCTTGTCAACCCGACCCATTTCGCAGTTGCCCTGCGCTATGACCGTGAGCGGGACGCGGCGCCTGTCGTGCTGGCCAAGGGTTGCGATGCGATAGCGCTTGCCATGCGGGAAATGGCTGGTGAACTTTCCAAGCCCATTATGGAATATCCCGAACTGACGCGTTCGATCTATTTTACGTCAAAAGTAGGGGACGTTATTGATGACCGCCTCTACGCGCCTGTCGCCATGATCCTGAGTTTTCTGATCCAGCTTGATGCCAAGTTGATCAGTCCCGTCAACAAACCCAGTATTTCGCTGCCGGAGGACGTCAGATTTGACACCGATGGTTCCCGCCTGGCCTGATTTTGATGATGCAATGTCATTAATTTGCGCCCGTGGATGCCGTAAAACACCCAAAGGAAGTTTATCATGTTCGGAAATATCGCAAATAGCCTGGGGATTGGCTCCGGAATCAATACTGCGCAGCTTGTCAACGACCTTCTTGCGGCCACTCAGGGGGCCAAGCTCGATCAACTGAACCAGCGTTCGCAGCTGAACTCGTCCCGGATCTCGGCGATGGCTGCCACCCAATCCGCGCTGACCACTTTTGCGGCGGCGGTGAAAGAAACATTGAATGGCCAAGGCTTTGTTGGGGACCTTCTGTCGGGCCGGCAGGATCTCGCGACGGCATCCGTACTGGAGGGAGGACGCCCCGAGGGACTGCCGGTCTCCCTGGAAGTGGTGCAAATTGCCGTGCCCCAGCGCGAGATCTCGGACGTGTTCGCCAGCGCCACGGCAGCCGTGGGAGAGAGGACTCTAACGATCACAAACGCCGGTGGGAGTTTTGATGTCACGATCGACGGTACCAACAACAGCCTGGCCGGCCTGCGCGATGCTATCAATGCCAGTAACAGCGGCGTAACTGCCATGATTTTGACGGACATAGCAGGCGCGCGCGTTGTGATGGAAGCGCAGGAAGGCGTAGAAAACGCTTTCACGCTGAGCCAGGGCGGAGCTTCGCCAGCTATGAATTTGACCAATATCGCTGTCGCCGCTGACAGTATTGTCAGGATCGACGGTATTGAACTCGCAAACAGCAGCAACAAAGTGACGGGTGCGATACCGGGTGTCGAGCTTTCACTGTTGGCCGAGCAGCCGGGCACGCGGTTTACCATTAGCGGATCGTCGGAACCCTTGGACGTACGTGGTTTGGTTACCGAGTTTGTGACTGCTTATAATGAGTTGCGCACATCGTTGAACAGTGCGACGGCTCCTGGTCTGGAAGGGGGCAGTGGTGGTCCATTGGCGGGAGATCGCGGGGCTCGCGAGGTAATCCGCAAGCTGAGCCAGCTGACGTCAACCCGTCTCACCGATGTCGGTGATTTCAAGACGCTCGCCGATATCGGACTACGGACAGGAAATGACGGCACATTGAGCATCGACAGTGTTCGTCTTGATGCTGCACTGGCCGCAGATAGCGGGGCAGTAAAATTGATGCTGGAACCGGCGGTTGCGTCTGAAACCCAGATTGGCTTGTCCGGTGCGCTTGATGCGATCACGACGGCCTTGAAAAACGACAGCGGTGCCTTGACCGTGGCCCAGAAGCGTTTGGAATCGATCAGACAATCCATCGCGGAAGCGCGTGTAAAAATCAACGAGGACGGCGAACGGCTTCGGGAGCAACTGCAAACGACCTTTGCCGGCCTTGAACGCCAACTTTCCATTTTGCGTTCGACGCAATCCTATGTCGAGCAGCAATTTGCCTCTTTCAACGACAAGAACAACTGATCTGGGAAAGCCACCAACATGACATTTCAATCCCGTATTCAACGAGCCTCAAGCTATCAATCCGTAGCCAAGGAAAGCCGCGTTCTGGCAGCGGATCCCTATGAACTTGTCGCAGTCCTCTTTGAAGAATTGCGTGACACGCTGAATCTTATGATTGAAAGCGCGCGGCGCGGCGACGATGCGCGTATATTCCAGTACCGGGCAAAGGCGCTGGCTATTCTCAACGGTCTCGATGAGTCCCTCAACTTCGAGGTGGCTGGCGATCTTTCTCAGACATTGCACATCATTTACACCGAAGCAGGCAAGCGCATTCAGATGGAGGGCAGGGAGAGCTGCATTGAGCGGGTCGAGTCAGCGCGCGAAATGATCCACGAGATCGAAAAGGCATGGGCGGCAATCGCGCCCGTTCATTAGCGGCAGGATCCGGGACTAGGCCGCAATCTGGCAGGATGCGTGGCTTTCAACATCCCAGTCGATATTATGTTTGCGCATCTTGTCGATCAGAGTTGTTCGCTTGATGTTGATCGACCGCGCGGCCCGCGAAACTATACCGTGAGACGCATCCAGTGCATCAAGGATGATGCGGCGTTCTTCAAATAGAAGATGGACGTTCAGGTCCTGCACGACATTTTTCCTGTCATCCCCTTGCCTGCCGACAGGAGCTACAGAATTCGCTGCGATGGTCGCGGAAGAAACCGTTGACGGATTGGAGGAAACGGTCTCGTGCGCCTGGGTGGCGGGACCGATATCCGATTGCACCAGCGTTGCCACGTCCAGCGCGGTGACTTGCCTGCCGGAAAAGAAAACCGCTGCGCGCTCCACGACATTGCGCAGTTCACGCACATTACCCGGCCAGCCGTAGGTCTGCATGGCGGCAAAGGCTTCTGCCGTGAAGATGGGCAGGGGGTTCCGAGCGTCCTGGTCTTTCAGGAAATGGGCTACCAGCTCCGGGATGTCTTCCGCCCGTTCATTCAGGGCCGGTACTTCGATCGGCACGACGCACAGGCGATAGTAGAGATCCTCGCGGAACGACTTGTTCTGGATGCACTCGCTGAGGCTTTTGTGCGTCGCCGTCATCACTCTCACATCAACGGCGATATTGCGATTGCCACCGACCCGGTTGACGATGCGCGTTTCCAGCACCCGCAACAGCTTGACCTGCATATGGATTGGCATGTCACCAATTTCATCCAGGAAAATCGTTCCCTTGTCTGCCTGTTCAAACAGGCCGACATGCTGGTTTACCGCACCGGTAAAACTGCCCCTCTCGTGCCCGAATAGCTCGGACTCTATTAGCTGGTCGGGCAGGGCGCCGCAATTGACAGCGATATGGGGGGCGCTTCTGCGATCCGAAATCATGTGGATGGCATCTGCGACCACTTCCTTCCCGCTGCCGGAAGGGCCGGTGATCATGATCGAACTATTGCAGTGCCCGGCAAATTTTATAATTCTGCGCAATTGCTGCATTTTCGGACTATGGCCGATCAGCTTTTCAGCAAGTTGCGCGTCTAAGTTTCCATTGGTCATCAAAATACCCAGATAACAATACCCCCTCCTTCCCCGATTGCCGGGAAAGGGTGGTTCGAAGATCCCGCAATCTTCGAACCGTCACCTGGTAACGTCTGAATGCCGAAACATGGTTAAATTTGGGTTAACTCTATTTGAGCCCGTCCATGAAAGGGGAACCAGGAGTCCGCTTTTGCAGCTTTCTGAACTAAAACGCTGAACAGAACTCACGTGGAAGGTTGCCAAGGTCGCAAGCCATGGAGCCAGTCTGAATTGGGGGCGAATGCGCGGCCCCGCGCTGATAGCCGATGCGAAGCGGCCTAATTTCGTTCGCCGCCGCTTCGTAGTTTTGGTAGTGACCCGAAATTAGTGCCCTTAAAAAGGCGCGCTCAGCAAAAGCTGCTCGATTTTTTCGGAACAGTCGGCCGAGACCGAAACAAATATCATGCGATTGTCTTCAGAATTTGGAGTTTTTGTGAGCAAGCCTTGCTCGACCATCAAGTTGATGTATCGCATGGCAGTTGTCATCGGTATCCCGGAACTGTGCGCAATGGCCGAAACCGTGACGCGTTGGTCTTTGAGATCGCAAATATACACATCCAGACACATGTTCCAGCAAGAGTTGGCAAAAAGACCATTTCCGGTATCCAATATCCGGGATTTCAGCCTTCCCCAATGCAGATATTTTTCTGCACGAACGATAAGATCGGCATGATCGACCTTGCCGCTGAAGAAAACGGGATCATTGTCCGACCGTTGGTCCTCGCTAGAAATCCTTTCGTCCAGAATTTCAAACTCTTTGATTGCCTGTTCGATAGTCAACCTGAGCTTTGCCAGTTCAGCTTCGACGCTGTTCATTGCCGCAATCAACTTTATAGCCCCCTCGGCCTCACCACCATTTAGCCTATCCGGACCTAGCCCTCTTTCTGGGCCCGTTCAATGATGTTCCGAGGATATTAGACTAATTTGGGGTGAAGGCGTTGCAATTAAGATACTGATCCCGAAGCAAATTGATCCAATATCCAAATATCGCGCATAATGGCTGAAAAGAGATCGGCGATGAGACGCCGATCTTCCACTCGCGGGTACATTCATGCGGTATAATGGTACTTGCGGCAGCGGTTTCAGCAAGTGAATATTCATTCCAGTCATGAATCCGGTCGAATGAGTCTTTTTGTGAATCGAGCGGGCCAGTCCGGGACCAGCCGGATTGACCCGCTCGTTAGATGCGCACTAGCGGCCGGTTTCACGTTGGTCGGCATTGGATGAATTGTGGGAATTCAGCCAATGCCCCGTGGGCCATTTGTGTTCCATCCGAGATTTCTTTACGGTCATCCTGTCGGCAAATTAAGTCCGACAGTCCGGGACTTGATTCGTTCGCGCCAATAGTTCAAAACGCTCTAAGTGCAGCAATAACATGGTCCAGGACTGCCGGATGCAATGGCGCGCTGAACTGGCATCCGTAGTCATTGTAATTTGTCCAGACGATTCGTGCTGCGAGGGTTTGCAGGCCTGGCAATGTTGCGAACACAAGCTTGTCCGCGTCGAGATTCGTGCAACTTTCCATCTTGAATCCGGTAACCGACAGGTCGGACAAGGTAGTACGAAACAACTGGGTATTGGATTGCCGGATAAACAGTTCAGCTGATACCAGTTCGCGATGCCTGACACGCATATCCTGGGCCACAAGCTCGTTGCCGTGCTTGGATGGGGAGAGGGCATGCAGGTTCATAGTTTCATCCTTGGTCGGTTTCCAAAGGATAGGAACGGCAAAATCCGTCCTAGATTAACCATGCCAGCCGTGGCCTCCAATATGTCCCTGCTATCGATATATTTGACACCATGGGAACAAGGGACAGATCGGTTGCGAATATGGCCAATGCATGTCAGTTTGTATAAATGAGAAATTTTCAGGCAAGGAACTGAATGATGGCGACAGCAATTCAAGATGATAAACCTGCAATGGGTGTGGGACCAGGATTCACGATACCCGATCCCAATGACATCGAGAGCCTTCAGGGCAAGATTTCGGACGCCGAATGGCAAATACGCTGCGAACTGGCGGCGACTTACCGGCTCTGTGCCATGCATGCGTGGACCGATCTGGTGTTCACCCACATTTCTGCCCGCTTGCCCGATGAAAACGGGGAGGAGCGGTTCCTGATCAATCCCTATGGCGTGTTGTTTGACGAGATGACGGCGTCGGCATTGGTGAAGATCGATCTCGACGGCAATATCAAGCAGGCCACGCCCTATTTCATCAATCCTGCGGGTTTCACCATTCACAGCGCGGTGCACAGCGCCCGCGAAGATGCCGGATGCGTCATCCATGTCCATACACCCTATGGCATCGCCGTTTCTGTCCAGAAGGCGGGATTAAGGCGCTACACGCAATTTTCGCTGCAGGTCCATGATGATCTGGCCTATCATGATTATGAAGGCATCGCACTGGACCTTGATGAGCGGGAACGCCTGATCAATGATCTCGGCGAGAAGAGCCTGCTGATCCTGCGCAACCATGGAACGCTTGCCGTGGGCGAAAACTGTGCCATCGCCTTCCTGCGCATGTATCTGCTGGAGAATGCCTGCAAGACGCAGATATTGGCGCAGTCGGTTGGCGGGGAAGCGCATCTCCATGAAGAGAGCGCGGAAATGGGCCATCGGGTGCACCAGCAGGCTGCTGCCGCGTTTCAGAAAGGATTTGGCGACAATCTGATCTGGCCGGGGCTGATGCGAAAATTGCAGCGCACCAACCCGGGACATGACCACTAGAGGTCGAAGGGCCGGCGGGAAAGAATCTCGACCTTCTTGTTTTCGAAGACAGCGGAACCAAGTTCCTGCTTCTTCTCCATCAGCAAGGCATCCCGCTGGTGCACCATGTCGATGATCGGATCTTGGAAATGCTCGACGGCGGCTGTCAGCCAGCCGTTGACCATGGGATCGCCGGGTGCTCCCGTCATATCAAAATTGCGCAGTCGCGAAGCGATGGCTTCGGCCGGCATCATATATTCGTAGGTGACCCAGTAGTTGGTCGTGAACCAGCTGAGTGGCATGCCGTCCAGGCCGAAGCTCAGCGCAGCGAAATGGACGACGCCCTGGGTTTTCTTGCCGTTGGGCAGCTTTGCCGGGGGCTGGTAACAGGGTTCGACGCCGTCAAACATGGCCAGCGGAAGGAACAGGTGAAAATGACCATGCTCGCCTTCTTCGCGCTCCTCCGGCTTGTGCGCGTGGTAGAACCAGCGCGACTTGCCAACCGGCGCGACACAATCCCCCTTGGGATAATGTTGATATTGAACGAAAGGGGCGTCCGCCGGTACCACTCTGGGTACTAGCGAGACGCCCTCTCTTGCCATCTGGCTCGTGAGCTCAAACAGCCTTTCCAGTGCATTTTTCAATGCGAAATAAGCTGAGCTTACTCGGTAACTTCTTCAGCGGCGGCACAGGTTGCATCGGCAGCTGCGTCGGTCGTCTCTTCAGCTGCACATTCGGCAGCAGCGGTTGCTTCTTCAGCAGCAGCCATTGCATCATCGGCCGCATCCGTTGCTTCATCGGCTGCATCGTCAGCTACAACAGCAGCATCTTCAGCTGGCTCTGCACAAGCAGAAAGAGCAGGAATTGCAAGCGCGAGGCCGCCAGCTACAGCGAGCATCTTGCGGAAGTTGGTTTCGGTAGTCATTTAAAATATCCCCTTTGGATGAACTAGACTTGCCCCTTTATCTGGAAAGACAGGGGCATGGCAAGCCCATTTCGTAAATATTGCATTAATCTGGCATATCGCAGGATTTTCGATGGCCCCGTTCAAATCCGTCAATGCAGGTTGCGGAAGTTGTCACGAAAGGAGAAGAGCTTAGCGTCCCGCTCCGCGAATCTTGCCCCACTGCCGGGCCACCGTATAGCCCAGATAACCGGTCCCGAAGAGGGCATAGAGCGGCTCCGGCAGACCGGTGAGATATGCGTTCATGCCAGCGGCAATATCGCGGGCGGTCTCGGGCCGGAATGCAGCGATCAGCCCCATCGGGATCGACCAGAGCAAGAGCAGATACATGACGTAAAGAAAACTGGGGCGGGCCCGGCTGGTCCAGGGATCGGTGGATTGCGCCTCCGCCAATATGGCTGACATCTGGACGCGGATTTCGTCCAGTTCCCGGCTGCTTTCCAGTTTGAGAAGTTCGAGCTTTGCCCGGTCCCGCGCTTCCCGGTCGGGGATGATCTTGTCGATAATGTTTGAAACGGGGCCGATGAGTGAAGAGAGAATAGACATTTTGAGTTTCCTTTCAGGGTTTGCAGATTTCAAAGTTGGTCAAAGTAGGGGCCAATGAAGGCTTGCGGAGGCATGACAGTTAAGAAAGAGCCTGAAGAGCCCCGGTAATCTTGACAAACTTTTCAGGGTTATAAAAAATTCTGTTTCGCACGGGATTTAGCCGATCCGGTGGGCCAGCCAGCCAAAGAGAAAGGCTTCATTGGCCGGGCGGGATTCGGCGAGTTCGATATAGCGCGCGCCCTGGAGCGCCTCGATCGCCTTGAGCAGGACAGGTTCCCCGGTGGCGCCCCGTCGGCGGAGGAACGCGGCCAGCGCAGCCAGCGTCCTGGCACCGATCCTGCGATCGACCGCTAGATCTGCATAGTCGCGCCCACCCCGGTTCAGCGCATTCAGAGCGCGCTGGAGAAAAAAACTCGCCGTCCCGGTTCCCATATTGATCCCGGTATCGAATAATTCGGCGGCAATATGCGGTGTCAGCCGCGCGACCTGATCAAAGGCCGGCCTGCGCCAGTATTTGTCCTTGTAAATGGCCACTGCCTGCGCGCGCGGGAATTGCCGCATGTCGCCAGCGTAGCCATGTTTTCGCGCTACTGCCTCGGTAACACCCCATCGGGTGGGGCCACCGCGGTCGGCCGGGTGATCGGAGAAATCGCCTTCCAGTTTGATGACCTTGTCGATTAGTGTGTCGATATCGGGAGGATGGGGCATGAGGGAACCGCCTTTCTGGGTTGGAAGGGGACTGCAATAACCTATTTGGTTATGTGTAGGAAAGGCCGGAATGGCGGCGGTCGGGTCATGTGGTAGCCGACCCTGCCGTTCTACAATTGGCCGGATACTCTGGATTGCCGGGTCGCTGAGCTCCAATGACGAAAACCGGCTCGCCTGCGTCGGTGATTTCGTCCCGAACTACGCAATATTGCGTATCGCGCGGTCCGCATCGCTCGTCCAGACAGTTGACATGACTTGGAAAACAATTCGCCTTGAACTGGCCCGAACCGCTGACCATCCCGATGGCTCGTCAGCCCATGCCTATGTCTTTCGCGTTCCGTTGAACGACGATGGCTTTCTCGAACCGGAGGCGCTCAAAAAGGCCGAAAAAACACCGGTTGTGCGTCGATTCTGGCCGGGCGAAGCGGATCAGAGCGGGGTAGTGATTGCCTCGCCCAAAGGATGGGCATTTTCCTACAAGATCGGCGATGACGATGACGAGGTCCTGTTCCGGCTCAAGGATCATCCGTTGAAAGTCGGAGAATATCTGACAATCACCGAAACCGATGGCAGCGAGTTGCCGTTTCGCGTCGTCAGCTGCCACGAATAGCCACGCAATCCGATAGAAAGGAGAGACTATGCCGTCGCAAATAAAACTGGGCGGATATCTGTCCCTCGCAGTCCTGGCGCTGACCCTGTCGAGCAGTCCTGTCGCGGCGGAGTGCGTTATCGGGTCGGCTCCGCTATTTGATCCGTTTGCGCCCTATAAGGATCCGGGGTCGATCATTCACAAGGAGAGCGGGTTTGTTTTCCCGGCTTCCGTGGCGGGGTTTCGGCGCGAATGCGAAATGACGACCGATTTTTCCGGCAACAATTTCGAAATTGGATATCTGCGGGAATTTGACGACCACGAGATCGAAATCAGAATCGCAATTGTGCATCTGGAGGAATTGAAGGCTGAAGATCACTACAAGATCATAAGACCTGACGTGATGTCCCATTATTCCGGTGCCACAATTGTTTCGGAAGGCGATTATTTCGTATCGGGACGCCCCGATATTGCCGCTTATCAAGGGATTTTTGACGGGGACAAGGACGGTGTGCCCTGGCATTTCAGCCTGACGGCGCTGGACTATGGATATTGGGATGCCCGTCTGACAGCTTCCTATCCGCAGGAAATCGACGCGACCGCGCAAGAGGCGATCATGGAACTGATCGCGGCTTTCCAATGGCAGACGCCCATTGCAGCCAAGGAAGCGGGGTCATGAAACGGATTGCGGTCATTGACGCCCATCCCGATCCCAGCCCCAGTCGCTTTGGTCATGCCATTGTGTCTGCCTATGCCGAGGCCGCGCGGGCGGCGGGACATGAGGTGCGGGAGGTCCGCCTCTCGGGGCAGAATATCCCGATCCTGGAAAGCCGCAAGCAATGGCTCGAAAACGATGTGCCCCATGCCGTCCGTCCCGGACAGGATGCGATCAAATGGGCGCAGCATATCGTCTTCTATTATCCGCTGTGGATGGGGGACATGCCGGCCCTGCTCAAAGCCTTTATCGAACAGGCCTTTCGTCCCAATTTCGCTCTCGACTATGGCGAGGAGGGCAGTCGGCAGATGCCGAGGAAACTGCTGGGCGGTCGTTCCGCGCGGCTCATTGTCACGATGGGCATGCCGGCGCTTTTCTATCGGGCCTATTATGCGTCGCACAGCGTTCGCAGTTTCGAGCGCAACATCCTGAAGCTGACGGGCATTGCTCCGGTTGCCACCTCGCTGATCGGAAATGTAGACAGCAGCGAAAAGCACCGTGAGCGCTGGCTGAAAAAAATCGCGTCCCATGGAGCGGCCGGAGACTGAAGACTCCCTGTATCGGCTCTCTCCGTATTAATCCTTATACAGGCGGAAATTTCGTCCGGCTATCCTTCCTCCAACGATCTTCCTTCAAAGAAACTGATGTCGAAACAGGAGACAGAGAATGAAATCCGTGCTGCTATATATTGCCGATGATACCGGCCTCGAGGCCCGGCTGCAGGCGGCGCTGGATTTGACTCGTTCGCTGGGCGGCCATCTTCATTGCCTGCGCACAAATCCCTATAACCCGCAAATGGCCTTTGATGGCGTCACCGGCATGTCGGTGATGTACGATATCAGCAAATTGTCGCGGGAGATGGATGAGCAACTGCGCGCGAAAATCGAAAAGCGGCTCTCCAGCGAAGATGTTTCCTGGGATTACCGGGAAGAAAATGCGGATCCGTCCCGCGGGCTGTCAAAAAATTCTGCCCTGGTCGACATCATTGTTCTGAGTTCCGCCAGCGGCGACAAGGACAACGCCCTGCCGCTGGGAATATTGGGTGATGTGCTGTTCAATGCCACCGCCCCGGTCGTGGTCCAGCCCGATTCGATGAAGAAGTTCGACGCTTGCGGACCTGCACTGGTGGCATGGAACGGCAGCTTTGAAGCCGGCAATGCCCTGCGGGCCGCCGTGCCGCTGCTGAAAATGTCCAGCGCTGTGCATATCCTGACGGTGGAAGAGGACAAGGATCACGATCTGCCGCAACTCGCCGCTTCCGAATATCTCGCCTATCATGGCATCAAGTCCGAAATTCACAGCCCGTCGTCCGGAAAAATCCCGGTCGATGCCGTGTTGCTGGACGAAGCGAAAAAGGCGAACGCCGCCTATATCGTCATGGGGGCCTATGGCCATAGCAGGGCGAGAGAATTTCTGTTTGGCGGCGTGACCCGCAACCTGTTCAAGGGCTGCGATATTCCTCTGGTTGTATCACACTGAATGGACAAAAATCGCTACGAGGACAGAATAAATTTCCTTATGGCAATCCGCGCATTTTGTGTAGGGTTCCCGCATTCAGTCGGGCAGCCAGAGGATAGATATCACAGGTGCATGGAATTACGGCCTTGGACGCGGATCGACTTTCCGATCTGGCGGCGGCGCTGTCTTGGCTGCCTTATTCTGTCATGATCGTCGACCGCGACCGTAAGCCCGTCAACTGCAGCATTGCCGGCTTGAAGATGCTGGGGGCCTCCAGCCTCGCCGAGCTGCCGCCAGGGGCGCCCGGGACTTGCGTGGCGCAGTCCCACCGCTCGCTTTTTGAAGAGGCCTTGGCGCGCGCGTTTGATAGCGAGCCAGGTGCCGATATCATGCCGCTCGAGGTGCTGCTGGATTTGGCAGACGGTTGTACGAAACCGGCAGAATGCACTCTGGCACCGCTGGCCAATCCGCTGGGCGAGATTGATGCAGTGCTGGTTTCCTTTCACGACATCACTGCGCTCAAAACCGCCGAAGGCAGCCTGGATCAGGCAAATTCAATATTGCAGTCGATCCTGTCAACAATTCCCGATGCGATGGTGGTGATTGATGAAGACGGCCTGGTCAGCTCGTTCAGCGCAACCGCCGAAAAGATGTTTGGCTATACGCAGGAAGAGATCATCGGCCACAATGTCAAAATCCTGATGCCGGCCCCCTATCGGAACGCGCACGACGATTATATACGGCGCTATCTGGAGACCGGTGAGAAGCGAATTATCGGCATCGGCAGGACCGTCGTCGGATGCAAGAAGGATGGCACGACCTTCCCGTTGCAACTGGAAGTCGGGGAGGCAAAAATTGGTGATGAGCATTATTTCACCGGTTTCATCGTCGATCTGACCGAAAAGAAGCAGACGGAAGCCGAACTTCAGTCGCTGCAGGCCGATCTGGCGCACGCCTCGCGGCTGAGCGCGGTCGGCACGCTGGCTTCGTCGCTTGCACACGAAATCAATCAGCCGCTGACCGCGATCGCCAATTATCTGTCCGCGGCGCGGGACATGATGGACGGCGATCTGGAAGAGAATCGTGCGTTTTTCCTGGAAGCGCTGCAGGAGAGTGTGACCGAGAGCTTGCGGGCGGGGACGATCGTCCGGCGGCTCCGGGAATTTGTGTCGCGCGGAGAGATCAACCGGCAGGTTTTGCCCATCGCCCAGGTGGTGGAGGATGCGACCGTCCTGGGTATGATCGGCGCTCAGGAAAAAGGCGTTCAATTCTCGATCGATATCGCGCCGGATACCAATCATGTGTTCGTCGACCGCGTGCAAATCCAGCAGGTCATGGTCAATCTGATGCGCAATGCGATCGAGGCCATGGCCGACAGCGCCGAGAAAAAGCTCCACATCGCCGTCAATTCGCTGACCGATGACCTGATTGAAATTGCCGTATCCGACAGCGGTTCCGGCATCGACCTGGAACTGGGGGAGCATATTTTCGATCCCTTTGCCAGCACCAAGGGCGAGGGCATGGGCCTGGGCCTGTCGATATGCCGGACGATCATCGAGGCGCACGGCGGAACTATTCGTGCGGAACCCAATCCCGACAAGGGCACAATATTTCGGATAACTCTGGAAAAGGCAGAACAGGAGCAACAGGATGGCGAATGAACGGCTGGTCTATGTCGTCGACGATGATGATTCGGTCCGAAGATCCGCTGCATTCATGCTGCGCCATGCAGGCTTCAAGGTTGAGCCGGTCAGTTCAGGGATTGCCTTTCTGAAGCTAGCGAAAGGAGCCGAGCGCGGCTGCGTGCTGCTGGACGTCCGGATGCCGGAGATGGACGGACTGCAGGTGCAGCAGCAGATGATCAGGGACGGCATTGATATGCCGGTGGTAATCCTGACCGGCCATGGCGATGTCGATATTGCCGTGCAGGCGATGCGGGCGGGGGCGATCAATTTCCTTGAGAAACCCTATGAGAAGGAAGCGCTGATTGCCGCCATGGAAGAGGCGTTTGTGCGGCTGGAAGACCGTAATCTGAAGGAAATGGCGGCGTCCGAAGCAAAGGTCCGGCTGGCCTGCCTGACCGGACGGGAACAGGATGTGCTCGAAGGTCTGATGGCCGGCTATCCCAACAAGACGATTGCCTATGATCTCGGCATTTCGCCGCGCACCGTGGAAATCTATCGCGCAAACATGATGGAGAAACTGCGGGTGCGCAGTCTGGCCGAGGCGCTGCGTATCGGATTTGCGGCCGAAGGCCAGAATGACCAGGAATCCCCGGCGCAATAGCCGGTCGGCGACTTTCAGCCTTTCGCTGCTTTCTTGCGCGACAGACAGGCGTGACAGGGGCTGACGCACTGATTGTCACCATCCTCGCGGTCGACCGGGATGGTCAGGGTTCGCGCCGTGCCATCGGCAGAACAGAATTTGACTGACATGCCTTCGGACTGCGCCGGGAGCGGCAGGGCTGCAAGCGGCAAGGCGACAGCGGCGATGAGCCATTGTCGGCCCGGTGCATGCCTGATCCCGATAATCATTGTTCCTCGTCCCCGTCTTCGTCCTCGATCAGAATCCGCTGAGCGGCACCGTCGAGATCTTCGAACTGGTCATGCCGCATGGCCCAGAAAAAGACCACCAGACCGGCAAGGCCCATCAGCAGCGCAATCGGGATCAGGATCGCCAGTCCGCTCATTTGGCGGCACCATTGAGACGCAGGGCATTGCCGACGACGATCAGCGAGGACAGCGACATGGCAATGGCGGCGATCAGCGGGGTGACCATGCCTGTGAGGGCGAGCGGAACAGCCAGGATATTGTAGCCAATGGCAAGTGCGAAATTCTGGTGGACGATCTGCATCGTGCGGCGCGCGACCTTGATCGACAGGGCCACGGGCATCAGGGACGTGCTGGTGAAAACGGCATCGGCGGCCTGCTGGCCGACATCGCTGGCGGTTGCCGGGGCAATCGAGACATGGGCGACCGCCAGGGCAGGGCCATCGTTCAGCCCGTCACCGACCATCAGCACCTTGTGACCACTCGCAGCCAGACGGGTGATCGCTTCGACCTTGTCCTGCGGCGACAGACCGGATTGAGCGGCCAGACCGAGTCCGCGCGCCACAAGAGAGACAGAGCGAATATTGTCACCGGATATGATCGAGGCGGGTAATCCCATATCTTGCAAGGCAGCAATCGCCGCTGGCGCATCCGGCCGGATTTCGTCCTGCAGCTGCAACACGACCGACTGGGTGCCCACAGTCAGCTGGCTGGACAGATGGTCTGCCGATATTTCCGGCTTGCCGAGCATCACGGCTACGCCACCCCAACTTGCGGCCATGCCGTGGCCGGGCAATTCCCTAATGTCGTCCAGCGCTGCCGGTTCGATGTCCAGCGCCAGCAAGCCGGTACGAATGCCCTTGCTTACAGGGTGGCGGCTAGCCTGCGCCAGAGCGAGGGTGATCTGTTTCTGCGTGAGGTTGAGATCGTCGAGATTGACCGGTACCGGATGGCCGAGAGTGAGCGTACCGGTCTTGTCAAACAGCGCATAGTCGGCCTCGGCCAGACGCTCCAGTGCGCTGCCGTCCTTGACCATGACCCCTTTGCGCAGCAACGCGCCCGAAGCAACGACCTGGGCGGCCGGCACCGCGAGGCCGAGAGCGCAGGGGCAGGTGATGATCAGCACCGCGACCGCGATCAGCAGCGACTGGTGCCAGCCGGCTCCCGCAAACATCCAGAATATGAAGGCGAGGAGAGCGAGGCTATGGACCGCCGGCGCGTAAAAACGCGCGGCCCGGTCAGCGATGCGCACATAGAAGGACCGGCGCTGTCCGGCCTGGTCCATCAATCTGGCGATATCCGATACGCTGGTATCCTCTCCGGTAGCCGTGACCCGAATGATGACGGGCGACGACAGGTTGAGTGTTCCGGCAAGCGCCATATCCCCTTTGCCTCTCGGCTGCGGTTCGCTTTCGCCGGTCATCAGCGAGCAGTCGAAGCTGCTTGAACCCGATTCAATCACGCCGTCGGCCGCCAGGCTTTCACCTGCGGCAACCAAAATTCGCATGTCCGGGTGCAGATCCCTGGCAGCAACCCAGCGCGTTTTTCCTTCCTTGTCGAAGACCATTGCGCCGCTTGCTGTTTGTTTGAGGAGGGCACCAATGCCTTCCCGCGCCCGGTCGCGCATCATGCCGTCCAGCACCCGCCCCGCGAGCAGGAAGAACAGCAGCATCACTGCGGAATCAAAATAGGCATGGGCACCGCCGGTAGCGGTTTCGTGGATGCTGAGGCCGGTCGCCAGCAATATGCCGATCGAGATCGGCACGTCCATGTTGGTCCGCCCGCGACGCAGCGCCATGGCCGCAGAGGCAAAGAAGGGGCGACCCGAATAGGCTATTACCGGTATCGCGATCAGCGCGGACAGCCAGTGGAACAATTCTTTCGTAACACCGGCTGCACCAGACCACACGCTAACCGACAACAGCATGATATTCATCATGCCGAATCCGGCCACGGCAAGCGCCCGGATCAACTTGTCGGTGCTGCCCTTTTCTTCGGCGAGCGGGTTGTCGGCAAGGATTTGCGCTTCGAAGCCGAGCGCCTCTATCTCGCGCCGGAGCTGATCCTCTCCCAGTTCAGGAAGATGCGAAATGGCGACCTGCTTGGTCGAGAAATTGACCCGGGACGAAAGGATGCCTGGTCTGCCACCAAGGCCATTTTCGATTTTCGAGATACAGGCTGCGCAGCGGATGGCAGGAACCACAAAGCGCGACACGACTGCTGGTGTTCGATCATCGATGATGGAGGCAACGGCGTTCACCTGATATCCTGAAGCACGCGCATGGATTTGTCATCCTGCGAGACGACCATTTTCAGTTTCCAGCGGCCTGCCGGTATCGTCTGTACGCTCCGATAGACACCCGGCTGCTGTTCGGCAAAATTGATGTCGAACGGCTCGGCCCGACCAACGGGATGCTCGGCCACAGCAGCCACCGTTGCGCCCTGCAGCGCCGCACCATCGCTCGCTGCGATGGTCAGGGTCGCCCCGTCTCCGGAGCGAACAGCCGGTGACACGGTCCAGCCATAGGCTTGCTGATCTCGCGCCTGTTCCAGCCACTTGTTATATTTCTGGCTTGCAACATAGCTGTTGTCGACCACCGTTCCGCCGAACGTCGAGACCGCGAGGCGTGCCATCACCATATTCACGCCGACAACCACGGCGAAGAAGGCGACGATGATCATCGTCGCATGGTGGCCGGTAAATTTCTTCCTGCCAGTTCCATTGTCGCTCATTCGCCTGTCTCCGGTCGTTCAAAAAATATCTCGTCCATATCCTTGGCCCCAGAGTCATCTGCAGCAGTGACCGTCAGCGCGAAATCTTCCCGGGCCGGTCCTTCGCCGGGCGCGGCGACATAGACTCGCAATCTGGCGACGCTGTCAGGGGCAACCTTGGTCAGCAGGGTTTGTCCTGCGCCCTCGCGTGACCCGGTATTGGACCACATCACTCCGCCTTCCAGCGCCGTCATTCCGATAATCATCTCGCGCGGCCGGTTTTCCATATTGCGCAGATTGACGGTGTAGCTGTTGCGGACCTGGCCATCGGCCAGCTGGACATAGACCGGATTGCGGTCATGATTGGCGCTGATGTCGATGCGGGTGCGATTGCCCAGTGCAAAAAGCATCGCCAGGCCAATTGCCGTCCAGATTGATGTGTAGAGGATCGTGCGGGGCCGGAACAGCGTTTTCAGGATCGGACTATGGGCCTTGCCGGCTTTTTCCAGATCGGCATCTTCCAATGTCGCATAGTCGATCAATCCGCGCGGGCGTCCGACCTGATCCATCACCCGGTCGCAGGCGTCGATGCACAGCGCGCAGGTGATACAGCCGATTTGTGGGCCCTCGCGGATATCGATGCCGGTCGGACACACGGCAACGCATTGGTTGCAATCGATGCAATCGCCAAAGCTGCCGGGCTGGGCTTCCGCTTTTTTCAGGCTTCCCCGTGGTTCTCCGCGCCAGTCCTTGTAGGTGACGGTGAGCGATTTTTCATCCATCATCGCCGTCTGGATGCGCGGCCAGGGGCACATGTAGATGCATACCTGCTCGCGCATGAAGCCGCCGAATATGAAGGTGGTTGCGGTTAAAATACCCACCGATGCGTAAGCCACCGGGGCGGCCTCGCCCGTCCAGAAATCAACCACCAACGTCGGAGCATCGGCAAAATACATGATCCATGCGCCGCCGGTCCAGAAGGCAATGAAAAGATAGATGCTCCATTTGAACAGGCGCCGGGAAATTTTTCCGGGTGTCCATGGGGCCTTGTCCAGTCGCATGCGCGCATTGCGGTCGCCGTCGACAAATCGGTCAATATGCTGGAAAAGATCTGTCCAGACCGTTTGCGGACAGGCATAGCCGCACCATGCCCGCCCGACAGCCGAAGTGACCAGGAACAGGCCAATGCCCGCCATGACTAGCATTCCGGCAACATAATAGAATTCATGCGGCCAGATTTCGATCCCGAACATGTAGAAGCGGCGGTTGGCGAGATCGACCAGTACCGCCTGATCGGGCGCATAGGGACCCCGATCCCAGCGAATCCAGGGTGTGACGTAGTAGATTGCCAGCGTCAGGACCATGATGGCCCATTTCAGCCGCCGGAATTTCCCGTCGATGCGCTGCGGATGGACTGACGCGCGCTTTTCGTAAAGTTTTCCTTGCGGTTGCGGAAATTTCTCAGGACTGTTCATCACCGCCACCATCATCTCGAGAACCCGTGCGGACCTGATCAAGAGTCTCCTCGTTTACTTCATCCAGCGCCGGCAATGTTTCGCCGCCGCCCAGGGAATGGACATAGGCGGCCAGCATTCTGATTGTTGCCGAGTCGAGCCGCTGTCCCCAGCGAGGCATCACGCCATAGCGGGAATTGGTGATCGTATCGGTCAGCGTAGCGCGATCGAGACCATAGAGGCTGATGGCGTCGGTAAGATTGGGCGCGCCCTGGGTGCGGTCACCCTTGCCAGCGGGGCCGTGACAGATCGCACAATTGGCTTCGAACAAGGCCGCTCCACGTCGCGCAGCAGCACTTGGCTTCTCGCGCCCAGACAACAATCGGACGTAAGATACCAGATCCTGAATTTCACCGGATTGCAGAATGCCGTCCCTGCCAAAAGCCGGCATCTGAGAGAAGCGGGTCTCCTCATGTCCCGGATTGCGGATACCGTGGATCAAAGTATATTCTATTGCTTCCAGATCGCCCCCCCAGAGCCAGTCATCATCATTGAGGTTGGGATAGCCCTTGGAACCAGCCGCCCCCGAGCCATGGCATTGCACGCAATGCACCTTGAACGCGGAACGCCCGCCTTCAATGGCCTGCTGCAGAAGTTCGGGACTGCCGCTGAGCTTCAGGATGTCGGTTGATACCAGTGCCTGGCGGATCGGTTCCAGTTCGGTTTCGCGTGCAGCGACCTGCTCCTGATATTCTCCCCGACTGGTCCAGCCCAGCAGCCCTTCCGTGGCGGAATTGACCAGCGGGATTGCCGGGTAGAGAATGATGTAGCCGATTCCCCAGATAATCGTTGCATATAGCGTCCAAAGCCACCAGCGCGGCATCGGGGTGTCCAGTTCCTCGATACCGTCCCACTCATGGCCGACGGTTTCTGTACCGGTGGGTTGATCAATGCGTTTTTTCTCAGACATCGTTCTTGTCCTCGTCGAAGATCATGTGCGCGGCCTCTTCGTGATTGCGGCCGGCACCGGGACGAAAGGTCCAGCCCACCAGGGTCAGGAACAGGATAGTCATGAACAATAGTCCCCAGCTATCGGCGAAATGGCGCAAGGCTTCATAGTTCATCGGGGCTGCTCCTGTGCTTCTCCCGCTTCGAAATCGACCAAGGTCCCGATCATCTGGAGATAGGCCACCAGCGCGTCCATTTCGGTAAGCTTGTCGGGATTGCCGTCGAAATCGCGGATATGTACCTTGGGATAGCGTGCCTCCAGGTCGGTGGAACTGGCCATGGGATCGACCTGGGTCAGCAGGTCCTCATTGGCTTTGGCAATCGCTTCCTCGGTATAGGGAACGCCAAGCCGGGACAGGGCGCGCAAATGGCCGCTCATGTCGCCGGGGTTCAGTTCCTTTTCAGCCAGAAAGGCATAAGGCGGCATGATCGATTCGGGAACGACCTGGCGCGGATCGATCAGATGCTGGACATGCCATTCGTCCGAATAGCGCCCACCAACCCGGGCCAGATCCGGTCCGGTACGTTTCGAACCCCATTGGAACGGATGATCATACATGGATTCCGCTGCCAGCGAATAATGGCCATAGCGATCGACCTCGTCGCGAAACGGCCGGATCATCTGACTGTGGCAGCTATAGCAGCCTTCGCGGACATAGATATTGCGTCCGGTCAGTTCCAGCGGTGTGTAGGGCCGCACCCCATCGACCTCCTCGACGGTATTGTCGATCCAGAACAGTGGCGCGATTTCGACGATCCCGCCGATCGCCACCGTGACCAGCGAGAGCACCGCCAGAAGCGTGATGCTGCGTTCGATCTTTTTGTGCTTTTGCGTGAATGTGGTCATATCCTGTCCCCCCTCACTCTGCCGGAACCGCGACCAGCGGCTTGTCGGCGGCCTCGTCGTGAGGTGTTTCCGTCATTGATTTTTCGTCGCGCAGATGGCCCGCAAGCGTCATCCAGACGTTGTAGACCATCACCACCGCGCCGGCGAGATAGAGCAGGCCGCCGGTTGCCCGGATCAGGTACATCGGGAACATGGCCGAAACGACTTCGCTGAACGCGTAGACGAGATAGCCGTCGTCACCATATTCGCGCCACATCAGGCCCTGCATGATGCCGGCCACCCACATCGAGGCGGCGTAGAGAACGATGCCGATGGTCGCGAGCCAGAAGTGCCAGTTTACCATCCGCAGGCTGTACAGCCGCGAGCGGCCCCACAGGCGCGGCACCATGTAATAGAGTGCGGCAAAGGTGATCATGCCGTTCCAGCCAAGCGCGCCACTGTGGACATGGCCAATGGTCCAATCGGTATAATGCGAAAGGCTGTTGACCGCCTTGATCGACATCATCGGGCCTTCGAAGGTGCTCATGCCGTAAAAGGCGAGGGCCAGCACCATCATCCGGATGATCGGATCGGTTCGAATCTTGTCCCAGGCGCCGTTGAGCGTCATCAGGCCGTTGATCATTCCGCCCCAGCTTGGCATCCACAATATGACCGAGAAGACCATGCCGAGCGTCTGCGCCCAGTCGGGCAGCGCGGTATAGTGAAGATGATGCGGGCCCGCCCATATATAGAGGAAGATCAGCGACCAGAAGTGAATGATCGACAGCCGGTAGCTGTAAACCGGTCGTTCGGCCTGTTTCGGCACAAAATAATACATCATGCCAAGGAAGCCGGCGGTCAGGAAGAAACCGACCGCATTATGGCCGTACCACCATTGGGTCAGCGCGTCCTGGACACCGGCAAAGGCGCTGTAGCTTTTTGCGCCGAGCAGGCTGACCGGCATCGCCAGGCCATTGACCACGTGCAGCATCGCCACGGTCAGGATGAAGGCCAGGAAAAACCAGTTGGCAACATAGATATGGGGCTCCGACCGCTTGACGATCGTGCCGATGAACACGACGGCATAGCTGATCCAGATAATGGTCAGCCAGAGATCGACATACCATTCGGGCTCGGCATATTCCTTCGACTGGGTAATTCCCAGAAGATAGCCGGTGGCGGCCAGCACGATAAACAGCTGGTAGCCCCAGAAAACAAAACGGGCGAGGCCGGGGAAGGCCAGCCTCGCCCTGCAAGTGCGCTGGACGACGTAGAAACTCGTCGCGATCAGCGCATTGCCTCCGAAAGCAAAAATAACGGCAGATGTGTGCAGCGGGCGCAGGCGCCCGAAGGTGGTATATTCCAGCCCCAGGTTGAGCACGGGAAAGGCGAGCTGGAGCGCGATATAGAGACCCACCGCGAAGCCTGCCATGCCCCAGAACAGGGTGGCGATCACGCCCCAGCGGATCGGGTCATCGTCATATTTTCCGGGATCGGCCGGGGCCTTCAATATCCCGCGACCGATCGCCGCATAGTCCGCCTTGCTGATCGTCACCCACAGCACGATCAGGGCCGCTGCCATGATGATTCCCATGTGTATGGCAAAACCGCCATCCGCGGCCAAGACCATCGCCAGAAATGCCAGGAACACGAGCAGCAGCCAGCCGCCGGCCCTCACCAGTAAATTGTCCATAACGTCCTTCCCCGTTGTGTAGGAGCGGCGCTACCAGCGGGACGGGCGGGGCCATATAGGTAGAGTTACGTAGCAAGGAAGATTGCCGGGATCGGCGGCCTCAATCGACCTTGATTTCGGCCCAGACCGGCAGGTGATCCGAGGCCTTGCGAGCGGAGGGGCTGTCGTGCACGCCGGCTGCGCGGGCGCTGATCACCCTCGAATGCATGATCCGGTCGAGCGTGGCAATCGGGCCGCGCGAATGAAAGCTGCGGCCGCAATCAACCATCTCGAAAGCGCGGGAGAAGTCCTTCAGACACCCGCCGGCCGCGCTCCACTCGTTGAGGTCACCCATCAGCACGACCGGGACATCCTGTTCCTTTTGCTGGGCGAGCTTGACGATCGCGGCTGCCTGCCGCCTGCGCCACAGGCCGGACAGGTCAAGATGCATGCCGAACACCGCCAGCTGTTTGCCGTCGATCTCGAAATGGCCCATGATCGCGCCGCGCGGTTCCAGGCAGGGGATGTGCATGATGTCATTCTCGACCACCGTTGCCGATTTGCGTACCAGCAGGGCATTGCCGTGCCAGCCCATCGAATCGATCTGCACGTCCAGCGGTATCGCGCAATAGTCGCTGTGCATTTCCAGCAGCTTTTCCGGGATCGCGGCCGCCCTTGCGCCGAATCGGCGATCCGCCTCCTGCAGGGCGATGATATCGGCATCGATTTCGTTGAGCACATCGATGATCCGGCCGGGGTTGCGCCGCCGGTCGGTACCAATGCCTTTGTGAATATTGTAACTTGCGACCTTCAGCATCAGGGCTTGTCTGTCCGATCAGAAGGGATTGACGGTATAGCCTTGCTGTTGCAGCAAGGCATGCGCGGTCATCGCGGACAGGGACATTTTGACACCCGGCAGAAGATCGGCATTGTCGATGCCATGGGCGGCAGCACTCTGGCCGCACAGGTAGAATTTTACGCCATGTTCCTGCAATTGCGCGATGGCGGCGGCGCTGGCATTTTCCTTGCCGTCCTGATGCGCGGCGAAAAATGCCTGATTGGTCAGGTCGAAGGACGCGCCGCCATGGACGACGATGGCGAGGTGGATATTCTCCTCCGGGACACCAGCGGCGACATGCATGTTGATGAACCGGGCCGCGCTTTCGATCGTGCGATTGATCTTGCCCGGTTCGGCCGCCGTCGCCACGTCAAAGGCGACGCGGAATTGCGCGTCTTCCGGAATGGCTTCGTCGGTCTGGACCGGCGCTGTTGGCCCGAAATCCTCGAATACCGGGCCGGTCTTGAAATTTTCCATTTGCGCCGAAGCGGGCTGGGACAGAGCGAGCAGGGGGAGCAGCATGACAAAGCCGAATTTTCGCATTTCTTTTTCCACTTTCTGTTGGTGATTGAGCCGGTCGCAGGACACAGCTAATATCCAATTGCCTGACCATCTTTGCGCATTTCGGTTGCGCCGGTGTAGACGCCGGTTTCCGGATCGCGGGTGATCGCCTGATAGCCCCCGAACATCGCACCATTGCCGACCACTTCAACCTTGTGGCCCATTGCCCTGAGACGCTCGACCGTTTCGGCGGGTATGCCGGGTTCTACATTCAGGATTCCCAGCAGATCGGCTCCGCTTCCCTCCAGATCATCGGTCGGCTGGCGGCCTCCATCATGGTTCAGGCGGGCCGCGTCGCCCGCTTCCTGCAGGTTCATGCCAAAATCGACCAGATTGATCATCACCTGCACATGGCCCTGCGGCTGCATGCCGCCGCCCATCAGGCCGAACGACATGTAGGGCTTGCCGTCCTTTTTCATGAAGGCAGGAATGATCGTCTGGAACGGGCGCTTGCCGGGGGCATAGACATTCGGGTGGTCCGCATCGAGCGAGTAGAGCTCGCCGCGGTCCTGAAACATGAAGCCGAGGCCGTCGGCGACCAGCCCGCTGCCCATGCCGCGATAATTGGACTGGATCAGCGAGACCATCATGCCGTCCTTGTCGGCAACGGTGAGATAGGTGGTGTCGCCTTCGCCTTCC
>Ga0209346_1000265_pt1 | contig 59513 bp, 51 predicted proteins | sample AutmiccommunBRH9_FD_187381 | JGI IMG/M metagenome (GOLD analysis project Ga0209346, IMG submission 187381) | Deep subsurface microbial communities from Mt. Terri, Switzerland - Autotrophic microbial communities BRH/9 (SPAdes) (version 2) | ecosystem: Environmental > Aquatic > Deep subsurface >...
AACGCTGGCGGCGGGAATACAACGAGGAGCGGCCGAAGAAGGCGTTGGGCGGGCTGACACCCGCCGCCTATGCAAAGCAGTTACAGTGACCCGGACTCTAAACCGTCCCGCTACTCAAAGCGGGGGGACGTCGTGGGCCACCTGCTCGCCCAGCGCGTTGTAGCCATACTCCCAGGTGCCGGCATCCGGATCGGACTGGCGTATCTTGCGGCCCAGCGCGTCGTAGGTCTGGGTGTTGAGAATGGCGCCGCGACCGGCGTCGCGGCTGACCGAGAGGGTCTGGGTTGGAAAAGAACTTCAGCGGCGAGGTGCCGGCTGTTTAATCGCTGCCGGGTCCGGGAAGCCTCGAAAAACTGGAAATCGATTCATCACTGGAAGCCGGCGCTGCAGAGCTTCCAGCTGATGTTCGGCGAAGAACGCGTGCCCCTGGCGGCACTGTGATGAACTCAGATACACAGTTGGTTTGACAGACCCCACGCTGTCCGCGGGCAGGCCGCACCCAACGCGGGGAAAAGGCGAAGTTCGAGCCAGAAATCATCCCGGCTGGCGCAATTGTGAGGTCGGGACGCAGCGAACTGAGCAAAACATCACCCGCCACAGCAGGCTGAACCCGGGAAAACGACCTCTTGGCAGCGGCGAAATCGAGTGCGGACAGTGCGGACGGGACACCCCGAAAGAGTCAGCGATAAATCGTGGTCTGTCCCGGATTGCTCCATTTCACGACCTGATTTCACCGCCGATTTCACCAATTTCAACCCCCATTTCATTGCAAGGGCGGCCTGAAGCTTCCCGGCTCGCCCTTTCACGCGACTGCCTCAACACAGTGATGCAGGCTTGTCATCCACACGAAACGTCAAAGTCCCTTCTAGTCTGACCCCCGCTTCTAGTTATCCGCTTTATGCGCCCCTTGCCTGGGCTTCTCGCTGATGCTAGAAAATACACGATATGAAACCTGCGCACGCTCGGCACAATTTTTGAGTTTGCTTTTTTCAATGATAGCCAAGCCAAGAAACGCGCGCCATTCACCCCCCTCTGCAGCCTCTTTCAACAACGCATAGGCTTCTCGATATTTGTCATCGTCTGAGAGAAGACCCGCCATATGGAAAAGGGTTTCTGGATCTCTAATTCTAACATCTATGAGCTGGAACTCCAAAAGACTAGGATAACCGCCCCCAAAGCGCCTTGCTTTTGACATCATGGCCGTAAACATGTTTCGCGGATTCCTCTGCACCTCCTTATTCGCCCATTTATTGAGTACGTCCAAATCATCCTGAGTGAAGACAACGCCCGAATATTCATCTTTGGGGTCGTTATTTTGTGCCAATATCCACAATAGCCTAGTCAAGGCGTTATCGTCCCTATCGAGAATCTTATTGACTCCAACCTCTCCAATCCAGGTGATCGCCCTCTTATCGCCTTCAAGCGCGCCCCAAAGAAATAGCTGAAGGAGCAACGAATCCGATTTCTCGTTGATCCGTTTCTCCATAATCGGAGGGCTGCGAGAAATCACCAGAAGCGCTGTAGATTCGTTAATCTGTAGCGCTTCCAGTTCACATCCTTCTTTCGGGTAAGCGGCCGTAGCGGACGACGCGCTGGCCGGATACAGCGCTATAAGTGAAAGCAATACTATCGTCAAAAACCTCATCTCGAACTCCTGTCTATGAAGTTTGAGGTACATTCGTTAAAACAGGCGCTGAAGTTGTTGTGCACAGCGGGAATGAGCAACAACAACCTTAGTTGAGTTGGCGCTCTGGAAAGCCCTTTTGCAAATCCTGCCACATCGGGATTCCGGTGTTGCTGCAGGGCATTTAATAGCTTATCCGCTTTATCATTGATGTCTGAAGCGTTATTAACAGACGAACTTGTCGGCGAATTAGAGATATCTCCCAATGCAAGGCCCTCAACCAGCGAAGCAGCGCCACAGAACGCCTTACATACTCCTGATCCAGAGGCATTGAAAACAGATTCTGCTAATTCAACTCCAGCGGTTGCTTCAATTCCCGAAATTGCAGAAGGTTGTACCGTCCATGTCCCGTCAGCGGCCTGGCGTGCGGCCCAGTGCACCCCACCGCCCTTGTTCAGTTCCTCAGCCAGTTTTCTAGCCGAGGACTCCGATCCATCGTTGTGAGTCAGTTCATCATTAAACGCCCGGCTAAACGCCCCCGTGATCGCCCCATTTGCAAACTTCCCGCCACTCAGCGCCGAAGCCGTTCCGCCGACTATGGCCGCCGCCGCGACCCGCCGCGCGCTGATGCCTTCGCCGGGAATCCGGTCGATCGCTCCGCTGGCCGCCTGCGTCACGCCCGCGCTGGCAAACCCGTGCCCAAACTTGCCGCCTTGCAGCTCGGCCATCACGCCACCGGCGATGCCGTGCGCCAACACTTTCGCGCCAAACGCGCCCGGACTCAAGCCGCTGCCCAGGAAGGTCCCGGCCGTGGCGTCGGCAAACGCTTGGCCCACCCCAAAGAACAACGTTGCGCTGAAGGCCCCGAACAGGCCGCTCTTTAAACTCCCGCCCGAGATCACCCCCGACGTAAAGCCGCCCACCACCGCCGCCGCAAAGGCTTGACCGGTGCCGAGCGCGGCCACGCCCGCAGCGGTAAAGCCCAGCTCGGTAAACACCGCCGCCGCCGTAAACGGTGCCGCCACCGCCACCGCAATCGCCGCAAAGGTCCGGAACTTCTTGAAGAAACTAAACCCACTCGGATCCGTATAGCTCAGCGGGTTGTTCAGCACATACGTGTAGCGGTTGAAGTTCTGGCCGTTGTTCGGTTCCTGGATGATCGGGTCGGCTTGCAGGAATCTGCCGAGCTTGCTGTCGTAAATCCTGCCATTCATGTGCACCACATCGAGGCCGTCCAGCATCTCGTGGCCGGTAAAGCCTCGGTTGGTGCTGACCGGGAACACCGGCAGGTTTCTCGGGTCGACGTAGCCCCTGCGCTCGCCAAAGGCACCAAAATCCATGCCTTCGATGATCGCGCCGCTGGCATTGGTCACCCGCACCACGCTGCCGATGTGGTCGTGGAACAGGTACTGGGTTGTCGTGCCGGTGCTGGTGATGTCCTGCACCACGATGCCGGCGATGTAGCGCTTGGTGGTGACGCTGCCGCCCTGCTGGATGATCTCGACATTGCCCAGGTACAGGGTGCGTTTCGTGCTCTGGCCGGTCGCTGTGTCCTCGCGCTTGTAGCGCTGGCCGTCGCTGCCGTACCAGAACCGCGCCCGCTGGGTTGGGCTGCTCTGGCTGGCCAGGGCGATCTCGTGCGCCTGCTGCTCGATGCTGTAGCGGATGAAGCGGTCCTGCGCCGTGCCCGAATAATCGGCGGTGACCTGGTTGCCGTGACCGTCGTAGAAGAATGCACCGCCGGCCGCCGCCGTCACCGCATGCGGGCTGGCAATGCTGCTGGTCGTGCCGCTGCCCGGTGTCCCCAGGCCGCAGCCGGATCGTCCGCCGTAGCTGTAGTTCTGCTGGCTGCCGCCGATGGTCTTCTGGCACAGGTTGCCTAGTTGGTCGTAGACCTGCTGGCTGCTGATCGGGCCGGTGCCCGGACTCCAGGTGCTGGCCAGCACCCGCTCGTAGCGGGCCAGGGTGAGCCGGTTCAGCGGGTCGTAGCTGAAGACTTCCCGGTACTGCCCGCCGATATCCCGGCTGATCAGGTTGCCCGCCGCATCGAAGCCATAGCGGTCGTCCTGAATTCCGCAACTGCCGCCGCTGCACACCGATTCCAGCCGGCCGGTAAACCGATCAAAGGTCCGAATGACATCCAGCGCCGCCGTGCCGCCCCGACGCTCGTGGATCACATTGCCTCGGGCATCGGTGGCGAGCGTCCGGGTGTAGGTCGCTGCGCTGGTCGCCGAGCAGGTGGTGCCGGTGTCGCCACTGCTCGATTCGCACAGCGCCGCCGCAAAGCCCCGTGCGTCAAACTGGGTCTTCAGCCATTTGCCGCTGGCATCCTGGCTCTGCCAGGCCCGGCCCAGATCGTCGTAGCGGGTCAGCGTCGGGTAGCCGGTGCCGTCAATGGTGGTCACGCTGCCGACCGGCCGGCCCAGACTGTCGTAGCTGTAGCTGCGCCGGAAATCGCTCGCCAGCGTGGCATCGCCGGTCCATGCGGCGTAACGGCCGGTCGTGGTTTCCTCCGCCAACTGGCCCTTGCCGCCGATGCCTGTGTCGAACACGTAGCGGTGGGTCAGCTCGACCACACCCGGACTCGACTCGCTGATCCGCTCGATCACCCGGCCCCGGGCGTCATAGCGCTGGCGGGTTGCCTGACCCAACAGGTCGGTCTGGGCCACCTGCTCGCCCAGCGCGTTGTAGCCATACTCCCAGGTGCCGGCATCCGGATCGGACTGGCGTATCTTGCGGCCCAGCGCGTCGTAGACCTGGGTGTTGAGAATGGCGCCGCGACCGGCGTCGCGGCTGACGGCAGGCGTCTGGATTGGAAAAGAACATCAGTGGCGCAGTTCGCGCAAATTGCCTTATTTGATTCCTATTCCCGTTATTCTAACGCTTTGTTGGTATATCGAATATGCCCTCATGGGCATAAAACACAGCCTGCCTTATTTTCGCTGGAACTGGATCACTAGACGAAAAGAAATGATGTTCTCCACCTCTAATCCCTTCAATTACCCACGTTTTAGTGTCGAGGCCAACACCCCATCCGAAATTATACAACTCCCAAAACCCACCCTCCTCTAAAAGACGAGCGAATTTTCTGAACTTTCCCTCCTTTACATCAAGCCGCAAATGACCATCTTTAATTCGGAAAGGGACAGTCCTGTTTAATGAACTTCCATCCTTTCCTACTTCATACGCATCAAAAACCGCCGCACCATCCTGCCGCTTAATGGCCTGAACTACTATTGTGCTACTAAATGCAGGCATCAACATAAAACGGTATGCCTCCGCGCCAGGATCATCGAAAGCAATTTGCTTCAATGATGGCAATCCCAGCTCGGCGATAAACTGAACGTAGACTTCTAAATGATTCCCTTCCGCCTTAGCTTTGAAATCCGACTCATAAAAATAGCTAACTGTCGAGTCTCCGCGCCGGTGGCCGTTGTCGTCGCCAAACGCAGCCGGAGCGTCGGATTCTTTGGCCCTCACGTCCTCGAATGCACTTCTTATGTCGAAAAAAGGAGAAGTCGCTTTTTCTCCCGAAGCTGTCGCCGTAGTTATGAATGAATTACTTATTGCAAGAAGATAGAGCAAAAAACAGCAATAACGGCGCAGTCCAGCAATCGTAAAAAACCAAACAAATGCAATGCTTTTCTCCATGTCACTTCCCTATTGGCTGCCTAACTGGTCTTACTCGTCCGACCTGCACTGTCGCTCCGGTCTGCGGATCAAATCGCAGCAACAAACCCCTCGGAGTTGCCAAGAAACCGATAATATTCTTCTCTAAAAGAAACCCAATGTCCCCTTTAGGCGCGGGGGAAAAGTTCTCGAAGGCAAAGGGTTCCGAAGCATCAGATCCGTGAGTATGAATCACGGCCTGGATAGCTCCACCCGGATACGCTGCCTTAAATGCCTCTTCCATCGCTTTAAGTTGGCTTCGGCTAAGTTGTTTTTCCCTACCTCGTTGGAGATTTTGGGCGACCAGATTGCCTTTATCATCAATACCGAAAAAAGCGCCGAATTCCTTATCGATTACAGAAAGCTTATTGCCCTCCATCGCAAGCTCAAATGCCATCTTATTCAACGGATCGTCAGCAAACTCCGCAAAGAGCCCAAGTCTTCCTGTGGTCGTAGCACCCTTTCGAGGCTGAACGGCATCAACCTCATCAGACCTGCTGCGGGCCAGCCCCGCGTTACTCAGATCATTCAACGCACTCTGCATCGCCCCGGTCACCGCACCATTGGCGAACTTCCCGCCTGTCAGTCGGGAGACCGTGCCGCCTACCAGCGCTGCCGCTGCCGTCCGCGCCGAGACGTTCGGGATGCCATTCACCCCAGCCGCTCCGGTCACGCCAGCACTGATGAAGCCGTGCCCGAACTTGCCGCCGCCCAGCACCGACGATACACCGCCCACCGTCGCGCTGGCCAGGGATTCGCCGATGTTGCCCAGGCTGCCCAGATTCGCCAGACCCAGGCTTGCCAGTCCGGTGAATGCCCCCGACAACCCGCCCTTCACGCTGGTCGTTGCAATCGTCCCCGACAAAAAGCCGCTCACCGCCGCTGTGGCCAAGGCGTTGAAAATCATGCCTTGCTTCAACAACAACAGCGCCTGGGGCCCGGCAAGTGCCGCTATCCCGATCGAAATCACCGTGAACGGCAGGCGCTTGAGGAAGTTCTTGAAAAAACTAAACCCACTCGGATCCGTATAGCTCAGCGGGTTGTTCAGCACGTAGCTGTAGCGGTTGAAGTTCTGCCCGTTGTTCGGTTCCTGGATGATCGGGTCGGCTTGCAGGAATCTGCCGAGCTTGCTGTCGTAGATCCGCCCATTCATGTGGATCACGTCCAGGCCGTCCAGCATCTCGTGGCCGGTAAAGCCTCGGTTGGTGCTGACCGGGAACACCGGCAGGTTTCTCGGGTCGACGTAGCCCCTGCGCTCGCCAAAGGCGCCAAAGTCCATGCCTTCGATGATTGCGCCGCTGGCATTGGTCACCCGCACCACGCTGCCGATGTGGTCGTGGAACAGGTACTGGGTTGTCGTGCCGGTGCTGGTGATGTCTTGCACCACGATGCCGGCGATGTAGCGCTTGGTGGTGACGCTGCCGCCCTGCTGGACGATCTCGACATTGCCCAGGTACAGGGTGCGTTTCGTGCTTTGGCCGGTGGCCGTGTCCTCGCGCTTGTAGCGCTGGCCGTCGCTGCCGTACCAGAACCGCGCCCGCTGGGTTGGGCTGGTCTGGCTGGCCAGGGCGATTTCGTGCGCCTGCTGCTCGATGCTGTAGCGGATGAAGCGGTCCTGCGCCGTGCCCGAATAATCGGCCGTGATCTGGTTGCCGTGACCGTCGTAGAAGAAGCTGCCACCGGCCGCCGCCGTCACCGCGTGCGGGCTGGCGATGCTGCTGGTGGTGCCGCTGCCCGGTGTTCCCAGGCCGCAGCCGGATCGTCCGCCGTAGCTGTAGTTCTGCTGGCTGCCGCCGATGGTCTTCTGGCACAGGTTGCCCAGTGGGTCGTAGACCTGCTCGCTGCTGATCGGGCCGGTGCCCGGACTCCAGGTGCTGGCCAGCACCCGCTCGTAGCGGGCCAGCGTCAATCGGTTCAGCGGGTCGTAGCTGAAGACTTCCCGGTACTGCCCGCCGATATCCCGGCTGAGCAGGTTGCCCGCCGCATCGAAGCCATAGCGGTCGTCCTGAATCCCACAACTGCCGCCGCTGCACACCGATTCCAGCCGGCCGGTAAACCGATCAAAGGTGCGAATGACATCCAGCGCGGTCGTGCCGCCCCGACGCTCGTGGATCACATTGCCTCGGGCATCGGTGGCCAGCGTCCGGGTGTAGGTGCTCGCGCTCGCCGGACACGTCGTCGCGACATCGCCACTGCTCGACTCGCACAGCGCCGCCGCAAATCGGGCGGACCGGGGCTTTGGTCATGCGGTGGCCGCTTGATGCACTCCGGAAACGGCGCGGCCGGATGGGTCGGCGGCGTTGGCGAATGCGGGATCCCAGGCGATTGCGGCTGGCGACGAGCAGGCGATCGACTTGCCGCCGGGCACGGTCTGGGCGCAGGCGGCATCGGGGTAGGCCTGGTCGAACAGTCGACGATAGACGAGGGCCTCTTTGCTCTGGGGTGGGTTGATGGTGTAGTCGGTCTGCGCGGCGGCCAGCTCGGCATCGCTGATGCTGGCTTCGGCGTGGTCCTTGAGCGCATCGATCCAGCCGTATCCGACACCGTCGCTGAACTGCTCCTTCTGGCGCCACAGGATGCTGTCGGGCAGCGCGCCATCGAAGGCTTCGCGGAGCACCTGTTTTTCGATCTTTCCGCTCAGTACGCGTTTGTGCTGGGCGTCCATCGACATCGCCAGCTCGATGAATTCCAGGTCCAGAAACGGCACTCGCGCTTCCACACCCCAGGCCATCATCGACTTGTTGGCGCGCAGGCAGTCGAATTGGTGCAGCGCGCCGATCTTGCGGACGGTTTCGTCGTGAAATTCGACCGCCGACGGTGCCTTGTGGAAGTACAGATAGCCGCCGAATATCTCATCGGAACCCTCGCCGGACAGCACCATCTTCACGCCCATCGCGCGAATCCGCCGGGCCAGCAGAAACATCGGCGTGGAGGCGCGGATGGTGGTGACATCGTAGGTTTCGATGTGCCGGATCACTTCGGGCAGCGCGTCCAGGCCTTCGTCGATGGTGAAGGTAAAACCGTGATGTACGGTGCCAAGGGCTTGCGCGGCGACGGCGGCGGCGGCCAGATCGGGCGAGCCTTCCAGGCCGATGGCGAACGAGTGCAGACGCGGCCACCAGGCTTCGCTGCGGTCGTCGTCCTCGATGCGCTGGCGGGCAAACATGGCGGCACAGGCCGCAATCAGCGACGAGTCGAGCCCGCCCGAAAGCAGCACGCCATAGGGCACGTCGCTCATCAGCTGGCGATGGACCGCCTGTTCAAGGCCGGCGCGCAGGGTCTGCGGGGAAACTTCCACGCCTTCGGTGATTCGATAATCGGTCCACTTCGGGTCGTAAAAGCGCACCAGCTCGCCGACTTCGCTGTCGAGGTAGTGGCCAGGCGGGAACGCGGCGACATCAGCGCACACGCCGGCCAGCGCCTTCAGCTCGGACGCCACCCACAGGCGACCACCGGAATCGTGGCCGTAGTACAGCGGGCACACGCCGATCGGGTCTCGGGCGATCAAGCAGCGGCCGTGCTCACGGTCCCAAAGCGCAAACGCGTAGATGCCATTGAGCATCCGGCCGCCGCTTTCAGCCAGAAAGCCGGGGCCGCGCTCGCGGTAGAGGGCGTTGATGATCTCGCAATCGGAATCGGTGGTCAGCGCGTAAGGGCGGGACAGCCCCGCTTCCAGCTGGCGGTGGTTGTAGATCTCGCCGTTGACCGCCAGCGCCAGCTGGCCGTCGACCGAGCGCAACGGCTGCGAACCGCCGGCCGGGTCGACGATGGCCAGACGCTCGTGGGCGAGAATGGCGCCGTCATCGGCGTATACGCCACTCCAGTCGGGGCCGCGATGGCGCTGCAACGCCGAGCGCGCCAGGGCGAGCCGGCGCAGGCCGGGCAGATCGGCATCGGCGCCGATATCGAACACTCCAAGAATCGAACACATTTCACGTACTCCAGGGCCAGAAACGAAAAAACCCGCATCGGCGATGCGGGTTTCGGAAGACTTTGAGGGCGTTCGTGCAGCCGTCTAGTCGCCAACCCGCTTGCGCGCGCAGCGATTATTCAGATTGCCATTATTGACGTTGCGCACGGGCACGCGTCCGCTGCCGGGATGGCTGTTGGACACGCTGCGCTGGCCGTCGAAAACCTGCATCCATCCAAGCTAACCGAAGACGCGAACGTATGGCAAGCGATATTTGGAGCATGGTGTTGGGCGCAAACGCTGACTACCATGAACGAGACCGACCACTCCACGCAGCCGGGGCCGGTGCCGAAGGCCGGCGCCGTGCAGCCAACCGAAGTCATCCTGCGGGCCGGAATCGAGACTCGTCAGGCAGCGCAACCGTCAGCGTCTGGCGCCACGCTTCCCGACCCGACGACCCACCGCATCAGCCGAGTCCCAACGCATGAGCCCGTCCGCTTCAACGGCCAACAACAGGCAGACCGATATTGCCACCAATCTGGCCGACATCCGCGCACGCATCGCCTCGGCCTGTGCCCGCGCCGGCCGACCGCTCGATGCGGTGCGGTTGCTGCCGGTCTCGAAGACCCAGCCTGCCGAGCGTCTGCGCGCCGCCTTCGCCGCCGGTTGCAGCGCGTTTGGCGAAAACAAAGTTCAGGAAGCGCTGGAGAAAGCGCAGGCGCTGGCCGATCTGCCGATCCGTTGGTGCCTGATCGGCCACCTGCAAACCAACAAGGCCAAGTACGCGGCGCGCTTCATCGATGAGTTTCAGGCCCTCGACAGCCTGCGTCTGGCCGAAACCCTGGATCGCCGGCTGCAGGCCGAGGGACGGGGCATGGACGTTTTCATCGAGGTCAACACTTCCGGTGAAGCCAGCAAGTTCGGTCTGCCGCCGGAGGCGGTGACGGATTTCGTGGCCGGGCTGAAGCCGTTCTCCGCGCTGCGCCCGCGCGGCCTGATGACGCTGGCGGTTGACAGCCCCGACCGCGAGGCGGTACGCGACTGCTTTCGACGGTTGCGCGCGCTGCGCGAGCGGGTCTGTGACACCGGCGCGACCGGTCAGGCCTTCGACCAGTTGTCGATGGGCATGTCGGGCGACTTCGAACTGGCCATCGAGGAAGGCGCGACCGTGGTGCGGATTGGTCAGGCGATATTCGGCGCACGGCCGGCGTGAGGGCATAATCAGTCTCCCGCAACTCCGGCCGCAGCCCCGTCATGGCAAGATCCCCCAGCCCGCATTTCTCGCACCGCTCCTGCTGCGACCGCCGATACCCTCGCCGTGGCGCGCCGTGCTCCCTCGAATCCGGCTCAACGCACCGTCACGTACGTCTTCGCCGTCTCTCGGTCCGCGCGGCGCACCACAACGGCGTCTCGACGCCCTCGCTACGGATCGGTGCGAGAAATGCGGGCTAGCAGTTTCTTTCGAATCGTCCGCCGGTTGGCGATCATCCTCGCGGTGATGCTGGTGTTGGCGGCGGGAGCGCTGTGGTGGGCATTCAGCGGCAGCTTGGCGACGCTGGATGGCGAACGCGCGCTGGCCGGACTGGACGGCGATGTGCTGATCGAGCGCGATGCGCTGGGCACGGTGACGATCGCCGCCGAAAGCGAAAGCGACGCGATGCGCGCGCTGGGCTTCGTCCATGCCCAGGAGCGCTTCTTCGAAATGGACCTGCTCAGGCGCAGCGCCGCCGGCGAATTGGCCGAACTGTTCGGGCGACCGGCGCTGGACCGCGACCGGGAGCGCCGCGTGCATCGCCTTCGCGCGCGCGCCGCGCTGAGCGCCGCGCAACTGTCGCCGGATGAGCGCGCCCGCTTCGAGGCCTATACGGCGGGCGTGAACGCCGGCCTGGCCGCGTTGCGCACCCGGCCCTGGCCCTACCTGCTGCTGCGCCAGCAGCCAAGACCGTGGCAGACGGAGGATTCCGCGCTGGCCGTTTTCGCCATGTTTTTCGATCTCAACGACAGCCGCAACCGGCGCGAGCTGGAGCGCTGGCAGATGCGCAACGGCCTGGGCGATGCCCTGTTCGTCCTGCTCACTCACGGCGGCAGCGAATGGGATGCGCCGATGCAGGGCGAGTCACGGGGCAATGCCCGGTTGCCGGGGCCGGCGCAGTTGGATCTTCGCGGCCGTTCTGCCCAGGCCCAGGCCGGGCAATACCGGCTGCGCGAGAACGACAGCCTGCCGGGCAGCAACAACTGGGCGGTCGCTGGCGCGCTGACCCGCGATGGGCGCGCCATCGTCGCCAACGACATGCATCTCGGTCAGCGCGTGCCGAACATCTGGTTCCGTACCCGGCTGCGCTACCACGACCCGCTTGCGGTCGATGGTCGGATCGATGCCACCGGCGTTTCCCTGCCCGGCGCACCGGCGCTGGTGATCGGCAGCAACGGCCAAGTTGCCTGGGGATTCACCAACAGCTACGGCGACTGGCTGGACTGGTTCAAGGTGAGCTGGACCGACCGGAGCGCGGGACGCTACCGGACGCCCGAGGGCGAGGAATCGGTCGTCATCCACCTCGAATCGATTGCCGTGGCCGGAGCCGAACCCGAAGTGCTGGAGATTCGCCAGAGCCGCTGGGGACCGGTTTTGCATGATCTGGATGAGAGCCGTTCGCTGGCGCTGGCCTGGACCGCGCACCGCGAGGGCGGCTTGAACTTCGCGATGACCGGCATGCTGCGCGCACGCACGCTCGACGAGGCCCTTGCGGTCGCCAATGCCAGCGGAATCCCGCCGCAGAACTTCGTCGCCGGCGATGCCCAGGGCCGTATCGGCTGGACGTTGATGGGCAGAGTTCCGAAGCGCACCGGCGTGTGCGACGCGCAACAGCCGATCGAACCGCTGGCCGGCTGCGACTGGGATGGCTGGCGCGAAAGCGGCGAGGTGCCGCGCATCGTCGACCCGGAAAACCATCGTCTGTGGACCGCGAATGCTCGCGTGGTGGACGGCGAGGCGCTGGCCGTGATCGGCGACTCCGGCTACGATCTCGGCGCGCGCGCGATGCAGATCCGCGATGGTTTGCTGGCGCTGGAAACCGTCACCGAGGCCGATCTGCTGGCCATTCAGCTCGATGATCGCGCGGTGTTTCTCGAACGCTGGCAGCAGTTGCTCCAACGCACGCTCGCCCAAGCGAACGACCCCGCGCTGGCCGAACTGGCGCAGATCACCGAGCGCTGGGAAGGCCACGCCAGACCCGAGGCAGTGGCGTACCGGCTGGTGCGCGCGTTCCGCTCCGAGGTTTCGCGAACGGTGGGCGATGCCTATCTTGCGCTGATTGAAAACCCCGATGATACGAATGCGTCACGCAACGAATCGGTGCTTGCGGAGCTGTTTGGCGACCGCCGGTTGAACCAGTTCGAAGGCGTACTGTGGCCGCTGATGCTGGAGCGGCCCGCGCACCTGCTGCCGGCGGGCTATCGCGATTGGGACGATCTGCTGCTACAGGCCGCGCACGCTGTCGTCGCCGCGCTGAGCGATCAGCCCGGCGGACTCGCGCAGCGAACCTGGGGCAAACGCAACACCGCCGCCATCTGTCACCCGTTGGCCGCCGCCCTGCCCGGCCCGGCGCGCAACTGGTTGTGCATGCCGCCCGACCCGCTGGCCGGCGACAGCAATATGCCGCGCGTGCAGTCACCCGCTTTCGGCGCATCCGAACGCATGGTGGTCTCGCCCGGACACGAAGAAGACGGCATCTTTCACATGCCCGGCGGCCAGAGCGGCCACCCGCTGTCGCCGTTCTGGGGCGCTGGCCACGATGACTATGTTCTTGGTCGGCCAACGCCGTTCTTGCCCGGCCCGGCGGGGCATCGGCTGACGTTGCAGGCAGCGGATGTTCCGGAGGCCGCAGATCGGCCGTAAAAACCGAGGCGCGTATCACATTTTTTCGGCTTCGTGGCGTTGCAGCATGACAGCGCCGCGTTCCTGTCGTAAGTTCGTTCGCGGCAATACGGCGGCGAATGGATGATCGCCGGCGACACATCATGGACGTGCCTCGCAGGGACTGCGAGTTCGTCCTCTGGGGAAAGGGGATCTACCGTGAAAAAGTTCCTGACCGGCCTGGTGCTGGTCCTCGCATCGCTGTGCGCGCACGCCAATACCGGCGTCGCATTCGTCCATGGCACCAGCAAGCACACCGACGCGCTGAATGATTACTGGGGGGCGTCCTTCGTCAATTCGGTGCGTCAGGGCCTGCCCAACAGCGCAAACTACGTGGTCATCAACTGCGACTTCGAGCAGTTCATGTGGGACAGCCGCGCAGCCGGGTGTCTGGCCGGCCAGCTGACCACCTTCATCGCCAATCGCGGCATCACCGATCTGGTCGTCATCACCCACTCCAACGGTGGCAATGTGATGCGCTGGATCATGTCGAATCCGACCTGGGATTCGCGCTACCCGAACATCATCAGCAAGCTGCGCTGGGTCAATGCCCTGGCACCGTCCTCGGCCGGAACGCCGCTGGCCGACGCGGTGATCGCCGGCAACGTGTTCGAGAGCGCGCTGGGCTGGCTGCTGGGCTTCAAGAACGACGCCGTGCGCCAGCAGCAGGTCAGCTGGATGGCCAGTTACAACGCCAACTGGCTGCTCGGCACCTCCGGCCGCCCTGCTCTGCCCAAGGCTTTCTGGAACGTGGTCGGCAGCGACGTGATCTCGGCGATCTGGGATGGCGATGCCTACTGCGGCGGCTACACCCAGAGCGTGGGGCTGGAAATCACCCAGAACTGGCTGGCCAGCTGCTCGGACGGCTTCCTGAATTGCACCAGCCAGCGGGCGGCCGGCTTCAACTGGTTCACCGACAAGACCGGGCTGGGCAAGATTCTCAACCACAACCAGAGCCGAAAGAATTGCTTCGGCCTGGACGTTGTCCTGCGCAACGACATTTAAGGGGCCGCCATCATGCGTAATCAATTGACAGTTCTCGTTTCACTGGCCCTTCTGGTCTGCACGGGCGCGTCCGCAAACGGCTTGTTGCCGGCGCCAGAAGCAGCCGACCTGGTCCCGAACCAGCTCATTGCCGCGCCCGATCCGGGCTTTGCATCCGAATCGCAGGCGGTGTCGTTCGCCTGGGCACTGGATCGCACGGCCGTACTCGAGGCCCCGCAAGCCTACGTTGCCGAAAGCCGTGAGTTCTTCGAAACCGTCGATGCCGCGCGGTTGCAGGCCGGCTATCGGATCGACACGACGGCGCCGGGTGCGGTCATTCGCATCAGCCCGGAGCAGTCGGGCCGGGTGACCGCGATCCGCGCAGCCGGCATCGAGATCGAGCACAACGGCACGGTGTTGAATGCCGACCAGGCGCTCGACCAGGTCGCCACGGCCGAACAGCTGCGTCAGGCCGGTCTCGATTTCGGAAACGGCGCGCTGGCGTTCCGGGTCAAGCCGGAGCTGGGTGCAGGCGATGTTGTGCTTCGCGCCGGCAAGGCCAAGGGCCGCTATCTGGTACACGTCTTCGAACCCAACAGCCCGATGCGTCTGGTGCTGGGAAGCGAGCGCTCCAACCACATCGCCGGCCAGACGCTGGCTGTCTCGGCCCGCCTGTACGACGGCGATGCGCCGATGTCGGCCCAGAGCCTGGGTGGTCTGGTCACCGCGCCGGATGGCCGGACCTTCCCGCTCGAGTTCAAGGCCGGCGCCGCCAGCGATGGCAGCACCCAGATTGTGCTGCCCAGCGAAGCCTCGACTCAGCCGGGCCTGTGGGAAGTGCACACCTTCGCCAGCGGCCGACATGCCGGTGGCCGGCTGTTGCGCGATGCCAAGATCGCGGTGGCGGTGGCAGCACCGACCGCGCGGCTCAGCGGCGACTACGGCGTGGATTCCAGCCAGGGCCTGAAGGTCAGCCTGGGCGTGGAAGCCGCCAGCGCCGGCCGCTACGAAGTCGGCGCGGTGCTGTACGGCACCGATGTGACGGGTGAATTGGCGCCCATGGCCGCAGCGCGCACCGCCGACGTGCTCACGGTGGGCCACGGCGAGTTGGTGCTGACGTTCCCTGCCGAGCTGATGGGTCGCGGTTTCAGCGCGCCCTATGCCCTGCGCGACCTGACCCTGAGCGACCAGAGCCGTATGGGTCGCCTTGAAGCCCGCGCCATCGGTCCGGAGATCGCCATTCCGGCTGCCGAGGGCACCAGCCCGCGGCCGCTGCCCGGCGGCATCACCGATATCGCGCAACAGTAAGCAGCGGTATCGCGCTTCACAGCGACACACGCCGGCGTCCGGGCAATCCGGGCGCCGGTTTCGATTTCGATCCGATCCGGCTGCTGTTCAGGCCGAGGCGTCGATGCGATCGAACACCGCCATCTGGCTCGGCGCACCGAGCTGTGCATCCGGCTCGCCGATGCCCCGCACTGTCAAACGAAACCGGCAACGTCGGGCGACCCCGAATGCCCATTCGCGAAATTTCGCCCGGCTCCATTCGAACTGGTGATCCGGATCGCGCCGCTCACCCGGCGCCAACCCCAGCAACACGTTGTATTCGACATTCGGCGTGGTGACGATGGCGCGCTCGGGACGGTAACCGGCGAACACCGTGTGCTCCAGCTGAGACAGCCTGCCGGGCGGCAGATGCTCGATGGTCTCGATCAAGGTGGCGACGCGGTAACCCTGCAGTCGGCGATCAGGCTGTGTATAGCTGCCGTGCACCAGCAGCAGCCGATCCGACCCATCGCAGCGGCCATCCAGCAGTTGTTGCCGGGCAACCTCCAGCGCGACAGCGGACACGTCCATGCCAAGGATCCGGGTGAACTGGGCTTCGCGAATCAATCGGGAAAGAAAGGCGCCCGAGCCGCAGCCCAGATCCATGATGCTGTCGGCGCCACTGGCCAGCGCCGTGTACAAAACGGCGCTCAGGCGCTCTTCATGCAGGGGTCCGAGCAGGGTCATCGCGACTCGCTGGCGTCGCCGGGGTTCAGCTCTCGTCCATCAGCAGGCTGGCCAGCGGGTACCGCCCAACCGGCATTGAGATCAGACGAGCCGCAGCGGCAAGCGCGCCACGCGCGAAGATGTCGCGATCAGTGGCGCGATGGATGATTTCCAGGCGTTCGCCAATCCCGGAAAACTGCACCGTGTGCTCGCCGACGATATCCCCGGCGCGAAGGCTGCTGTAGCTGGGCGGCCTGCCGCGACCGGCCTGCACGGCGGCACCGAGCGCCAGCGCAGTCCCTGAGGGCATGTCCTTCTTGCCCGAGTGGTGCGCTTCAACGATGTCGCAGTCCCAGGCAGCGAGCGCAGCAGCGGCGCGCCGGGCAAGTTCGCTGGCCACCATCACGCCGAGGCTGAAGTTTGCCGCCCAGACGATGGCGATGCGCGAGCTGCCGGCATCGAGCGCATCCAGCTGACTCTCGGCCAGACCCGTGGTGCCGCTGACCAATGCCGCACCGCGCTCAAGGCACAGCGACAGGATGCCGTCGAACCCCTGCGGCAGGCTGAAATCGATTGCGACATCGAATTCCGGAGCCGACCGGAAGTTAGCGGAGTGCAGCACCGGCACGCCCGCATCAGCCAAAGCATCCGGATCGCGCCCGACGATAGCGGCGGCGACCCGAAACCGGCTGTCTGCCTGCGCCAGACGCAGGATCGAGCGACCCATACGGCCGGATGCGCCATGGACCAGCAGCCGCACCGGCGAATCGCCGTTCATCCGCGCAACCCCCTGAAATTACTTGCGCTTTGGCGCGATCATCATGACCATCTGCCGGCCTTCCAGGCGCGGGCGCTGCTCGATGACCACCTCGTCGCCAAGGTCTTCCTCGATCCGCTTGGCCATGGCCAGACCCAAGTCCTGATGCGCCATTTCCCGGCCGCGGAAGCGGATGTTCACCTTGACCTTGTCGCCTTCCTCGATGAAGCGGCGCAGGTTGCGCAGCTTGATGTCGTAGTCGCCCTGATCGGTGACCGGCCGGAACTTGAGCTCCTTCAGCTCGACCTGCTTCTGCTTTTTCTTGGCGGCCGAGGCCTTTTTCTGAAGCTCGAAGCGGAACTTGCCGTAGTCCATGACCCGGCAGACCGGTGGATCGGCCGTCGGTTGGATCTCGACCAGGTCCATGGCCGATTCTTCCGCCAATGCCACGGCCTCATCGCGGGTCAGGATGCCGACCATTTCCCCGTCGGCGCCAATGACGCGGACGCGTGGAACGCGAATGTCTTCATTCTTGCGGTGCTGTTTTTCGGTGCTGATTCGAGTGTCCTCCAAGGGTGCTGCCAAGCCGACCGCCATCGCGGTCGGGCCATGTCGCAGCTAGTTTAACGCGGCTTGCCCACGAAAATGCGCAAGTACCTGTTCCAGGGTCATTACGCCGAGATCTTCCCCACCCCGGCCACGCACGGAAAGCGTGCCATTTTCCCGTTCGCGCTCGCCGGCGACCAGCAAATAGGGCACTTTGGCCAGCGCGTGTTCGCGAATCTTATAGCCGACCTTTTCGTTGCGCAAATCCACTTCCACCCGGAACCCCTGATCGACAAGGCGCTTGCCCGCCTCTTTGATGTAATCGGCCTGGGCATCGGTGATGCTGATCACAACAGCCTGCACCGGCGCCAGCCACAGCGGCAGTGCGCCGGCATAATGTTCGATCAGAATCCCGATGAAGCGCTCCATCGAGCCGACGATGGCGCGATGCAACATCACCGGATTCTGCCGCGCGGAATGTTCGTCGACGTATTCGGCGCCCAACCGCTCAGGCATCATGAAGTCGACCTGCATGGTGCCCAACTGCCAGGCCCGGCCAATGGCGTCCTTGAGGTGATATTCGATCTTCGGGCCATAAAAAGCCCCCTCGCCGGGCAGTTCCTCCCACTCGACGCCGCAGGCACCGAGGGCCGCGCGCAAAGCGGCCTCCGCCTTGTCCCACACCCCATCGGAGCCCAGGCGCTTGTCCGGCCGCAGCGCGATCTTCACTGAAGGCGGATCGAACCCGAAGTCCGAATAGACTTTCAGCGCCTGGCGGTGGAATGCGGTGACTTCCGATTCGATCTGACCCGGCGTGCAGAACACATGGCCATCGTCCTGGGTAAACGCCCGTACCCGCATGATGCCGTGCAGCGCGCCCGAGGGCTCGTTGCGATGGCAGGCGCCGAACTCGCCGTAACGAATCGGTAGTTCCCGGTAGCTGTGCAGACCGGCGTTGAACACCTGAACGTGACCCGGACAGTTCATCGGCTTCAGTGCGTAGTCGCGTTTTTCCGACTCGGTGAAGAACATGTTCTCGTGGTAGTTCTCCCAGTGCCCGGACGCCTTCCACAATGAGACATCGAGAATCTGCGGGCAGCGAACTTCCTGGTAGCCGGAATCGCGATAGACCTTGCGCATGTACTGTTCGATCGCCTGCCACAGCTGCCAGCCCTTCGGGTGCCAGAACACCATGCCCGGAGCCTGTTCCTGCTGGTGGAACAGATCGAGCTGCCGCGCCAACTTGCGATGGTCGCGCTTCTCGGATTCTTCCAGTTGGTGCAGGTGCGCCCTGAGGTCCTTGTCGTTCAACCAGGCGGTACCGTAGATCCGGCTGAGCATTGCGTTGTTGGAATCGCCGCGCCAGTAAGCGCCGGCCACCTTCATCAGTTTGAATGCGCGCAGCTTGTCGGTGCCGGGCACATGCGGGCCACGGCACAGGTCGGTGAACTCGCCCTGGCTGTAAAGCGACAGATCCTCGTCGCTGGGAATGGAGGCGATGATCTCGGCCTTGTAGTGCTCGCCGATGTCGCGGAAGAAACGTATCGCCTCATCGCGCGGCTTGACGGTGCGCTGCACCGGCAGCGCTTCGGCGACGATCTTGTGCATCTCCTCCTCGATCGCCGGCAGATCTTCCGGCGTGAACGGTCGCTGGTAGGAAAAATCGTAGTAGAACCCGTTCTCGATAACCGGTCCGATGGTCACCTGCGCGCCCGGAAACCGCCGCTGCACGGCCTGGGCCAGAAGGTGCGCAGTGGAATGGCGCACGATCTCCAGCGCGTCGGGGTGCTTATCGGTCACGATTTCGACGCTGGCGTCGTAGTCGATCCGATAACTGACATCGACCAGCCGGCCATCGACCTTGCCGGCGAGCGCCGCCTTGGCCAGACCAGGGCCGATCGAGGCAGCCAGTTCGGCTACGGTCACGGGGTTTTCGAACTCGCGGCGGCTGCCGTCGGGAAGGGTAATGGCGATCATCGGGTGGCTCCGCCTCCCGTCGCAGGGAGGACTGATGGTTGGGATCATTCGGTTTCTGCGCCTGTCGCTCGGTCGCGCCGGGTCCGGGGCATAAAAAAAGGCGCCAAGCGCCTTACCCGCGGACATGCGAAGGGGTGGCGTGGCGTCAGGCGGGACGTCTCGGCGTAGTGCTCATGTCGCACACTGATCTCACGGTTTCCCGGGAGCTTCCTGTTGGCAGAATTCCGACAGCCGGAATGTGAGGATTGGAAGCAAAAAATTAGGGCCTGGCCACACACAAGTCAACCATGCGGAGCCACCCCGCACCGAAGCAGCGGGAACCAGCAAGCATCCAGACGTTCGAGCCTCGACTCACGAATCCACCGCAAACCCGGTGGTGGGCGGTACAGGGATCGAACCTGTGACCCCTACCATGTCAAGGTAGTGCTCTACCGCTGAGCTAACCGCCCGTGAGGCCGGCAAGTCTAACCTGTCCCACGGGCATGCGACAAGCGGCGCAGCCGCCTGCGCAACCGCCTGGGGCCCGGGCAAAACAAAACCAAAGCCGTCGATCAGCGATCAAGCGCCGCGAGATCGACTCCCACGCGCTCGGCACACTCGCGCCGCAACTGTCGATCATCGTTGTGATCGCGCCGGCTCGCCCCCACGTAGGCGATGCACAGCCGCACGGCAGATCTCGCGATCACCCCGGTTTCCGGAGGATGGGCGTCTTGGGCGCTGCCGGATAACGACATCCGGGTTTGCTGCCACTGGGGCGACTCTGCCGAATCTGCGTCGCCCGATGACGGACTCTGGATCGCTTGAGGCTGCACGCCGACGATGATCACCGCGAGAGCAGTGACCGCCACCAACGTACGAATTCCGCTCGAGCTCATCAGGGATCGCCTTCGGCAGATTATGGACGCCCGCATTGCACTTGGTTCAGGGCACCTTCATCTTCTGTATACACCCATGCCGAAAGTCATGCAAATGCCGGGCAAGGTCGGTTCCGGGCCCGTCGGGCGAATCTCCGTACACTGGAAGCATTCCCGTTGCCCCGAATTCCGTTCAAAATGAAGCGATGACCCACCCACTGGCACAACGCGACTTCACCCTGGAACCCGACGACTTCGTACGTTTGGCGAATCTGAACGGCCCGATGGATGAGCATTTGCGGATGATCGAACTGCGGCTGGGCGTCGAAATCGCCAGCCGGGGCGCGGTTTTCCGTGTCATCGGAGACGACCGGGCAGCCGCTGCGACCGAGCGGCTTCTGAAGTCGCTTTACGCTGAAGCGGAGGACGAGCCGATCACGCCGCACTCCCTCAACCTGCGACTCAATGCCGCCAACGTCGACCAACTGGCCGACCCGCCGGTTGCCGCCCCGGAAATCGCGATTCGGGTCAAACGCGGCAACATCCGGGGCCGAAGCCCCAATCAGGCAGCTTATTTGCAGGCAATCGCAAGTCACGACATCAATTTCGGAATCGGGCCGGCTGGCACCGGCAAGACCTATCTGGCGGTCGCCAGCGCGGTCGAAGCGCTCGACCAGTCGCGTGTGCAGCGGCTGGTGCTGGTTCGCCCGGCTGTCGAGGCTGGCGAAAAGCTGGGCTTTCTGCCCGGCGACCTGGCCCAGAAGGTCGACCCCTACCTGCGTCCGCTGTACGACGCACTCTACGAAATGCTGGGCGTGGAGAAGGTGCTGAAGCTGATCGAGCGCAATGTGATCGAAGTCGCGCCTCTGGCCTACATGCGCGGCCGCACGCTCAACGATGCCTTCGTCATTCTCGATGAGGCGCAAAACACCAGCATCGAACAGATGAAGATGTTTCTGACCCGCATCGGATTCGGCTCGACAGCCGTGGTGACCGGCGACCTGACCCAGACCGACCTGCCGAAGCAGACCAAATCGGGACTGCGCGACGCCATCGAGGTTCTGCACGGCGTCGACGGCATCAGCTTCACCTTCTTCACCGCCCGCGACGTGGTGCGTCATCCGCTGGTACAGCGTATCGTGCAGGCATACGATGCCCGCGACGACCGGATGCAGAACTGATGGCCAGGCGTGCCACACCCACCGAGCTGGACCTGGGCGTCAGCTACGGAGTACCGCGCGCCGGCATTCCTGCGCCGGCCAGCTTCCGTCGCTGGGTGACGGCGGCCTTGCAGGGCCGCGTGCGACGGGCCGATCTGGCCATCCGGATCGTCGATGAGCGCGAAGGCAAGGCGCTCAACCGACACTATCGCGGCAAGGACAAGCCGACCAATGTGCTCAGTTTTCCGGCTGAACTGCCCGAGGGCGTTACCCTGCCGGTGCTGGGCGATATCGTCCTGTGCGCCCCGGTGGTCGCGCGCGAGGCCGGCAAACAGGGCAAGCCGCTCAACGCCCACTACGCCCACCTCACCGTCCACGGCGTGCTGCATCTGCTGGGTTGCGATCACGACGACCCGCGCGAAGCGGAGGCGATGGAACAAATCGAACGCGAAGTTCTGGCCAGCCTGGGACTGCCGGACCCGTATCTGAGCTGAGCTCTTGAAATCTGCGCCCGGCGGCCACAGTCAGTGCCGCAGTCCGGACACCGACTGTGCAACGGGCATCGCCCGGCCTTCCGTTCACGCTACACTTGACGCAACGCCATCAGGCGCCTGTTCATAACCAATGGCTGACGACAACAGTAGTAAACCTCCCGGCGAACGCCGCTCGTGGCTGGACCGACTCGGACAGCTTTTTTCGGGCGAGCCGAAGAACCGGGAGGACATCATCGAGATCCTTCGCGCGGCCCGCGAGGCCGGCGTGCTGGAAGCGGAAACACTGAGCATGCTCGAGGGCGCCATGGCCGTTTCCGAGGGCCAGGTTGCCGACGTGATGGTGCCGCGCTCGCAAATGGTGGTGCTCGACGCGGAGGCGCCGCTCTCCGAAATCCTCGCCATCGTGATCGAGTCGGGGCACTCGCGCTTCCCGGTCCACGGCGAGGAGCGAAACGACATTCTCGGCATTTTGCTGGCCAAGGATCTGCTGCCCGGCATTGCCTCCGGTCAGCCGCCCGATTCGATCCGCAGCCTGTTGCGCAAGCCGGTTTTCATTCCCGAGTCCAAGCGTCTGAACGTGCTGTTGCGCGAGTTTCGCCTGTCACGCAACCACATGGCCGTCGTGGTCGATGAATACGGCGGAGTCGCCGGCTTGGTCACCATCGAGGACGTGCTGGAGCAGATCGTCGGGGAGATCGACGACGAACACGACGAGGCCGAAGACACCAGCGGGCAGATCGCCGAACAGGCCGACGGCTCGTTCGTGATCGATGCATTGACGCCGATCGAGGACTTCAACGAGCGCTTCGAAAGCGACTTCCCGGATGACGATTACGACACCCTGGGCGGGCTGGTCACCGCCGCCATCGGCCATCTGCCGGAGATCGGCGAGGAGCTCACGCTCGGTCGGTTCCTGATCCGGGTGGCGCGCGCCGACCGGCGCAGGGTTCAGGCCTTCGAAGTGCGCCTGCTGGCCGATGTCGATGAAGCCTGAAGTCCATGAGGTCTGAGCTGGCGCGCCGCATGCGCGCCTTGATCGTCGTACTGCTGTGGCTGACCGCGCTACCTGCGCTGGCCGCGCCGCAGGTCGCCCTGGTCACCATGGAACCGGGGGAGACCTACTGGGAACGCTTCGGTCACAACGCCCTGCTGGTCGATATCGGCGATGGCAGCGAGCCGCTGATTTACAACTACGGCATGTTCGACTTCGACGAACCGGGCTTCTTCGTCAAGTTCATGCGCGGCGAGATGCGCTACCGGCTTGCCGTCGATGGCTATGGCGAATCACTCGGCTACTACGATTCGATCGGCCGCGGCGTCACCGTGCAGTGGCTGAATCTCGCTCCGGAGCAGGCCACCGCTCTGATCGCGTTTCTGCGCTGGAACGCCCGGCCGGAAAACGCGTATTACCGCTACGACTATTTCCTCGACAACTGCTCGACCCGGGTTCGCGATGCGCTGGATCTGGCGCTCGGCGGTGCGCTCAAGCCGCAGTTGATCGGTCGGGCGCGCGGTCTCAGCTACCGCTTCGAGGCGCTGCGCCTCGGTCAGCAGCCGCTGTGGATGGGGCTTGGCATGAGCGTTGGCCTGGGGCCGTTCGCCGAACGGCAACTTTCGCGCTGGGACGAAGCGTTCGTTCCGATGCGCCTGCGCGAGGCAGTGCGCGAGGCAAAGACCGCCGAAGGCGCCCCGCTGGTATTGGCCGAGCAAACGCTGCTGCCGCATCGCCTGGCGGAAACCGCCATCGAACCGCCGCGTTGGTGGCCGCGATTTCTGCTGGTCGGCCTGCTGGGCGCCTGGCTGGTGCGCTGGTCGGCTAAACGCAGGCCGCGACTGGGTGGCGCGCTGGCCGGCGCTATCTGGTTGGGTATCGGCTCGGTTGGACTGGTACTGCTCGCCCTATGGACGCTGACCACGCACACCGCCGCCTGGGCCAACGAGAACCTGCTGCTGTTCAATCCGCTGGCCCTGCTGCTTCTGCCGCTGGCGCTGGCTCGAATGCGCGGCCTGCCGCTGCCGCGCTGGGCGCAATCCCTGCTGCTGGCGGTAACCGTGCTGGCGGCAATGGCGGTGTTCCTGAAGTTTCTGCCGTTCCGCGTGCAGAGCAATCTGGGTTGGATCGTCCTCATGCTCCCACTACACCTGGCCCTGTACTTCAGTTTCCGCCGCCAGCCCGATAGCGGCCAGAAAGCCGATGCGGGCGTGTAAAATGGCGCGTTCCCTTCGCATTAACCGCCGATGTCCACCCACACCCTGACCGCCCTGTCGCCGGTCGACGGCCGCTATGCCGGCAAGGTCGATGCCCTGCGTCCGATTTTTTCCGAGTTCGGGCTGATTCGTGCCCGCATCCGGGTCGAAGTGCAGTGGCTGCTGGCCCTGGCGGACGAACCAGGCGTGATCGAGCTGCCTGCGTTCAGCGCCGAGGCGGGCGCACGCCTGCACGCTCTGGCCAACTCGGTGTCGGTCGATGACGCAGCGAGGGTCAAGGCCATCGAGGCCACCACCAATCACGACGTGAAGGCGGTCGAGTACTTCATCAAGGAGCGTCTGGCTGGCGATGCCGAACTGGCGCCTGCACTGGAGTTCGTGCACTTTGCCTGCACATCGGAGGATATCAACAACCTCAGCTATGCCCTGATGCTGCGCGAGGCGCGCGACACCGTGCTGCTGCCGCAGCTGGATGCACTGATCGCCGCGCTGCGCGGCCTGGCCCACGAACACGCCGCCCTGCCCCTGCTGTCGCGCACCCACGGGCAAACCGCCTCGCCAACCACGGTGGGCAAGGAAATCGCCAATGTGGTGGCCCGACTCCTGCGCCAGCGTCAGGCCCTGGCTGCGGTGGCGATCAGCGGCAAGATCAACGGCGCGGTGGGCAATTACAACGCCCACACGGTCGCCTATCCGGAAGTGGACTGGCCAGCGCTGTCGCAGCGCTTCGTGACCGGACTGGGGCTCGACTTCAACGCCTACACCACCCAGATCGAGCCGCATGATTTCATTGCCGAGTTGTGCGATGCCCAGCGCCGGATCGACACCATCGCCATCGACCTGTGCCGCGACCTGTGGGGCTACATTTCGCTGGGCTATTTCCGTCAGGCCGTTCAGGCCGGCGAAGTCGGCTCCTCGACCATGCCGCACAAGGTCAACCCGATCGACTTCGAAAACGCCGAGGGCAACTTCGGCATCGCCAATGCCCTGCTCGGCCATTTTGCCGAAAAGCTGCCGGTCAGCCGCTGGCAGCGCGACCTTACCGACTCGACCGTGCTGCGCGCCCTGGGTACCGGGTTCGGTCACGCGCTGATTGCCTTCGATGCCCTGTCGCGCGGCCTGTCCAAGCTCAGCCCGAATCCGGATCGACTGGCCGGCGATCTCGACGCCGCCTGGGAGGTGCTGGCCGAAGCGGTGCAGACCGTCATGCGCCGACACGGCCTGCCCGAGCCCTACGAGCAGCTGAAAGCGCTCACCCGCGGCCAGGGAATCACCGAATCCAGCCTGCGCGCTTTCATTACCGCGCTCGATCTGCCCGACGATGCCCGGCAGCTACTGCTGAGCCTCACGCCGGCCGGCTACATCGGGTTGGCCGAGCGGCTGGCACGGGCGATCTGATCCCGCCGATAGCGGAACGTGCGTCGCGCGGCCGCCGCCGATATGCGACCATCGTCACCGGCCGGGACGGGATTCACAGGGCAGCATCCCGGATACCGCGTGGCCGACCGCAACGACTGACCGACCGACTCCGTGACGCCACAAGGCGGGAAATAAAGGCGTTTCGCACAACCGCCGCGCATCCTGGAACCAGCAAGGACCTTGCCATGAATCTTTCGAAATTGCCGCTTCTGCTGGCCGCTCTGGCCTTGCTCGTCCTGCTGATCGCCGGCCCCGGCGTGCGGCTGGAGCTTTGGGATTTCCGTTTCGGACTCCAGTTGATGCGCTATGCAGCCTTCGCCGGCTTGGGCGCGGGGGCTCTGGCGTTGATCGGACTGCTCTGGCCCCGAGTGCGCCGACAGGGTGCCGGGCTGCTGTCGGTCGCGCTGGCGATTGGCTTGGTGGTGGTGGCCCTGCCCTGGCTGCAGCTCAGGCAGGCCCGGTCGGTTCCGCCAATCCATGACATCAGCACCGACCTGCAAAAACCACCGAAATTCTCGGCGATCGTCGAACTGCGCGGCGCGGACAGCAATCCGCTCGACCGGGCCGACCCGGCCCTGCCCGATCAGCAGCGCGCCGCCTATCCGGATGTCCGCCCGGCGATCATTGCGGCTGCGCCGGATGTCGCGTTCGAGCGTGCCCTCTCAGTCGCCGACACGCTGGGCTGGGAGATCGTCTCGACCGACCCGACCGCAGGGCTCATCGAGGCCACCGACACCACGCTCTGGTTCGGTTTCAAGGACGATGTGGCGATCCGCATCCGCGCCGAAGGCGCAGGCAGCCGGATCGACCTGCGCTCGGTATCGCGGGTCGGCCGCAGCGACGTCGGCGCAAATGCCAGACGCATCCGGGCGTTCCTGGAATTGATCGAAAGCCCGGAGAGTTGACGGTGCGCCGGGCACTCCCCGGCACACCTGCCTTCCAGCGGCTCAAGCGGCCGCGAAGTGCCTGACCAGCGCCTGCAGCAGTGCGCCGTAGACCGGATTGCAGAAACTGTGCACGGCGGCATCGTCGCTGGACTCGTAGTCCGAGACCCATTCCACGAAGGTCTGGTCGCCGGCGGTCACCGGGCGCAACTGAACCGTGCCGATGTAGCGGTCGACCACGTCCTTGGACAGCGGACCGGGGCCGTCGTCCATTGTGTAGCGCAAGCGGTGCGCAGCATCATCGAGCTCGATCAGGGTTTCGACAAAAGCACCGTTCAACACGCGCTGGCTGCCGACTTCGGAAGGACCCTTTTCGCCCTTTATCTCCACCTGTTCCACGACGCCCTTCGCCCAGGACACATCATGAAAGTCGCGCAGCGCCTGCCAGACGCGATCGAGGGGTGCGGCCACGACGGCCGAGTTGTAACACTGTCCCATGGTCAACTCCTTCTTGGGTGAGCGCGCCGGACACCTTGCCCGGCGCAGTTCCTCACCATACGCCCGGCCCAGGCCGCGCCGTCAGTCCGTGCCGTCCATGATTCGGGTTCGTTCGGCCTGCACAGGGACCCGGTTCAGAAACGACCGGCCTGATAGTCGCTGAAGGCCTGCTGGAGTTCGGCGCGGGTATTCATTACAAATGGTCCGTAGCGCGCCACCGGCTCGTTCAGCGGCCGCCCGGCGACAACGATCAGCCGACTGGCGCGAGCGGCGCGCAGCACCAATCCGTCCCCGTCAGTCAGCGTGGCCAGTTGACCGGCCTCCAGCACGGTCTCGCCCTCGACACCACCAAGCGCCGCCGCGCCCTCGTAGACATACACAAACGTCGTGTGCCCGTCCGGCACCGGCAGCTCCACCTGCGCCGCCTCGTCGAGCTCCAGATCGAGATACAGCGGGTCGGTGGCCGGCTGATCGATGGCACCGCGGATGCCGGCCAACTCGCCGGCGATCACCTTGGCCCTTGTGCCCGGCGCCGGCTCGACTGACGCAATGCGTTCGGGGCCGAACTCCTGGTAGCGCGGCGCCGTCATCTTTTCCCGCGCCGGCAGGTTCACCCAGAGCTGGAAGCCACGCATCCGTCCGTGCTCCTGCTCGGGCATTTCCGAGTGCACGATGCCGCGCCCGGCGGTCATCCACTGCACTGCACCGGGCACCAGCAGTCCCTGGTTGCCGTGATTGTCGCGATGCCGCATGCGGCCGTCGATCATGTAGGTGACCGTCTCGAAGCCCCGATGCGGGTGATCGGGAAATCCGGCGATGTAGTCTTCCGGCCGGTCGGTACCGAACTCGTCGAGCAGCAGAAACGGGTCGAGATCGGGCAACGCCCGCCCGCCTATGACCCGGGTGAGACGCACACCGGCACCGTCGGAAGTGGCTTCGCCGCGAATGATCTGGCTGACCTTGCGGGGAGTGTTCATGGCTGCGATCCGTAGTCGGGAAACATCCGGGCACGATAGCGGCAACTACCCGCGCAAACAGCTATCGGCGTGCAACTCTGCGTTGCCGCAGCGCTCAGCGCAGCTGCGAGCGAACCGCAGGAACCGACCTGGACGTTGCCCGGGTGAAAACCCAGACCGTGGCAGGTGGCAGGTTCCACCAGGTCAGCCGGCTGCGTGTAGCGACCAGGTCGAGTTCGGACAACAAATCGCCGGCGACCGGACTGACCGGCCCGTAGGTGAACTGAATCAAGCAGCCCTCTGGACCGAGCACCGAAAACGCGGCCGAAAGCACGCTGCGCTGTACCGCCCTGGGCATCGACAACAGGCCGAGCCCCGATACCACCGCATCGGCCGGGCCATGACGCGAAAATCCACTTTCGTCGGCCAATTGAACGATCGCTTCAGCACTGCCATGAACCACGGGGACGCGCGGAAACCGGCCGCGCAAGTGCCGGTACAGGTCGGCATTGAGTTCGACCACAAGGACATCTTCCGGCGCCAGTCCATGGTCCAGCAGTGCCTGGGTGATTGCACCTGTGCCACCACCGAATTCGATGACCCGCCGGCAGCCAGGCGGCAACTCGGCGATCATCCGCCGGGCCAGAAGTCGGCTGGACGGAGAAACGGCTGCCGTCGACAGCGGGTTGCGCAGCCACTGGCGGAAAAACATCCACCGCGACGCGACTTCATCATGACTGCGAGCTTTCAGATCCATCGGCGAAGCATAACCGGTTGCGGGCACTATCCAAACCTCTTGGCACATATTCTTGCCAGGTGATCGACCATGCATGCGCCGATCGATTGATCGGCCCTCGATTCCAGCCGTTTCGGAACCGGGAGGCATGCGGCCACCGCAGACGGTGGATTCAGATGACGCTCAGCCCGGGGCATGGACCCGGTGTATGCTGCTGGAACGACCCGCCACTCGCCGAGATTGCTCATCATGCGAGCCAGACTTGTCCGCACCGTTGCCCTGCTGATCGCCGCTGCGCTGATCTCGCCCGTTGCCATCGGACAGGACGCGGACGATACTGCCAAACCCGAATCCAGCTACAAGCCATTGCGCCCGATGAGCCAATGCCTCATTCCTGAACGGGTGCGCGACTGGGCTTATATCAACGACCAGGAGATTCTGGTCAACGCCGGTCGAAAGAAGTACCGCATTCGCATGTCCTACGGCTGCCCGGCCCTGGCCTTCGGGGTCTTCATTCGCTTCGACCCGGGTCCGGGCATCGGCCGGATGTGCGGCAATCTCAACGAGGCAGTGATCGCCGACGGCACGCGCTGCCACGTCGCTGCCGTCGAGCGGATCGATCAGGACGAATGGGATCGAACCCTTGAGCAGCCCGGCGTCAGCCTGAATCGTCACGCCCAGGGCCGCACGCCCACGCCCTACCTGGCCGACCGGCAACGCAGCGACATGGACGTATCGCGCAGCCGTTGAGCCACCTGCGGCTCGCTCACCCACGCAACGCGCGGATCTCCCAGGCCCGGTGAATGCGCGGATTGCGCGAGAAATCCGGGTCGATGGTTTCCGGCGATATCTCCCGCCACTGGGCAAACCCGACCAACGCCGCTTCGTCCAGCTTGAACCGCCGAAAATTGTTCGAGAACAGCAATAGCCCGTCGGGCGCCAGTCGCGCCACGGCCCGGCGGATCAATTCGACGTGGCGGATCTGAATGTCGAAGTCGCCCGCCCGCGCCGAGTTGGAAAACGTGGGCGGGTCGCAGAAGATCAGATCGTAACGCTCGCGCTCGGCGGCCAGCCAGGCCATCGCATCGGCCTGCACCAGGCGGTGATCTTGGCCGGCGCACCCGTTGAGCGCCAGATTGGCCGCCGCCCACTCCAGATAGGTGGCAGACAGATCGACCGTGGTGGTCTCGGCGCCGGCCAGTGCGGCATGCACGGTCGCCGCGCCGGTGTAGGCAAACAGGTTCAGAAATCGCTTGCCGGCCGCCTCGCGACCGATGCGCAGGCGCAGCGAGCGATGATCCAGAAACAGCCCGGTATCCAGATAATCGAACAGATTCACCCGCAGCAGCGCATCGCCCTCGCGCACCACGATGAACTCGCCGCGCTGATCGAGCCGACCGTAAGCGCTGCCGCCCTTGCTGCGAGTGCGGGTCTTGACCGCGATGCGCCAGTGGTCGAGTTCGAATACCGACTGCGCCGCCGCCAGCAGTTCGCGCAGCCGCCGCTGGCTGTCTGCCTCGGGAATCGCCGATGGCGCCTGATACTCCTGAACGTGCAGATAGACCCGCTGCTCGCCATCGTGTTCCGGATAGACGTCGATGGCCGCCGAGTATTCCGGCAGGTCCGCGTCATACACCCGATAGCAGCTCACGTCTTCCTCCTGGCGCCAGCGCTTGAAGCGCTTGAAGTTCTTGCGCAACCGATTGGCGACCATCTGCGCGCCATCGGACAGCGGCTGGTCGGCCGCTGCCCGTTTCTCCAGCCCGCCGACGCGGTCGCAGATCAGCAGGGCGCATTCCAGCGCACCGTTGAACACGCCATACATCTTGCGGGCGCGGATGCCGGTGGCGCGGGCCAGATCGCGGTCGCCGGCCAGAATGGCCGCGCGCCAGTCGGGCACGGCGCGCTTGAGCGCATCGCCCAGCTCGCGGTACAGGCTGGTGTCGGCCATCAGACGCTGATCGTAGGGCGGATTGCAGGCCACCAGACCGGTCTTCAGACCGGCATCGGGGGCTTCCAGATCCAGCACATCGCACACCGAAAACGCCACGGCCGACGCCACGCCCGCCGCCTCGGCATTTGCCTGCGCGGCGCGCACGGCGTGCGGATCGCTGTCGCTGCCCCACAGGCAGGGGCGAAGCGCCGCTCGGCCAGCCGCGCCACGCGCCCGCGCCGCGTCGCACAACGTCGTCCAGCGCGCGATGTCGAAACCCAGCCATCCGGTCGGCAGGCGTTCGCCGAAGCGCTGAAGGCCGGGCGCGACGTCGGCCGCCATCAGCGCCGCCTCGATCACCAGCGTGCCCGATCCGCACATCGGATCGAGCATGCCTCCGCCGTCGGCATACACCGCAGGCCAGCCGCCGCGCAGCAGCACGGCGGCCGCCAGGGTTTCCTTCAGCGGCGCTTCGCCCTGCATCTGTCGCCAGCCCCGGCGATGCAGCGGCCCACCCAGATCGATTGAAACCACCGCCTGGCCCTTGCGCACTGAAACATTGATGCGAATGTCCGGCGCCTCGGTGTTCACCGACGGCCTTTGGCCACCGCGCTGGCGGAACTGATCGACGACCGCATCCTTGACCCGCAATGCGGCAAACCGGGCATGGGTGATTCCGGTACCCGACACGTTGGCATCGACGGCCAACGTCAGCCCGGTATCGAGATGCTCCGACCAGTCGATGGCGTAAACGCCTTCGTACAGCGCTGCCTCGTCCGGGCACTCGAACTCGGCCAGCGGCCACAGCGCGCGGCTGGCCAGCCGGGATTCCAGCAGCACCCAATAGACCAGCGCAGCCTCGCCCTCTGCGTTGGCGCCGGCCACCGCGGCGGTGGCCCGGCTGGCACCGAGCGCGCTCAGCTCGTCTGCCAGCAGATACTCAAGGCCCTTGGCGCACGGCACGAACAACTTCATGGCCGACTCTTCGGCCGCACGATCGAGCGCTGAACGTTCAAAGCGCCGCCAGAAAGCGGGCAAAAACGTCGCCGCAGTAGTCGACGTGGCCAGCCAGCCGGTGGTCGTCATCGACCAGACTCAGCTGCGCCTTGCGGAGCTTCGCCCAGGCGACCACTGCGTCGGCCGGGATCAATTCATCGTCCCAGCCGTGGACGATGGCCACCGGCACCGAGGCCGCATCGAGTGGCGGGGCCGGGCTCATGTCGATCGGCGGCGCCATCAGAAACAGGCCGGCAACTGGCGTGCGCAGCGATACCCGACCGGAAATCCACGCGCCAAGGCTCGACCCGGCCAGCACCACCGGTCCGCGTTCGACTGCGGCGTCAGCCAGGCGCTGAAGACGCGCCAACCGACCCAGCACATCGCCGAACGCGCTGACCTCGCGCATGCCGTCAAGATCGCTGTAATCGGGCCGCTCGTGACTCCAGCCCAGCCGCTCGGCGGCGAGCGCCAGCGCCGTCACCTTGGTCGCATCCGGTCCGCTCTCGAAGCCGTGCGAAAGAATGCAGTGCCCGCGAATCTTCATCAGTCCATAACCTCTACCGTTGCCCCGAGTCGGATGATTCCGCCCTCGATGATGCGCGCGCACAGCCCACCGTGGCCACGCATTGCGTTGTAACCGCCCTCGCCCAATGCCGCCTCCATCCGGGAGCACGGGTCGCACGGGTCGGTGCCTTCCAGCACCACCTCACCGATCCGGAATCGCCGGCCCTTGAGCGCGATCAGCGGGATGCCGGAAACCACCAGATTGCGGCGCAGCAGGGCCGGCGCCACCTGGTCATGACCCGACAGCGCGGCGATCACCGGCAGGTGCTCGGCCTGAATCAGGGTGACGCCACGCTTGCCGCTGCCGCTGGCATAGCGATCGCCCACCAAACCAGCACCCTGGCAGGCTTCGGCCGCCGGCACCGGCGTCATGGCGACATCGCGTGCCGGCCGCAGGCCGATCCAGTCGACCCGACCGACGCGCGGCAGGCGGGCCATCAACTGACCAAGAGGCGACTCGGGGGATGGCCTGGACATGTCGGAACGCGTGGTGCCAAGGGGCTGGAATGCTAGCATGCACCGGTGCTTCCCGACTTGCCGCCCGCGCCGGAAATCATCATTGCCCCGCTGCCCTACGAGCAGCGGCTCGATGTCCGCGATGTCCGGTCGATCACCCGCGTCGTCGTCCACTGCACCGAGACCCCCGACTTGTCCAGCGCCCGCCAATTCGGTGAGACGGTGCTGTATGAGTCGGGCACCGGCAACAGCGGCCATTTCTACATCGACCGCGACGGCACCGTGCATCGCTACGTGCACCCCGAGCGCATAGCCCATCACGTCAGCGGCCACAACCGCGACTCGATCGGCATCGAACTGGTCAACCGCGGCCGCTACCCGGACTGGCTCGATTCGCGCCGCCAGAGGCCGGACGAGCCATACCCGGACGCGCAGATCGACGCGCTGATTGTCCTGATTGCGCGTCTGAAATCCGAGTTCCCCGGCCTGCACGAAATCGCCGGGCACGAGGATCTCGACACCCGTCAGGTGCCCGCGTCCGACGATCCCTCGCTGAGCGTGCCCCGCAAACGCGACCCCGGGCCGATGTTTCCCTGGCCGCGCGTGCTGGAGCGCACCGGGCTCAAACGCGCACCCTGAGCCCGACCGGCCGGGCTGCGGTGCGGACCGTGCGATCGGACCGTCAGCGCAGCCCAGTTTCGTTGCGGGCGATCACCAGACGCTGGATTTCGCTGGTGCCCTCGTAAATCTCGGTTATCTTGGCATCGCGGAAATAGCGCTCCAGCGGCATTTCCTTCGAATACCCCATGCCACCGTGAATCTGCACCGCCTGATGGGTAATGAACATGGCCGCTTCCGAGGCGTACAGCTTGGCGACGGAGGCCTCGGTGGTGAATCGGCCACCGTTCTTTTCCGACTGCTGCTTGGCCCACGCCGCGCGCAGGGTGAGCAGCGTGGCAGCATCCAGCCGGCACTTCATGTCGGCGATCTTGGCCTGGGTCATCTGAAAGGTACCGATCGGCTGGCCGAACGCCTTGCGCTCCTTCACATAGGCCACCGTAGCCTCATAGGCCGCGCGCGCCAGTCCGACCGCCTGGGCAGCGATGCCGATCCGTCCGGCGTCCAGCACACCCATGGCGTTGATGAAGCCCTGACCTTCCTCGCCGATCCGATCGGCCACCGGAATCCGGTAGTCGGCGAATTCGATCTCGCAGGTGGCCGAGGCGCGAATGCCGAGCTTGGGCTCGGTCTTGCCGCGATGAAACCCCTCGCGCTCGGTGTCGATGATGAAGGCGCTGATGCCCTTGGCGCCCTTTTCCGGGTCGGTCACCGCAAACAGCATGATGTACCTGGCCACCGGGCCGGAGGTGATCCAGCTCTTCTTGCCATTACAGACATAGTGGCTGCCATCGGCCGACAGCACCGCCCGGGTGCGCATCGCCACCGCATCCGAGCCCGACTGTGGCTCGGTCAGAGCATAGGCACCGATCGCCTCGCCCGACGCGATCGGCTTGACGAAGCGCTGCTTCTGATCCTCGTTGCCGAACTTGAGCAACCCGTTGCAGTACAGCGTGTTATTGACCGACATGATGGTCGAATGGGCGCAGTCGGCGGCGGCGATCTCGATCATCGCCAGCACATAGCCGATGGCATCCAGCCCGGCGCCGCCGTATTCGTGCGGCACCTCGATTCCCATCAGTCCGTTTTCGCCCAGCAGCTTGATGTTCTCCATCGGAAACTCGCCGCTGCGATCGAACGCCTCGGCGCTCGGCGCAATTCGCTCCTGCGCGATCCGGCGGGCAATGTCCTGAATCATCAGCTGCTCTTCAGTGAACTGGAAATCCACGCGCTACTCCTGAACTGATCGGTTCAGCCGATTGTAGCGGCTTGGATTGGAGCATGGTGTCTAGGAGCCTGTCGGGCTGCCGCCTTGACGCCTGCGGCCTGCCGACTCACACTTGATATATCTCTGAATCGCGATATAAGGATATTGCATGGACCTCGACGCTTGGTCGGAATGTCTGCGGGTGCTGTCCGACCCCACCCGCGTGCGCCTGCTCGCCCTGCTGGAACGCGAGGAGCTGACCGTGGCCGAGCTGGCGGCAATCACCCACCTGGCCCAACCGCGGGTTTCTACCCATCTGTCCAAACTGAAGGAGGCGCGCCTGGTGCGCGACCGGCGTGCCGGCGTGTCGGCCTACTACCGGTTCAACGAGGATGAACTTGGCGTGGAGCGCCGACAGCTTTGGCTGGCCCTGAGCACCGGCGCAGACGACCCGCTGCTGCGCGCCGATGCCGAGCGTCTGCCGGTGGTGCTGGCGGCGCGCGCGGTCGACCAGAACTGGGCCGATTCGGTTGCTGGCGACATGGAGCGGCACTACTCGCCCGGCCGAACCTGGGAAGCCCTGGCCCGCGCCGCCCTGCCGCTGCTGGAGCCCGGCGATGTGCTCGATATCGCCTCGGGCGACGGGGTGACCGCCGAGCTGATAGGTCCGCATTCCAAATCCTTCACCTGCATCGATGCCAGCGCCAAAGTGGTGGCCATGGCGCGCGAGCGTCTGAGCAGGCACCCGCAGGTCATCGTGGTCGAGGGCGACATGCACGCCCTGCCATTCGAGAGGCCCAGCTTCGATCTGGTACTGATGATGCACGCGCTCACCTACGCCGAGAAACCCGCGCTGGCCATCGCCGAGGTGTCCCGCGTCCTGCGCTCTGGTGGCCGGCTGCTGGCCACTTGCCTGGCCCGGCACGAGCATGCCTCCACCGTGAAGCCCTACGGCCACGTCAACCTGGGCCTGAATCTGGCCGACCTCAAGCGTTTTGCCGAAAAGGCCGGTTTGTCCGTGCAGGTCTGCGAGCGGGTGACCCGGGAAAAACGGGCGCCGCACTTCGAAGTCAACATGCTGATGGCGGTAAAACCATGAGCCGCACTCTGCCTTGGCTGCACCCGGATCGCGCTCACGGCCTGCTCGACGCACTCCAACGCCGCATCCTGATTCTCGATGGCGGCATGGGCACCATGATCCAGGCCGAGCAGTTGCAAGAGACCGACTATCGCGGCCAACGTTTTGCCGAGGGCTTCGACAGTCTGTTCGCGCCGGCCGGCCACCAGCACGGACCGGGCTGCGGCTGTGGCGGCGACCTGAAGGGCAACAACGATTTGCTGAGCCTCAGCCAGCCCGCACTGATCCGCCGCATTCACCTCGACTATCTGCGCGCCGGTGCCGACCTGCTGGAAACCAATACCTTCAACTCCACCGCGCTGTCGCAGTCCGACTACCACCTGGAGCATCTGGTGCGCGAGCTGAACCGGGAGTCCGCCCGACTGGCGCGCTCGGCCTGCGACGAAGTGACCGCCCAGACGCCGGATCGGCCGCGCTTCGTGATCGGTGTTCTGGGACCGACCAGTCGCACCGCCAGCATGAGCCCGGACGTGAACGACCCCGGCTTCCGGGCAGTCGACTTCGACGGCCTGGCGGCCACCTACCGCGAGGCCGCCGAGGGTTTGATCGAGGGCGGCGCCGATGCGCTGATGATCGAGACGGTGTTCGACACGCTCAATGCCAAAGCCGCTGCGTTCGCGATCGAAGAAGTGTTCGACAAGCTGGGCGGCCGGCTGCCGCTGATGATTTCCGGAACCATCACAGACCGCTCGGGACGTACGCTGTCGGGCCAGACCGCCGAGGCATTCTGGTACTCGCTGCGCCACACCCGGCCGCTGTCGGTCGGGCTCAACTGCGCGTTGGGCGCCAGGGATCTGCGTCCGCACATTGAAGACCTCTCGCTGGCGGCCGATGCATTGATCAGCTGCCACCCGAACGCTGGCCTGCCCAATGCCTTTGGCGAATACGACGAGACGCCGGAAATGATGGCCGAAACGCTGCGCGAATTCGCGCAGTCCGGCTTGCTCAACATCGTCGGCGGTTGCTGCGGCACCACACCGGCGCATATCGCGGCAATCGCCGAGGCGGTGGCCGGAATCGCTCCGCGGACGGTGCCGCAGATCGACGCCGCCGCCTGAAGTCGCACTGCGTTTCTGCGCCACCTGCGCACCAGGCGGCACGAACACCAAATACGGATCAAGGTATCACCCCGACATGACCCAGCTCGCGCGACGCACCCGACTTTCCGGTCTCGAACCATTCGTCATCGGACCGCAGACCAACTTCGTCAACATCGGCGAGCGGACCAATGTCACTGGCTCGGCGAAGTTTCGCCGGCTGATCGTCGAAGGCCGCTACGACGAGGCGGTGGCAGTCGCCCGTCAGCAGGTCGAAAACGGCGCGCAGATCCTCGATGTCAACATGGACGAGGGCATGCTCGACTCCGAAACGGCGATGGTGACCTATCTCAATCTGATTGCCGCCGAGCCCGACATCGCACGCATTCCGGTGATGGTCGACAGCTCCAAATGGAGCGTGATCGAAGCCGGGCTGAAGTGCCTGCAGGGCAAGGGGATCGTCAATTCGATTTCGCTCAAGGAAGGTGAAGCGCAGTTCCTCGACCAGGCGCGCAAGGTCCTGCGCTACGGCGCCGCCGTCGTGGTGATGGCCTTCGACGAGCATGGCCAGGCCGACACCCGGGCCAGAAAGGTGGAAATTTGCGCGCGCGCCTACCGCCTGCTGGTCGATGAGGTCGGCTTCCCGCCGGAGGACATCATTTTCGACCCGAATATCTTTGCCATCGCAACCGGTATCGAAGAGCACAACAATTACGCGGTCGATTTCATCGAGGCCACCCGCGAGATCAAGCGCACCCTGCCCCACTGCCACGTATCCGGCGGGGTCAGCAACGTCAGCTTCGCCTTTCGCGGCAACAACACGGTGCGCGAAGCGATCCATTCGGTATTTCTGTATCACGCCATCGGCGCCGGCATGGACATGGGCATCGTCAACGCCGGCGCGCTGGCGCTGATCGACGATCTGGATGCCGATCTGCGCGAGCGGGTCGAGGATGTGGTGCTCAACCGCCGCGCCGATGCCACCGAACGGCTTCTGGACATCGCCGACCGGTACCGGAAAGGCGCGCGCGACGCGGGACCGGCCGCCAGCGAAAAACTGGCCTGGCGCGAGTTTCCGGTCGACAAACGGCTGGAGCATGCGCTGATCCATGGTCTGGACGAATTCGTCATCGAGGACACCGAAGCCGCGCGGCTGGCGGCCGACAAGCCACTGGAGGTCATCGAGGGCCCGCTGATGGCCGGCATGAACGTGGTGGGGGATCTGTTCGGGGCCGGCAAGATGTTTCTTCCCCAGGTGGTAAAGTCGGCGCGGGTAATGAAGAAGGCCGTGGCTCACCTCATTCCCTACATCGAGGCGGAGAAGGTGCGCAGCGGCCAGTCCGGCAAGCCCAAGGGCAAGATCGTGATGGCCACGGTGAAGGGCGATGTGCACGACATCGGCAAGAACATCGTCGGTGTGGTGCTGGCCTGCAATAATTTCGACGTCGAGGATCTCGGCGTGATGGTGCCGGCGCAGACCATTCTTGATCGCGCGCGAGAGGCCAAGGCCGATCTGATTGGCCTGTCGGGCCTGATTACCCCGTCGCTCGAGGAAATGAGCCACGTCGCCAAGGAGATGCAGCGTCAGGGCTTCGACATTCCGCTGCTGATCGGCGGCGCAACCACGTCACGAGCCCACACCGCGCTCAAGATCGCCCCGCACTATGCCGCCGGCACGGTCTGGGTGAAGGACGCCTCGCGCGCCGTCGGCGTGGTGCAGTCACTGATCAACGCAGAGCGCCGGACCGAGTTCATCGCCGCCAACGACGCCGATTACGCCGCCATCCGCGAGCGGCATCGGTCGAAAACCGGCGGCAAGCGGCTGATCGGCCTCGAACAGGCGCGCGAGAATCGATTCAACGGCCGCTGGTCCGACTACGTCCCGCCCCGGCCGGGCAGACCCGGGGTGACGGTATACGACGACTACCCGCTCGGGGAGCTGATCGACATCATCGACTGGACACCGTTCTTCCAAAGCTGGGAGCTGTCCGGTCGCTACCCGGCGATTCTCGACGACGCCGTGGTCGGCAGTCAGGCGTGCGATCTGTTCTGCGACGCGCAGGCCATGCTGGAGCGCATCGTGGCCGAGAAATGGCTGACCGCCAAAGCGGTGATCGGCCTGTGGCCGGCCAACGCCGAGGGCGATGATGTGGTCATCGACCGGCGCGCGGAGCAGCAGCCGGCAGGCGACGGCGGCAAAGCGGCGGATCGGGTCGCCCTGCACTTCCTCCGCCAGCAGGCCGACAAGCCGGTCGGTGAACGGGCCAATCTGTGCCTGGCCGACTTCGTCGCGCCGGCCGGATCTGACCGGCAGGACTGGATCGGTGGCTTCGCGGTGACCGCCGGACTGGGTATCGAGCCGCACGTCGCCCGGTTCGAAGCCGACCACGACGACTACAACGCCATCCTCCTCAAGTCCCTGGCCGACCGCCTGGCCGAGGCGCTCGCCGAGCGGATGCACCAGAGGGTGCGGACCGAGCTGTGGGGCTATGCGCCGGATGAGTCGCTGGATACCAAGGCACTGGTCGAGGAGCGCTATCGCGGCATCCGGCCGGCGCCGGGCTACCCGGCCTGTCCCGATCACAGCATGAAGCGCACGCTGTTCGACCTGCTGGACGTGGAGTCGCGGATCGGCATGCGGCTGACCGAAAACTTCGCCATGTATCCGGCAGCCGCAGTCAGCGGGCTGTATTTTTCCCACCCCGACAGCCAGTATTTCGTGGTCGGCCGGCTGGGCCGCGATCAGGTTCAAGACTATGCCAGTCGGCGCGGCATCAGCCAGGCCCAGGCCGAACGCTGGCTGGCGGCGAACCTGGACTACGATCCGGAATGAGACGCCGGCTGCGCCTGCTCACCACACCAGATCATCGGGCACCTGATAGCGCGGGTCGCTGTAGGGATCGGCATCGCTCGGCGCATCGGGATCGACCTTGAGCGCAACCGCATCGGGGAAAACCGCTTCGATTTGGACCAACAGCGCGGCCTCGACGAGAACGTAGCGGCCCTGCTGCTGCGCGACACCCAACTCACCGGCGTTGAGCGCCTTGAGCTGGTCCTCGGTCACGTAAATCCGCTTGATCTTGCCGCCGTAGGGAAAGTGCCGGGCGATGTCCGCCGCCGGATCGTTGAGCGCGGCATCCTTGAGCAGCTCGGCGACCCGGGCTTTGGCTTCGCGCCGGATCCGCGCCTGCTCCTGTCGCTCGCGCTCGGCGGCTTCGCGCTCCAGCTTTTCCTGACGCGCCCGCAGGGCGTAGGCTTTGCCCAGATCGACCTCTTCCTGCGAACGGCCCGCAGGCGGACGTTTCGCGGATGCTTCGCGCCCCGAACGCGCGCCGGGATGCGACGGCTTGCCGGTGGCCTTGCCGTTGTCCGGCCGAGTGCGCTGCCGGGCCGGCTGCGCAGATCGCTCGCCGTGCCGTGCCTTTTGCGGCACGGGAGCCGGCGGCTTGGCAGGCGCCTTGAAGCCCAGCTCAAGCAGCTTGTCGCGAAGAGAATTGCTCATTGTCGTGTGCCTGACACCTTCAATAGTGCGGGGGTGGTGGCTCATCGGCCGGGTTGGCGTACTGCACCGTGCGCAGTTGCCTCAGGTCGGACAACGCCCGCTCGAGCGCCAGAGCCTGGCGGGCATGGGCGGCCCGAATATCGGCCAGGGCTTCGCTCAACTCGTTGAGCGCATGTTCCTGGAATGCCAGCCGAGTTTCGAGCTCGACCAGTCGTTCTTCGTTTGCTGTCACCGTGAATCATCCCCTTGGACCGAGCGTCCCCGCCCAATGCCGTAGTAACGCAGTCCGGCGCGTTCCACTTCATCGGGATCGTAGACATTGCGTCCATCGAATACCACTGTTTCCCGAAGCCGGGTCCGCAAACTGGCGAAATCCGGGTTCCAGAATGCCTTCCACTCAGTGATCAACACCAGCGCATCGGCGCCATCGACCGCCTCGGACTGACTCTGACAGTAATGCATCCCCCGCGCCGGGGGAATCAGCGCGCTCATTTCGCCAGTCGCCTCCGGATCGAATGCGCGCACCGATGCGCCCGCATCAAGCAACTGGCGGATCAAGGTGATGCTCGGCGCGCAACGGATGTCATTGGTATTGGGCTTGAACGCCAGGCCCCAGAGCGCAAAGACGCGACCGGAAAGCTGCCCCTGGAAGTGCTTCTGAATCAGGTCGAACAGCTTGCCCTTCTGCGCCTCGTTCACCGAGTCGACTGCGGCCATCAACCGAGGACGGTAACCATGGGAGTCGGCGGTGTGCAGCAATGCCTGGACATCTTTCGGAAAGCACGAGCCGCCATAGCCGGCACCCGGATAAATGAAATGGGTTCCGATGCGCGGGTCCGAACCGATGCCCTGACGGACCATTTCGATGTCGGCGCCCACCCGCTCGGCAATATTGGCCATCTCGTTCATGAAGCTGATCTTGGTTGCCAGCATGGCGTTGGCAGCGTATTTGGTCAGCTCGGCCGACCGCGCATCCATGGTGACGATACGCTGATGGTTTCTGTTGAACGGCGCATACAGCCGGGTAAGCGTCTCGATCGCCTCATCATCGCGCGATCCGATGATGATGCGATCGGGCCGCATGCAATCGTTGACCGCGTCGCCTTCCTTCAGAAACTCGGGATTGGACACTACCTCGACGGGGATATCCAGACCGCGCGCGACCAACCCGGCTTCGATCGTCGCCCTCACCCGGTCCGCCGTCCCGACCGGCACAGTGGACTTGCCGACCACCAGCGTCGGCCGACTGACATGCCGGCCGATGTCGCGAGCCACGTCCAGAACGTGATTCAGATCGGCGCTGCCGTCCTCGCGCGGCGGTGTGCCGACCGCGATGAAAACGATCTCCGCGTGGGCCAGGCCTTCGGCCGGATCGGTAGCGAAACGCAGTCGCTCGGCAGCCTGATTGGCCGCAACCAGCGGTTCGAGTCCCGGTTCGAAGATCGGAATCCGTCCGGCTTGAAGGCCGGCGATCTTCTCCTCGTCGATATCCAGGCACAGCACCTGGTGCCCCACTTCGGCGAGACACGCGCCGGTTACCAGACCGACGTAGCCGGTGCCGAACAAGGTGACATTCATCTTGGATTCCCGTGCAAAAACGGAATCATGCGCGACAAAGATGACACAGCGCCGACCGGTTCGAGAACCAGCCGACGCCTGAACGAGCGATGCAACCGGCTTATTTGACGATATCGAGCAGCTCGACTTCGAACATCAGCGTCTGGTTGGGACCGATCGGACCCGGAGTGCCGGTCTCGCCGTAGGCCAGGTCGGACGGCACCCAGAAGCGATACTTGCTGCCAACCGTCATCAGCTGCACGCCCTCGGTCCAACCCGGGATCACGCGGTTGAGCGCGAATTCGGCCGGCTCGCCGCGCTGGACAGAGCTGTCGAACACCGTGCCGTCGAGCAACTTGCCCTCGTAATGCACGCGTACCGTGCTCAGGCCGGTCGGGCGCTCACCGGAACCTTCGGTGATGACCTGATACTGGAGCCCCGTGGCGGTGGTGGACACACCGGCCTTGCCCCGGTTCTCGCGCAGGAACGCCTGACCTTCGGCCAGATTCTTGCTGGCGGCCGCCTGCGCTTCCTGCTGCTGCTGGCTCTGGATGCGGGCGATGAAGGCCTGACGGATCGCTTCGGCCTCCTGATCAGTCATCCGCGGATCGCGGCCGCTGAGGACATCGGCGAGCGCTTCGGCAACGATGGTCGGGTTGACCTCGTCGCGATAGGGGGTGAGCGAGCGGGCGACATCCATGCCGATCATGTAGCTCACCTTGTCCTTGTCCGACTCCAGAGGAGTCTGAGCCATGGACGGCGCGGCCATTGCAACCGCAGTCACGGCGAGCACCGCGGCCATATTGCGCTTGATTCGGTTCATCGGGTAACTCTCCTAAGTACAGCGAACGCCGACCCATGCGGCAGAACCCCCATTGTCGCGGCAGACCGGGCCGGCGGCAACGGTCGACAGTCACACTTCGCCGGCTTTTGCGTCGCCCGTTTAGCTGGGCTTGGGCCGAAAGCCCGCCCCATGCGCCACCTATGCCATCAGTTGGGTGCCGCGGGCGGTCAAAGCGCTTGACCTTTGCTGATCTAGTGTTATAGTTGCATACAACACCGGCTCACATGGCGAGCCGACACGTAACCGGAGGCCGAGATGTTCCGCAAACTGGAAATCACCCTGATTGCCCTGACCGTCGTCGGGACGATTCTGCTCCTGGGCCTGGCGGTCGCACAGCCCGCCGATGGCGCGCAGGCTTCGGTCGAACGCTTTCAGCCAGAAAATGGCCTGAGCGAAGCCGATGATGGCGCTGCCCGCTGGAGCGGCGGAGCCCGGCAAAGGGCCAGTCTGACCATGCCCTACTTCTCCTTCGCGCAGTTGCTGCCGCGCCAGGGAGGCCGTTGAGCATGAGCACGACCTGGACCGACAACACACCGATCTATCTCCAGCTCAAGGAGAAGGTGGTGACCATGATGCTGGATGGCGTACTCAAGCCCGGCGACGCCCTGCCCTCGGTACGGCAGGTGGCGGCCGACTTCCAGCTCAACCCGATTACCGTCTCCCGCGCCTATCAGGAGCTGGTGGACGAAGCACTGGTGGAAAAACGACGAGGACTGGGCATGTACGTCAATGAGGGGGCGCACGAAAAACTGCTGGCCAGCGAACGGGAACGCTTCCTCAAGGAAGAGTGGCCGAAAGTGGTCGAGCGCATCGAACGACTGGGACTGGACATCGAACAGCTGGTGAAGAGCGCGCGCAAGGGAGACGATAAATGAGTGCGGTCATCGCGGCGCACGGGCTGCGCAAACGCTACAAACAGACCCTGGCGCTGGACAATACCAGCTTCGAAATCCAGCCTGGGCGAATCGTCGGACTGATCGGCCCCAACGGCGCCGGCAAGACCACCGCCCTCAAGGCGATCCTCGGCCTGATTCCGTTCGAGGGTCAGCTGAGCGTATTGGGCAAGGATCCGCGCACCGAGCGCGACGAGCTGATGCGCGATGTGTGCTTCATCGCCGACGTGGCGGTGTTGCCACGCTGGATCCGCGTGCATCAGGCGATCGATTTCGTCGAAGGCGTGCATCCGCGCTTCGATCGGGCGCGCTGCGAGCGTTTTCTGGCGCACACCAACCTCAAGCTCAGCTCGCGGGTCAAGGAGTTGTCCAAGGGCATGATCGTGCAGCTGCACCTGGCCCTGGTGATGGCCATCGACGCCAGACTGCTGGTGCTCGATGAGCCCACGCTGGGGCTGGACATCATCTACCGCAAGCAGTTCTACCAGAACCTGCTCGAAGATTATTTCGACGAGGACAAGACCATCATCATCACCACCCATCAGGTCGAGGAGATCGAACACATCCTCACCGATCTGATGTTCATCAAGGATGGCCGCGTCGTGCTTTCGGCCACGATGGATGATGTCGGCGACCGGTTCATCGAGGTCATGGTGGGCAGCGACCGCGCCGAGGCCGCGCGCGCACTCAAGCCGATCGACGAGCGGCAGGTGTTCGGCAAGTCGGTATTTCTGTTCGACGGCGTACCGCGCGCCGAGCTTGCCGCGCTGGGCGAAACCCGCTCGCCCGGCATCGCCGATCTGTTCGTCGCCACCATGAAGGGGACCTACGCATGAACACGTTGTTTGCAGCGCACGGGGCACCGCGCACTTTCCTGACCCTGCTCAAGCGCGAGTTCTGGGAAAACAAGGGCGGCCTGCTCTGGGCGCCGATCGTCACCGGCGCGATTTTTCTGGCGCTCACGGTGATGGCTCTGACCGTCGCCGAAGTCGGCATCGGCAAGACCAAAGTGCAAATCGGCGCGCTCAACCTCGACAAGATCACCCAAAACCTCGACGAGAATCAGCGCGCCTCGGTCGGTGCGGCGATCGACATCAGCGCGCTGATGACCGCCGGCCAAATCAGCATCGTGGTCGCCATCGTGGTGTTCTTCTACTGCCTGGGCGCGCTTTACGACGAACGGCGCGACCGCAGCGTTTTGTTCTGGAAATCACTGCCGGTCTCCGACCGCGACACCGTGCTGTCGAAGGTGGCCACGGCGCTGGTTATCGCCCCGGTGATCGGCATTCTGGTGGGTATCGCAACCGGGCTTGGCATCCACTTGCTGCTGGCGATCTATCTCGCCTTCCACGGCATCAATGTCTTCGACCTGCTGCTGGGTGCGGCCAGCCCGATGAAGGTGATCGGCTACTTGCTGGGCACCATCCCGCTGAACGTGGTGTGGGCCTTGCCGACCGTCGGATGGCTGCTGCTGTGCTCGGCCTGGGCCAAGTCCAAGCCGTTCCTGTGGGCGATCGCCCTGCCGGTCGGTGCTGGCGTGCTGGTGTCCTGGTTCGACGTGATGCGAAGCCTGTCGTTGCCGGACAGCTGGTTCTGGACCCACGTCGTGGCGCGTCTGGTGGGCAGCATCATTCCCGGTTCCTGGATCAATTTCGAGTCGCTGGAACGCACCAATATCCGCGGACCCGAAGACTTCATGGACATCGCTTCGCTGGGCAGCTTCTACCAGGTGTTGTCGCAGCCGTCGATCTGGATCTGGGCGGCCATCGGTATCGCCATGATCATCGTCGCCATTCGTCTGCGGCGCTGGCGCGACGACGGCTGATTGCCCTGCACGGCTTCGCCGCTGCCTGCGGCGGAGCCGATACCCCGCTTCGCACAATCCTGTGGAGAATTCGCTCATGTTCCGAACCGCATTTCACCTGACCGTCGCGGCGCTGCTGTTGATTCCGACGTTTGTTCACGCCCACGGCAGTTGCCCGCACGAGCGGCCGCATGCGCTGGCCCTTGATCTGGATGGCATCGAAACCATCTCGATCGAACTCGGCCGGCACACGCTGCGCCTCGACGGCGCCGAGGATGCCGACGGCATCGTCCGTGGTCGGGCCTGCGCCACGTCCGAGGCGCGTCTGGCGGAGCTGACCCTGGTCCAGCGGCGCGAGGGCAAGAAACTGGTGCTTCGCGCCGAGGATGGCGGCCGCAGCAATGTGTTCAGATGGCTTGGCAAATCCGACTACGCCGTCCATGAGCTGGAGCTGCGCATTCCGGCGCGGCTCGATGTGGAACTCGGCGTCGGCTCCGGCGACGCGTCGGTAGCCTCGGTCGCCGCACTGGACGTCAACCTGGGCTCCGGCGATCTGCACGTCCGGCAGGTGTCCGGGGCAGTGACGCTGGTGGTCGGATCGGGCGACGCCACGCTGGAGTCGCTGGCTCAGCTCACTGTGCCCTCGGTCGGTTCGGGCGACGTGACCGCAACCTCGGTCGGCGGCGTGCTCGAAATCGGCTCGGTCGGATCGGGCGACATTACGGTTCAAGGCATCGCCGGATCGGCCCTGATCGGATCGATCGGATCGGGCGATGTCGAACTTTACGGCGTGGTCGGCGACGTGCGCGCCGGATCGGTCGGATCGGGCGATCTCTCCCTCGACGGCGTCGACGGCGGGGTGGAACTCGACAGCCTCGGCTCGGGCGACCTGCGCGTGAACGATATCGAGGGCGATGTGCACCTGAAACGCAAGGGCAGCGGTGATGTGCACCCAAGCAACGTCAGGGGCGAGGTCAGCATCGTCATCCAGCCCCGCTCCTGAGCACGGCCCGAGCGCTGCCCGGCGAGGCCGCTGTCGCGCGCTTTGTCGGGGTGCCTCAATCGCCGGCGCCACCCTGGATCAATCGGGCGGGATCGAGCAGCGACGATAACTCGTCCTCGCTCAATTCGGTCATCTCGCGCGCCACCTCCCGCACCGGGCGGCCCTCGGCGTAGGCGCGCTTGGCGATCGCCGCACCCTGCTCATAACCGATACGACGGTTGAGCGCGGTCACCAGAATCGGATTACGGGACAGCGCCTCACTCACCCGGTCCCGATCCACCGTGAACCGGGCGATCGCCTGATCCGCCAGCAGCCGCGATGCGTTGGCCAGCAGCCGGATCGAGTCGAGCAGATTGTCGGCGATCACCGGCAACATGACATTGAGCTGAAAATTGCCGCTCTGGCCGGCCACAGTGATGGTGGTGTGTTGACCGATCGCCTGGGCGCAGACCATGCAGACCGCCTCGGGGATCACCGGGTTGACTTTGCCCGGCATGATCGAAGAGCCCGGTTGCAGCGCCGGCAGCGCGATCTCGCCCAGCCCGGCCAGCGGGCCGGAATTCATCCAGCGCAGATCGTTGCTGATCTTCATCAGGGCACAGGCCAGCGTATTGAGCTGACCGGAGAGCGCCACCGCATGGTCCTGGGCGGCCATCGATTCGAACCGGTTGGTCGCGCACGAGAAGCGCGCGCCAGCAAGTTTCGACAGCCGCGCAATCGCCCGCTTGGCAAAGCGAGGATCGGCGTTGATGCCGGTGCCGACCGCCGTACCGCCGAGCGGCAGCTCGGCGAGGCGGGGCAGCGACTCCTCGATTCGCGCTTGCGCGGAACTGATCTGCGCCGACCAACCCGACAGTTCCTGCCCGAAGCTCAGCGGCATGGCATCCATCAGGTGCGTGCGACCGGTTTTCACCACTTTGGCCAGCGCCTTCGCGCGCCGGTCGATGATCGAACGCAAGTGGCGAAGCGCCGGCAGCAGGTGTTCGCGGGCCAACAGGCAGGCGGACACCTGGATAGCGGTTGGTATCACATCGTTGGAGCTCTGGCTCATATTAACGTGATCGTTGGGATGCACTTTGGCGCCACTGTCCCGCGCCGCCAAAGCCGCGACCACCTCGTTGGCATTCATATTGGTCGATGTGCCGGAGCCGGTCTGGAACACATCGACGGGAAACTGCGAGTCGTGCTGGCCGTTTGCCACCTCCAGCGCCGCCTTCTCGATCGCCTCGGCCAGCGAAGGGTCTAGCTGACCCAGCGCGGCATTGGCGTGCGCGGCGGCGGCCTTGATCAGGGCCAGCGCGCGGATGAATTCGCGCGGCAGCCGGCGACCGGAAATCGGAAAATTCTCCACCGCGCGCTGGGTCTGCGCGCCCCACAGCGCCCCGGCAGGGACCCGCACTTCTCCCAGACTGTCGTGTTCGATACGGAACCGTCGCTTGCTCATGGCATTGCCCCCATTGATTTGCCGGCATTCATGCGCCCGTGCGCCGCAGTGCTCGATGGCTTGGGCCGGATTCGGACAGCCTCGAACAGGGCACACGGCTGCCGGCGTCGGAGCAGCGTGCCGGTGCACACCACCACGATAACGCAACGCAGCTTGCCTGTCGGTCGAGGCACCGCCATCATGGTGCGGTGAACTCATCCGACCATGACCACGCTGAGGCCCGCCAGAATCCTGTGGGCGTGATCAACAGCATCGTCTACGACAGCGACGGCGGCCGACGCGAAGTGGAGATCGAGGATATCGACTCCACGCTGGCGGCACTGGAAGGGGGGTTCGTCTGGCTGGGGCTTTATGAGCCCGGCGAGCCATTGCTGCAAAAGGTGCAGGCCGAGTTCGACCTGCACCCGCTGGCAGTCGAGGACGCCCACCACGCCCATCAGCGACCCAAGATCGAGGCCTACGGGGAATCGCTGTTCATCGCGCTGCATACCGCGCAACTGGTCGATGGCAGCATCCGGTTCGGCGAAACCCACCTGTTCATCGGCAAGCATTACCTGGTGAGCGTCCGTCACGGCGCGTCGTTGTCCTACAGCCCGGCGCGCTCGCGCTGCGAGCAGCACCCGAACCTGCTCAAGATCGGTCCAAGCTATGGCCTGTACGCGATCATCGACTACATCGTGGACAACTATCAGCCGATCGTGCGCGAGTTCCAGGCCGAACTGGACAGCCTCGAGCAGCTGATCTTCAGCGAAAGCCTCGACCGGCAGACGCTGATCCGCCTCTACCGCCTGAAAGGCGAGCTGACCAAGATGCGCCTGGCGGTTTCGCCCCTGCAGGACCTGCTCAATCAGCTGGTGCGGCTGCATCCGGAAGTGATCGACGAGCAGATGCGGCTGTATTTCCGCGACGTGTTCGACCACGCCATCAGGCTGAACGAAAGCATCGACACTCTGCGCGAGATGGTCACGGCGGCGATGACGGTCAATCTGTCGCTGGTCACGGTTGGCCAGGGCGAAGTGGTCAAACGGCTGGCCGGCTGGGCCGCGCTGGTGGCGGCTCCCACCCTGGTGGCCAGTTGGTACGGCATGAACTTCGAGCACATGCCCGAACTGGCGGGCGACTACAGCTATGCGGTCACCGTCGGGCTGACCGCCATGCTGGTCGCCGGCCTGTACCTGGCGCTCAAGCGCGCTGGATGGCTGTGACGGAATGGCCCTGGCTGGCGTGGCATCCGAGTCGAGGCGGCAGGCCTGATTGATCGGGCAGGCAATATCGATGAACTTGCGTCGGGCGAGTAGCCCGGCTCAGGCCGAAAGGCCGTAAGCCGGGACCGCCAGTTGCAAAGGTCCTCGTGATGGATAATTTGCTGCCGGTTCGACAGGTTCGCTGGGCCGAACGCCATCAGCCGTTGATCGGTTCCAGAACCGGTTGCTCGGGCTCGATCGCCGCGGTCGCAGATCCGCCTGTGCCGGCATTGCGGGCCAGACCGGCTGCCAGGGTCGGCGAGAGACTGGCCATCAGCTTGACTTGATCGGCACTGTACACGTTCGCCTGGATACTGGCGAAGACCAGCAGACCCTGCCAGCTGCGCTCGGAAGTCAAGGGCACCAGCAGCGCCGACCGGTAGCCAGCGCGGACCAGCTCGCGCGCCATCCTGGACTCGCCATGATTCACTACATGGGCTCGCAGATCGGCGATGGTGGTGGCCGCCGCACCGGAGACCCGCGGATGATCGAACAAGCCCAGCAGGCTGATGCGCTGACCCAGCAATTCCGAGTCTTCCAGACTGCTCTTGGCGAATCTCACCGTGCCATCCAGACCCGACTCGGCGATCTCGATCATCGCCAGCCAATCGGAGGGAATGTACTGGGCCGAATCGGATGCAAGGGTGCCGAAGCTCTCTTCCAGATTGCTCCGCCGCTGCAAGTGGTCGACCAGCGACAACACCATCCGGGCACGCGACGACAGGCTGTTGAACGCCTGGGCCAATTGGCCCAATTCGTCGCTCGACCCAACCGGCATCTGAAAGCCGAAGTCACCGGCGGCGACCCGCTGGCAGCCTTCCACGCTCGACTTGATGCGCCGCGACACCCCGTAATAAAACCAGGCCAGCGCGCCGAGGGCGATCAGGATCGAGACCAGCGCCGCAGTGACGCCGCCGATGCTGGCGTTTCGCGCGTCGATCTGGCTGGATTCCTGATACTGCTCAACCAGGGCGTGCAAGCTGGCATTGATCGTCGGCTGCTCGCGGGCGATGAACCGAGCGCCCCACTCCAGTCTGGGCTCATCGACGTCAGGGCCCAATTGTTCAGCGAATCCGGCACGATATTCCGACCAGGCATCACGCAGTTCGGAAACCGAGCGAACCTTGACGGCATCGCCCCCGGCATCGGTCACCGTCACCGCCAACTTCTGCAGCGAGGCATCGAATCGCTCGATGTCCCCGACCAGCTCGCGCTTGAACAGTGCCACGTCTCGGGCGTAGCTCTCATAGTCGCGTGCGGCATTGTTGACGTAGTGCGTACCGCGGCTTACCAGCCCCTCTCCGACGGTCTCCAACCGGCGCAGTTCGCCGAGCACCGCCTGGCTTTGCACACTGGCGCGATAAAGATGGTTGTTGAGCAAATGGCTGCCGACCGTGACCACGGCCAATAGTGCGAGACCGGATAGCGCCTTCCATTGCAACGCGCTCTTGACTTGCTTCATGGTGTCCCCCTGACTTGTGATTCAAACACTCCAATGGCGCAGCCAACTCCAAGCTGCGCGCCGTCCGCGGAACCGTGCAAAGCGACCCAACCCGGTCGCACCCCATCGCACGGTGACGTCGCAGTACGACGCGACATTTGAACAGGGCGAAGCGCTCGCATATGTGCACAAGATCACACAAGCGCTTTCCGGCCACCCGCAATTTCGCTGCACGTGCACTCGCGCAGGCTCGGCCATCATCGGCGACAATGACGGGAGCCGGATTGCGTGCCCAAGCGCGTGCCGGATCCATCATCGGTCCAGAGCCGGCCGTGCCGTCCGATCGCCCGCCCGCCGTTGCGCGAAACATTCAGCCTCCCGAGCAACCATGACCGGACAGTTCGACGTGATCATCATCGGCGCCGGCGCAGCGGGTCTGATGTGCGCACTGACGGCCGGACGACGCGGGCGACGCGTGCTGGTGATCGAGCGAAGCAACCGAGCCGGCAAAAAAATCCTGATGTCCGGCGGTGGCCGCTGCAACTTCACCAACACCGGCACCGGCCCTGAGAACTTTCTCTCCGCCAATCCGCATTTCTGCAAATCCGCCCTCGCCCGGTTCACGCCCTGGCAGTTCATCGAGCGCGTCGAGCGGCACGGAATTGCGTATCACGAGAAGGAGCTGGGTCAACTGTTCTGCGACGATTCGTCCCGACAGATCGTGGACATGCTGCTGACCGACTGCGCCGACGCCGGGGTACGCATCCTCACCTCATGCGCCATCGATTCGGTTCGCGACCCGGCCGGGAAACCAGGACAATTCCTGGCGGAAACCAGCCATGGCAGCTTCAGCGCCGACGCGATGGTGGTGGCCAGCGGCGGACTGTCCATCCCGCGAATGGGAGCGACTGGATTCGGTTTCGAGCTCGCGCGTCGATTCGGGCATCGGGTGCTGCCGACCCGGGCCGGGCTGGTGCCCCTGGTGCTTTCTGGCAAGCCCCTGGAAGACCTCGCCGACCTCAGCGGCGTTTCGCTTCCGGTCATCGCCCACAGCAACGGCCAGCATTTTCATAATCAGATGCTGATCACTCATCGGGGCGTGAGTGGCCCGGCCATCCTGCAGATTTCCTCATACTGGCAACCGGGCGACCCGCTGCAACTGAACCTGCTGCCCGGCATCGATGCGCTTGCACTGCTCGAGGACCGACAGCACGCCCGTCCTGCCAGCGAGCTGAAGTCGGTGCTGTCCGAATTGCTGCCGAAGCGATTCGCGCAGCGCCTGTGCGAACGCTGGCTCGGCAATCGGCCGATGCGACAGATTGGCCCGGCCGAGCTGAAGCGTATCGCGGAGCAACTCAGCCACTGGCAGCTGACGGCCAGCGGCACCGAAGGCTATCGCACCGCCGAAGTGACCCTGGGCGGAGTCGACACCACCGAGCTGTCGTCGCGAACCATGGAATCCAGACGGGTGCCCGGGCTGTATTTCATCGGCGAAGTGGTGGACGTGACCGGCTGGCTGGGCGGCTACAACTTCCAGTGGGCCTGGGCTTCGGGCTTCGCGGCCGGCGAGTCGGTGTAGTGCGGATTCCGAAACCCGATGCCGGCCCGTTCGCCCGTCGATTCCTCGCAAGCATGACTTTGGACACGGTTCCCGATACCGGTTCGTCTCTAGAGTGGGCGGTTAAGCCCCGCTGAGGCGCGGCACGGCACCCTCTGGGCCGGCTGCACCAGCGAAAATCCGCCCTCGGGCAACCGCCACCGTATCGCTACAGACGGAGTCTGCCAGTCATGAAATCCAAATTCCGCCCCATCACTCTGGCCATTGCTGCGGCATTCGCCATCGCCAGCTGCTCGCCCTCCGGCGAGCAATCGACCGCCGATTCGTCGGGCGCGGCTGCGCTGCCGGTCGATCTGAGCGCGATCCAGACGCCGATCAGCCAGCTTTCTGCCGCCGATCTGGAACCGACCATCGATGCCTGCACCAATCTCAACGGATTCGTGAACAGTCGCTGGCTGGCCACCAACCCGGTGCCCTCGGATCGCACGTCCTGGGGCAGCTTCGAGCTGCTCGCCGAGCGTTCGCTGGAGATCCAGAAAGCCATCGCCGAATCGGCGATGCAGGCCGCGCCCGATGCCAATCCGATCGCCGGCCTGGTCGGCGATTTCTACGCAGCCGGCCTGGATGTGGAAACCGCCAATGCCGCCGGACTGGCGCCCATCCAGGCCCAGCTCGATGCCATCGCCGCGCTCGACGGCAGCGAGGCGATCGCCAACTATCTACGGCAAAGTTACGCCGATGGCCAAGGCTTCCTGTTCGGGTTCTTCGCCAACGCCGACTTCATGGATTCCAACAAGGTGATCGCCTACGGCAGCCAGGGCGGGCTCGGTCTGCCCGAAAAGGCGTATTACCTGGAAGACCGCGAAGACTACACGCGTATCCGTTCCGCCTATCTCGAGCACATTGCACGGACCCTGGAGCTGGCGGGTGCCGATCCCGAGGCTGCCGCCGCCGCAGCCCAGCAGGTGATGGACTTCGAAACCCGTCTGGCCCGGGCCTCGCTGTCGCGGGTTGAGCTGCGCGACCCAGCCAAGCGCTACAACCCGGTGACTCTGGAACAGGCCGATGCCCTGACCCCGAACTTCTCCTGGTCGCAGTTTTTCGAGGCGCTCGGCGTGGATCGACCCGAGACCTTCTCGTTGGCGATGACCGATTTCTTCGGCGCCTTCGACGCCATGCTCGCCGACACCCCGCCCGATGCGTGGCAGTCGTACCTGCGTTTTCACACCATCGACAACATGGCGCCATTCCTGACCGAAGCCCTGGAGCAGCAGAACTTCGCGTTCTACGGCAAGACCCTGCGCGGCCAGCAGGAGCAGCAGGAGCGCTGGAAGCGGGTTCTCAACACGCTCAACGGCAGCATTGGCGAGGCGCTGGGCCAGCTGTACGTCGAAGTCGCGTTCCCGCCCGAGTCCAAAGCAAAAATGCAGACCCTGGTCGCCAATCTCAGCGATGCGCTCAAGGTGCGACTGGAAGGGCTGGAGTGGATGGGAGAGGAAACCAAGGCCAAGGCATTGGAAAAGTGGGCGTCGTTCACGCCGAAGATCGGTTACCCGGACAAGTGGCGCGCGTGGGACGGTCTGATTCTGTCTCGCGACAGCTATGCCGCCAATGTGCTTGCTACCCAGGGTTTCAATTACCGGTTCATGCTCTCGAAGATCGGCAAGCCGGTCGACCGGAGCGAGTGGTTCATGACCCCGCAGACCGTCAATGCCTACTACAGCCCGCAGCGCAACGAGATCGTTTTTCCGGCCGCGATTCTGCAGCCGCCGTTCTTCGATCCGCAGGCAGACGACGCGCTCAACTACGGCGGAATCGTCGCCGTGATCGGTCACGAAATGATCCACGGCTACGACGATCAGGGCAGCAAGTTCGCCGCAGATGGCACCTTCAGCAACTGGTGGAGCGAGGCCGACCGCGCCAATTTTGAGGCCCGCACCGACCTGCTGGTGGAACAGTTCAACGGCTATGAAGCCCTGCCCGGTCTGCACGTCAACGGCAAGCTCACCTTGGGTGAAAACATCGCCGACCTGGGCGGTCTCACGGTTGCCTACGATGCGCTCAAGCGCGCCCAGGGCGAGGGCTTCAGCGATCCGATGATCGACGGCTACAGCCAGTCTCAGCGCTTCTTCATGAACTGGGCGACCATCTGGCGTCGCAATTTCACCGAAGAAGAGCTCAAGGTGCGGCTCAACACCGACTCGCACGCACCGGCCAATTTCCGCGCGGTGGGGGCTCCCTCGAATATGGACAGTTTCTCGGCGGCCTTTGAGTGCAGCGCGCCTGCGCCTATGGTGCGCAGCGGGGACGCGCAAGTCGTTATCTGGTGATACGGGGGCGGTCCGCGTAACTGCGGACCGCCAACGGTCGAACGGCCGCCCGTGACCGGGCGGCAGGTCTCAGACCTCGACCGCCTCGCCCGGCTGGGCCAGGCTGACCCGGCAGTCGAATTGCGCTTTCAGCGCATCGGAAAGCGCCTCACGCGCACGGTCTTCGCCGTGCACCAGGCGCACCGGAGGCCGGCCTTCGAAATGACCGTACCACTCCAACAGCATCGGCTGGTCGGCATGGGCCGACAAGCCACCGACCGTGTGGACCTGGGCCCGCACTTGAATGTCCTGCCCGAAAATCCGTACCCGGCTGGCGCCGTCGACCAAGCGCCGGCCGAGCGTGCCAGCGGCCTGGAAACCGACGATGACCACATGATTCTCCGGGCGACCGAGATTCTGCCGCAGATGGTGGCGGATCCGCCCGCCGGTGCACATCCCAGAGCCGGCGATGATCACCGCCCCACCCCGGATGGCGTTCAATCGCTGGGACTGTGCCACTTCCGCAGTCAGTTTCAGATTGGGTAGCCGGAACGGATGATGGTGCCCGTTCCAAGTCTTGATCGCCTGCGCGTCGAACAGATCGGTGTGCCGGTTGTAGACATCCAGCACGCGAATGGCCATGGGGCTATCGAGAAATATCTGCCACTTCTCCAGACCGAAGCGATCCCAGTGGCGGGCGAACCAATACAGCAATTCCTGTGTGCGGCCGACCGCAAAGGCAGGAATCAACACATTGCCACCATCGCGTGCCGCCTGCTCGAATATCCCGGCAAGTTCCTCGATCGTGCTTGATGCTTCCCGGTGAGATCGGTCGCCATAAGTCGACTCCAGCAGCACCAGATCGGCGTGGGTCAGGAAGGTCGGATCACGGAGGATCGGTTTGCCGCGCAGCCCAAGATCGCCGGAAAATACCAGTGTGCGGCGCGCATCGCCCTCGCCATGCGACAACTCCACGATGGCAGAGCCGAGAATGTGGCCGGCATCGTGGAGGCGCACCTCGAATCCGCCGGGCAACTGCTGTACCTGTCCGTAGTCGATTTTTCTCAGCCGCCTGAGGGTTTGATCGACATCGTGATGGCTGTAGAGCGGTTGTGCCTGCCCTTGGTCGTGGCGTCGGTGGCGGTTCTCGTAGTCGGCGTCGGCCTGGGCCAGCGCCGCCGAGTCGTGCAGCATGATGTCGAGCAGGTCGGCAGTGGCAGCCGTCGTCCATATCTGCCCCCGATAGCCGCGCTTGATCAGCAGCGGCAGCCGGCCGGAATGGTCGATGTGGGCATGACTGACGACCACCATATCGATGGTGTCGGGATCAAACGGAAACGGCTCGTGGTTTCGCCGCTCCTGCTGGTTGCTGCCCTGGATGAGGCCACATTCGAGGAGCAGCCGATAGCCGTCCACTTCGATCAGGTGACAGGAGCCGGTCACTTCACCGGCGGCGCCAAAACTGGTGACCCGCATGATTTCCTCCCCGCGTGTTTGCCTCAATGTAACAGGCATTCACGGCGTCGCCGCACTCGGTGCCGTGCTCGCCGGAAAACAACCGGGCACCGAGCACATTCGCGCCAGCGGCCGCGTGACCGGCCAGCAAACCTCGCGCGAGACCGTCGCGTCCCGCGTTCCAGTTCCAGAGCCAGAGTCGCCCCGACGGCACCACCCGACCGGCGAGCCGATGCGCCAGCCGGCCAGGTGGTCCGAAGTCTTATCGGTTCACCGCGCGGGTCCGGCTAAAGCGCACGGTGCACCGCCTCGCCGAACAGCCGGGTATGGTGGCTACAGTCGTTGAGCCGTACCACTTCCAGTGCGTCGACCGATGGGCCTTCGAGCAGATTGATGGTGGTCGGAGCCTGTCGAAAGCTCCACAGTCGAGTCACCGGCAGTCCGAGCACCCGGCACAGGAGCAAGCGATTGACCGCGTCGTGCGCAACCAGCAACAGGGTCTCGGAACCACCAAGGCCGCCACAGGCTCTCTCGAACGCCGGCCAGGCCCGCGCCATCACCTGATCGAGCGACTCGCCGCCCGGCCCGGGCATCTGCACCGATCCAGGATCCGTACGCCATGCCCTGAGGGTCTCGGGATCTCTCCCGTGAATCTCGCCGGCCAGAAGGCCCTCCCAATCGCCATGGCCTATTTCGGCCAGCCCCTGATCCAGCGTCAGCTCTCCGGCACGGGATTCCCCCAACGCCAGCTCCGCGGTGCGTCGGGCGCGCGCCAAGGGCGATGCCACCGCCCGATCGATTCGGACTTCGGCCAGCCGCTCGCCCAGTGCGCGGGCCTGAACCTCGCCGATCGCGGACAGCGGGATATCGCGCTGCCCTTGATAACGACCCTCGGCGTTCCACGGCGTTTCGCCGTGGCGGGCGAGAATGACGCGCATCAGAAGCCCTCCAGAGAGACGATGCCGGGAATTTTCTTGAGTTCGGCAAGCAAGGTATCGGGTACTTCGCGATCGACGGTGATCGCGGCCACCGCCTGGCCATCGCCGGTGGCTCCCAGCGAAAAATTGATGATGTTGACGCCACCCTTGCCCAATTGCGTGCCGACCGTGCCGACCACGCCGGGTCGATCCTCGTTGCGCATCAGCAGGATGTGCGCGCTGGGATCGAACTCCACTTCCACGCCGTCCAGGCGGACCACGCGGGGACCACGATGCAGGGTGGCTTCGACTTCCCGCGTCGCCCCGTTGCCGGCGATCCGGATTCGCAACAGCCGATCGAATCCATCGCCGTCGCCACCGACCGACTCGGTGACTTCGAGCCCGCGCGCGGCTGCCTCGGCCAGCGCGTTGACCGGCGTGACCCGGCCGGAATGAGCACCGAGCAGCGAGGAGACCAGCATGCGGGTCAACGGTTTGGCGTCCAGCGCCTCGGTACGGCCCAGATACGCCAGTTCCAGTCGTGTCGGCGCAGGCACCAGCCGGGTCGCCAGGCGTCCCAGGGAATCCATCAACGGAATCCAGGGGCCGATCTCCTTGGCCGCCTCAGGGGTGAGCGGTGGCAAATTGACGCAACCGGCGACCGCACCGGTCTCGACGAAGTTGATGATCTGCCGGGCGAGAATGGTGCTTACCGCCTGCTGCGCCTCACCGGTCGAGGCGCCCAGATGCGGTGTCAACAGCAGCTTGGGATGCGCACGCAGCGGTGATTCGACCGGCAGCGGCTCGGTCGCGAAGGTGTCGAGAGCGGCGCCAGCCAAGTGACCTTCGTCGAGTACCTTGATCAGGGCATCTTCGTCGACCAGACCGCCTCGGGCGGCATTGATCAGATAGGCGCCTTCCTTCATCCGCCGAAGGTTTGCCTCGCTGAGGATATTGGTGGTTTCCTTGGTCCGCGGCACGTGCAAAGTGACGACATCAGCCCAGGCCAACAGATCCTCCAGCGACTTCAGCGCGACGCTGCCCTTGCCGGCTGCCGAAGTCGGCAGAAACGGATCATAGGCTGCCACTTCCATACCGATGCCGCTGGCCTTGCGTGCCACCGTGCTTCCGATACGGCCCAAACCGATGATCCCGAGTTTCTTGCCTTCGAGTTCGAAACCGACCAATCCGGCCTTGGGCCACTGGCCCGCCTTCATGCCCGCATCGGCTGGCGCCACTCGGCGGGCCAGCGCGAACAACAGCGATAGCGCGTGCTCGGCCGCAGCCAGGGTGTTGCCATCGGGTGCATTCATCACCGCCACGCCGCGCTGGGTGGCCGCATCGACATCGATGGTGTCCACGCCGGCACCGGCCCGTCCTATGACCTTCAGATGAGTGGCGCCGGCCAACGCCTCGGCCGGAACCTTGGTGGAGGATCGGACGAGCAGTGCATCGACCCCGTCCAGGGCTTTGGCAAGTGCCGAAGGGTTGGTTATCGGGGTGGACACCTCGACCGTCCATCCGGCCGAGCGAAACAAATTCAAACCATCGGCATGAATGCCGTCACAGGCCAAAACGCGCATATCTGACTCCATTTGCGAAAACACGGAAACTGCCGCACGGGCAGAGGGAGGTCGCAGAGGATCAGGTCGCTGGCGAAGGCGCGTACGGCAACGCATCCCCTTGCGGGATGCGGCTGCTGGATATGACCGTACGGCAAAAATACGCGTATGCCGCGGGTCAGGAGACGGGGCTTCACAAGCATGGGAGTCCTGAACCTTGCCGGGTCAGCATACCACGCACGAAGGTCTCCGATGCGCTGAAAATCCAATGGTTCTGCCCATTCGTATCCGCAGATTCGATTTTGTAGCGTATGATTCACAACCAGATCAAACTGCACCCGGAGCCTGCGTTGGACACCACCCTCTACTGGTTCATGTTTCCCGTCGCCATGCTGGTCGCGACCACAGCAATGCTCTCCGGAATCGGTGGGGCAGCCCTTTTCACGCCGATCTTCCTGATGATTTTTCCCCTTCTCGGACCCGAGTACGTGCTGTTGAGTCCGGTGGCTGCGATCGGCGTGGCGCTGCTGACCGAGACATTCGGCTTCAGCTCCGGCTTCGTCGGCTACTACCGCAAGGGCCTGATCGACTTCCGCAGCGCACTGCCGTTCATTGCCGTTGCAGTCCCGGTCGCCATCGTCGGCGCGCTCATGACACCGCTGCTCAATCCAACCTTCATCAAGGGTGCCTATGGATGTCTCATGCTCCTGTTGGCCTGGATCATGATCAAGCACCACGCCCCCGTCGAAGCCGAGATCGAAAGCCTCGATGGCAATGGACGAAAGCCGGAGATCCGCGAGATCACCGCGCGCAACGGCGTGGTATACCGCTATCCGGTCCCCAAGCACGGCCGCGGCGCCATCGCCACCTCAGTCGGGGCCTGGCTGACCGGTCTGCTTTCGGTCGGAATCGGTGAGGTGGTGATGCCGCAACTGACCAAACGCAACCGCGTCCCGTTGGCAATCGCAGCGGCGACCAGCGTGTTCGTGGTCATCGTGACCATCGCTGCCGCCTCGTTCACACAGATCGCAACACTTATTCGCGAAGGAGGCGTCAATGCCGTCCCCTGGCACCTGGTGATGTGGACCATACCCGGTGTATTGATCGGCGGTCAGGTCGGACCATTCCTGCAGGGCCGCATCGATCAGCGGCGTATGGAACAGGCAATCGGAATGCTGTTTGCGGTAATCGGCGTGGCCATGTGGGTGATGATTTTGTCGCCTGCCGGAGCCGCGTCGGCGCACTGAACTGACCTCTGCCGAGTTCCACAATCGCTTGAGTGTTTACTGTGGACCGCCTGCAGAACCACTGAAAGAGATTGTTGAACCAAGCCGCTACGCGGCAGCTACGTACCCTCATCTGGCACACCCCTCGGTGTGTCCGCCTCTGGCGCGGGTTCCGCCAGCGAGGGTACCGCCATGGATCATTCCGAACAACTCCGTTTCGA
>Ga0209346_1000267_pt1 | contig 58889 bp, 54 predicted proteins | sample AutmiccommunBRH9_FD_187381 | JGI IMG/M metagenome (GOLD analysis project Ga0209346, IMG submission 187381) | Deep subsurface microbial communities from Mt. Terri, Switzerland - Autotrophic microbial communities BRH/9 (SPAdes) (version 2) | ecosystem: Environmental > Aquatic > Deep subsurface >...
ATAGGCACGAAACTCGCCAAAATACTTGGTGATCGCCGCCGTCAACGTCGTCTTGCCGTGGTCAACATGCCCGATCGTGCCGATGTTCACATGCGGCTTCGAACGGTCGAACTTTTCCTTTGCCATGGTGTTGGCTCCTTTTTCTTTGCGGATGGTGGGCCGGGGCCCACCCTACGGTTTGGGCAGGGCGGGGCTTCCCCGCCACCCGGATCAGGCGAATTTCTTCTGGATCTCGTCCGAGATGTTCTGCGGCACCGGTTCATAATGCGAGAATTGCATCGTGAACTGGGCGCGTCCCGAGGACATCGAACGCAACGTGTTGATATAGCCGAACATGTTGGCGAGCGGCACGTTGGCGTTGATCGCGATGGCGTTGCCACGCGTGTCCTGCCCCGAGACCTGCCCGCGCCGCGAGGTGAGATCGCCGATGATGCCTCCGGTATATTCCTCGGGCGTCACCACCTCGACCTTCATGATCGGCTCGAGCAGCTTGGCCCCGGCCTTGCGAAGGCCCTCGCGCATCCCCATCCGACCGGCGATCTCAAACGCCATGACCGAGGAGTCCACATCGTGGAACTTGCCGTCGATGAGCGCCACCTTGAAATCAATCACCGGAAAGCCCGCGAGCGGGCCGCTGTCCATGACCGAACGGATGCCCTTTTCGACGCCCGGAATGTATTCCTTGGGCACGGCCCCGCCGACGATGCGGCTTTCGAAGGAGAACCCCTCGCCCGGCTCGGTCGGCGTGATGACAAGCTTGACCTCGGCAAACTGACCCGAGCCACCCGACTGTTTCTTGTGGGTATAGGTGTGCTCGACCTCGTGGCTGATGGTCTCGCGATAGGCCACCTGCGGCGCGCCGATATTGGCCTCGACCTTGAACTCGCGCTTCATGCGGTCCACCAGGATGTCGAGGTGCAGTTCGCCCATGCCCTTCATGATCGTCTGGCCCGATTCGAGATCGGTCTCGACGCGGAAGGACGGGTCCTCGGCGGCCAGACGCGCAAGCGCCGCAGCCATCTTTTCCTGATCGTTCTTGGTCTTGGGTTCGACCGCGATCTCGATCACCGGATCGGGAAAGGTCATGGTCTCGAGCACGACGGGCTTGGCCGGATCGCACAGCGTGTCGCCGGTGGTGGTTTCCTTGAGACCGGCAAGCGCGATGATGTCGCCGGCAAACGCCTCGTCGATCTCTTCGCGGTTGATCGCGTGCATCATCATCATGCGGCCGACACGCTCTTTCTTGCCTTTGGTCGCATTGAGCATCGCATCGCCCTTCTTCAGCGTGCCCGAATAGATGCGCGTGAAGGTGAGCGAGCCGACGAACGGGTCGTTCATGATCTTGAATGCCAGAGCCGAGAACGGCTCGGCATCGTCGGCGTGGCGCGCGATGTTGCGGGTTTCGGTCTCGTCATCGGGCGAGAAGCCCATATAGGGCGGCACGTCGAGCGGCGAGGGCAGAAAGTCGATCACCGCGTTCAGGAGCGGCTGCACACCCTTGTTCTTGAAGGAGGACCCAGCCAGAACCGGCACGAAGCTGAGCGACAGCGTGCCCTTGCGGATGAGCGAACGCAGCGTCGCCTCGTCGGGCTCTTCGCCCTCGAGATAGGCCTCCATCGCGGCATCGTCCATCTCGACGGCAACCTCGATCAGATTGGCGCGCCACTCGTCGGCGAGGCCCTTGAGGTCGTCGCGGATCGGCTGGCGCACCCAGGAGGCACCCAGATCCTCGCCCTTCCAGACCCATTCTTCCATCTTGATCAGGTCGATGATGCCCTCGAGCTTGTCCTCGGCGCCGATCGGCAGGGCGACGGGCGCGGGGATGGCCCCGGTACGGTCCTTGATCATCTTGACGCAGTTGAAGAAATCCGCGCCGATCTTGTCCATCTTGTTGACAAACACCAGACGCGGCACCTTGTAGCGGTCGGCCTGACGCCACACGGTCTCGGTCTGCGGCTCGACCCCGGCATTGCCGTCAAGCAGGCAGATCGCGCCGTCGAGCACGGCGAGCGAGCGCTCGACCTCGATGGTGAAATCGACGTGGCCGGGGGTGTCGATGATATTGAAGCGGAATTTGGTATCCGAAACACCGTCGAGGCTCGGATCCTCCTGCCGCTGCCAGAAGGTCGTGGTCGCGGCCGAGGTGATGGTGATGCCGCGCTCCTGTTCCTGCTCCATCCAGTCCATCGTCGCGGCGCCGTCATGGACTTCGCCGATCTTGTGGGACTTGCCGGTGTAGAAAAGGATACGCTCGGTCGTCGTGGTCTTGCCCGCGTCGATATGGGCCATGATCCCGAAGTTGCGGTAGCGTTCAAGCGGATAATCGCGTGCCATGATGAAATGCCTCTCCCGGGGTTACCAGCGATAGTGGCTGAACGCCTTGTTGGCATCGGCCATCTTGTGGGTGTCTTCGCGTTTCTTCACGGCAGAGCCGCGGCTCTGGACGGCATCGAGCAACTCGCCGGCCAGACGCTCTTCCATGGTCTTTTCGTTGCGGGCGCGCGAGGCATTGATCAGCCAGCGGATCGCCAGCGCCTCGCGGCGCTCGACCCGGACCTCGACAGGCACCTGATAGGTGGCCCCGCCGACACGGCGCGAGCGGACCTCGACGGAGGGCTTGATGTTGTCGAGCGCCTCGTGGAAAACCTCGACGGGCGCGCGCTTGATCTTGCTCTCGACGCGCTCTAGCGCGTTGTAGACGATGGTCTCGGCGACGGATTTCTTGCCGTCAACCATCAGGTTGTTCATGAATTTCGTCAGAACCCGATCGCCATACTTGGCGTCGGGGAGAACTTCGCGTTTTTCTGCGGCGTGACGACGGGACATCTGTTTCTCTTTCCTCTTGTCATCCTCGGGCGCGGCCCTCGGACATCAAACCAGTGCTGCCCCCGCCTGCGCGGGGACGGTGCCGAAGGCGTTACTTGGGACGCTTGGCACCGTATTTGGAGCGGCGCTGCTTGCGGTTCTTGACGCCCTGCGTATCGAGCACACCGCGCAGGATGTGATAGCGCACGCCGGGAAGGTCCTTGACCCGGCCGCCACGGATCAGGACCACCGAGTGCTCCTGAAGGTTGTGGCTCTCGCCGGGGATATAGCTGATGACCTCAAAGCCATTGGTCAGACGCACCTTGGCGACCTTGCGCATGGCCGAGTTCGGCTTTTTCGGCGTCGTGGTATAGACGCGCGTGCAGACGCCACGCTTTTGCGGACAGCCCTGAAGGTGCTGCGACTTCGTGGTGCGGACTTTCGGCTGCCGCGGCTTGCGGATCAGCTGTTGGATCGTTGGCATTCCGGTTCTTTCCCCGTCTCTCAACACATGTGTCAGCAGGGCCAGCCCTGCGGTTCATCAATCGCGAATCGCGCGTCCGCAATACGCAAATACCGCAACCGCACCCCTGATTTCGGGTGCGACGCGGCGGGTTTCCAGAGGATCGGGGCATGAGGCCCGGATCTTGACCACTCAAGTTCTGGATCAGACCGGAGACGAACCCCGGCCATGGATGGGGCGCGTATAGGCAGAGTCGCGCGCCTTGTCAACAGCCGCGCCCGGTGCAATGGTCGGGCCGCACAGCCCGAGGCCCTGCCCATGCGCGTGATCGGAATATGCCGGTTTTCCTACCCCGCCCTCGGCGGGTTCAAGCGTATGCACGCGACCATCGAGGCCCGCGAGGACTATCTTTACGACCCCGCGCGGATGGCGTTGCGCTTTCGCCATTTCGAGGCGCTGACCCTGCCTTCGATCGCCGCGCAGAGCGATGGCGACTTTACCTTTCTGATCGTCACCGGCGAAAGCCTGCCGCAACCATGGCGCGAGCGGCTGCATGACATCACCGCCAGCGTGCCGCAGGTGCGGATCGTGCCTTGCGCGCCGATGCGCCACCGCACCGCGATGCAGGCAGCCATCAAGGCGGAACTGGGCGACGACCTGACCGAATCCCTGCAATTCCGGCTTGACGACGATGATGCTGTCGGGCGCGGTTTTGTGCAGGGGCTGCGCTGGTTCGCGCGCGCCACGGCGAAGATGCGGCGCAAGTGGCGCTATGTGGCTTTCGACTACAATCGCGGCTATTCGGTGCGGCTCTCGGCGCAGGGTATCGAGGCCGAGGAGGTGGTCAGCCATTTCTGGGCCTGCGGGCTTGCCATGCTGTTTCGCCCCGGCGATCCGCGCACGGTGATGAATTTCGGCCATCACAAGCTGCACCACGAGATGCCCACGCTCATCAACCCCGCGCCGCCGATGTATCTGCGCGCCCATCACAGCGACAACGACACCGGCGAGGCGCAGGCGCCCAAGGGCCTCGCGCCGATCGACGCGGCCATGCGCGCGCGCCTCGTGCGGGATTTCAACGTGGACGAGGACCGAGTGAAAGCTCTCTTTGCCGCGCCATGCGCGCCCGCCGGTTGACCTGTGCCTCGCGGTAGAGGGTAAACAGGCCCGAGGCCACGACGATCGCCGCGCCGACAAGCGTGATCGTCCGCGGCCACTCGCCGAACAACACCCAGCCCAAGATCAGCGCCCAGACAAGGCTGGTATAGCGGAACGGCGCGACAAACGAGATTTCCCCCACCCGCATCACCATGACGGAGCACAGATAGCCGCCGATGATCATGACCGAGGCGCCGAGGAGCAACAGCGCCGATCGCCCATCCACCGGCACCCAGGGTTCGGTCAGGCTCGCCACACCAAAGGCCGCCATGATCGAGGCCGAGGTAATCAGCGTGACCAGCATCGACGGCACATCCCGCGACAGCCGCCGCGTCGCCAGGTCGCGCAGCGTGACAAAGGCCACCGCCGCCAGACCATAGACCGAATAGACGGTGAACCCCTCGGTGCCGGGCCGCACGATCAGCATGACGCCAACGAACCCCACAAGGATCGCCGCCATCCGCCGCCACCCCACCGGCTCGCGGAAAAACAGCGCGGCGGCCAGCGTGATGGTAAGCGGCAGCGCCTGCATGATCGCGCTGATATTGGCGATCGGCATGTGATAGAGGGCCGTGACAAAGAAATAGGCCGATCCGATCTCGCCCACCATCCGCCAGAAGACCGGCCCCCGATCCTCGCGCGGCAGGCGGCGCGCCAGCGCCCCCATCCACCACGCCAACGCCCCCACCATCAACGTGGTCAGGATGCCGCGCAGGAACATCGCCTGAAACACCGGCAGGCTGCCCGACAGCCCCTTTATCATCGCGTCGTTGATGGTGAACGCCGCCATCGACCCCATCATCAGGAGCGCGCCGGTCAGATTGTCGGAACGGGCCATGATCCGCCTCCTGGTCGCATCTTGTCGGGAATTAGACGCGGATCGCCCGCCGCCGCAAGGCGGATTTCAGTCCCTGAGCGCCGCGCGCATCGCGCCGTGCAGCACCGGGTTGGCGGCGAGCACACCCGCCACCTGCGGATACGGGTTGTTGAAGCGCAAGACGCCGCCCGCGCGGTCCGATGTCGCCGCCCCCGCCTCGCGCAGGATCAGATCGCCCGCCGCCACATCCCATTCCCATGTCGGGCGCAGCGTCAGCATCGCGTCATAGCGCCCCTCGGCCACAAGGCTCAGCCGGTAGGCCAGCGACGGGCGAAAGCCGCGCCGCATCATCGGCGCGCGCCCGCCCCGCCAGTGTTCGGCATCGAGCGCGGACCCTGCCGCCAGAACCGTCGCGCCCACAAGTGCGCGCCGCCCCCCCGCCCGGATCGGCGCACCGTTGAGCGTCGCCCCCTGCCCCGCCGCCGCCGCATAGAGCTTGTCGCGCATCGGAAGATAGATCACCGCGGCGCGCACCACACCGCGCTCGGCCACGGCAAGCGCGTGCGCCCAGAGATCGGTGCCCTCGATCAGGCTGCGCGTGCCGTCTATCGGATCAACGATGAACACCCGCTCGGCCCCCAGCCGCGCGGCATCGTCCTCGGTCTCTTCCGAGAGCCAGCCGTAATCCGGCCGCGCCCCCCGCAGCCGCATTGCCAGATGCGCATTCACCGCCAGATCGACCGCCGTCACCGGCCCCGCCCCGCCGGGCTTGTCCACGATATCGAGCGGACGGGCCAGCGCCGCGCGCGCCACCTCTCCCGCCTCGCGCGCCGCCGCGACCAGCAGGGCAAGGTCATTCCCCGGCAAGCATCAGCCCCTCGACCAGAAGCGACGGCACCACCCGGCTGAGATGCGCGCGCGCGTCATTGGCCGGCGTGATCCGGCGCAGCATCTCGGGCAGGCTGCCTGCGATGGTGCATTCGTTGACCGGATAGGCGATCTCGCCGCCCTCGATCCAGAACCCCGCCGCGCCGCGCGAATAATCGCCGGTGTTGGGGTTGATCGTGGACCCGATGAGCGACGTGACCAGAAGCCCCGTGCCCATCTCGCGGATCAGGTCGTCGCGGCTCTGCGGGCCTTGCGTCAGGGCCACGTTCCAGGCCGAGGGCGAGGGCGGCCCCGAGACGCCGCGCGCGGCATTGCCGGTGGGCGCCATCGCCAGCCTGCGCGCAGCGGCCAGATCGAGCGTGTAGCCGCGCAACACGCCGCGCTCGACGATCAGGCGCCTTGCCGTCGGCAGGCCCTCGGCGTCAAAGAGCCGCGAGCCGGAAACGCGCGGGCGGTGCGGATCCTCGCGCAGATCGAGCGCCTCGGGCAGGACCTGTTCGCCCAGCCTGTCGCGCAGCCACGAGGCCCCGCGCGCCACCGCGCTGCCCGAGACCGCTGCCAGCAGATGCCCGATCAGCGACGCCGCCACCCGCTCGTCATAAAGAACCGGATAGGCGCCCGTCGCCGGCTTGCGCGCGCCGAGGCGCTCCACCGCCCGTTGGCCCGCGCATCGGCCGATCTCTTCGGGTGCGCGCAGGTCGGCGGCAAACACCCTGCTGTCGCCGTCGTAATCGCGTTCCATCCCGGTTCCGGTTCCGGCGATCGCCACGCAGGAAATCCCCGTCCCCGAGAGGGCATAGCCGCCGGCAAAGCCGTTCGTGGCCGCGATATGCACATCGCGCAGCGACCAGCCGGCCGAGGCCGATTGCACCTGCGTCACGCCCGCGACCGCGAGCGCCGCCGCCTCTGCCGCTTGCGCCCATGCCATCAACGCCTCGGGCGCGGGCTCTGGCGCCGGGTCGCACAGTTCCAGCTCCGCCATGTCCCGCTCGCGCGCCAGTTGCGACGGGTCCGCCAGCCCCGCATAGGGATCCTCGGGGGCCTCGCGCGCCATGGCCACGGCGCGCTCGGCCAGTGTGGCGATGGTCTCGGGCGTGGTGTCGGAGGCCGAGACATTGGCCTGCCGCCCGCCAATCAGCACCCGCAGCCCGATATCGGTGCCCTCGGCCCGCTCGGCCTGCTCCAGCGTCCCGCCGCGCATGTCCACCGTCACCGACCGGCCCCGCACGGCCATCGCGTCGGCGGCCTCGGCCCCGACACGGCGTGCGGCGGCGATCAGGGCTGCGGTCAGGTCTTCGAGCGGTTGCGGCATCTGTGGCATCGGCCCCTCCTGCACATCGCCCCGCAGGTAAACCGGCCCGCCGCCGCGCGCAAGGGCAGGTATTGCCGGATCTTTTCCGCCCTCTCCTTGATCCGCACCCCTCGCCCGGGCGCGAAAACGGACGCGTGACGCCGAAACGGTCAAAGCCCCCGCGAGCGCGCCCGCAAGCGCCTCCGAGGGCTTCGACACCAATCACGTCAATGGGATCGCCCCATGGGATCGCCGAACGACAGGGTCAGGCGGCGCGGGAAACGAGCACCTCACCCACCTGCCGGGCGGCAAGAACCTCGTCCCCGCCCGAAGCGGCAGCGACCTCGCGCGTCAGCCGCTCGAGCGCAGCCTCGTAAAGCTGACGCTCGGAATAGCTCTGTTCGCGCTGATCGTCGCTGCGATGGAGGTCGCGCACGACCTCGGCAATTGCAATCAGATCCCCCGAGTTGATCTTCTGCTCGTATTCCTGCGCGCGGCGCGACCACATCGCCCGCTTGACGCGCGCCTTGCCCTTGAGCGTGGTCATCGCCCTGGAGATCACGTCGGGGCTCGACAGACCGCGCATCCCGATTTCCACCGCCTTGTTGGTGGGAACGCGCAACGTCATCTTTTCCTTCTCGAAGGAGATCACGAACATCTCGAGGCTGAGGCCGGCAACCTCCTGCTCTTCGATCGAGATGATCTGGCCCACACCATGAGCCGGATAGACAACGTAATCGTCGGGACGAAACTCGGACTTCCTGGTTTTCGACATTCGGTTCTTTCCTTGCATCACGCGTGGCCGGACAGCAAGACCCACATGCCTCGATCCTTCCGGATCAGGGAATATGGGGCATATTGCATGAATCCTCAACCCCCGGGCAGCGACCGGGGCAGTCCGGCAAGCGCATTTCCTGTGTCACTCGCAAGAGTATAACATGAAAAAGGCCGCCGCGAAAGGGGATGCCCCCGAAGGGCCAATTTTGAGAAATTATTTCAATGGGTTGGGCGGGTTCCGTGCGCCCACGGGTTCCACATGCACGACGAATCGGGGCGCGACAGCGGCTCAGCCGCCCTCGCCGGGGGCCTCGGAAAAATACTTCTCCAGTTTGCTTGACTCGCCGTCGCGCTCCTCGGCATCGGGGAGCGGATCCTTCTTGGTCACGATCACCGGCCATGCCTCGGAATACTTGCGGTTGAACTCGACCCAGGGCTCCATCTCCGGCTCGGTATCGGGGCGGATCGCGTCGGCGGGGCATTCCGGCTCGCACACGCCACAGTCGATGCACTCGTCGGGATGGATCACCAGCATGTTCTCGCCCTCGTAGAAACAATCCACCGGGCACACCTCGACACAATCGGTGTATTTGCAGGCGATGCAATTGTCGGTGACGACATAGGTCATGGCGATCTCTCAGGTTTCATCCGCGCTGCGCATCACCTAATCCAGTGCGCCGGATCATTCAAGCGCACCCGGATCACGAGGGAGGAGTTTGCGCCGGTCGCGCTTGGTGGGCCGCCCCTTTCCCTCGAACCGGGGCGCGGGCGGAATGCTGTCCTGCGTCTCGGGCGCGCTGAGGTCGTCATAGAGCGCCTGCGCCTCGGCGGCGGGCCCGCGCCGCGCGCCCAGTGCCGCAATCCGCACCACCCGCACCCGCGCGCCCTGCGCGAATGTCAGCACGTCGCCGGGGCCGACAGCCTGCGCGGGCTTGACCACCCGCGCGCCGTTCACCCGGACATGGCCCGCCGCCACCTGCCCGGCCGCCAGCGTGCGCGTCCTGAAGATCCGCGCGTGCCAGAGCCACTTGTCAAGGCGCAGGCGGGCACTCTTCCCGGTCAAGATCAACCCTTGGTCTTCAGCCCCATCAACGCCGCCGCAAAGGGATTGTCCGGGTCAATACGGTCCTTTTTCTCGGGACGTGCCGAGAAGGTCCTGGCGCGGTCCTCGCGCGGCTCGTGCGGTTTGCCCTTGCCGGGTTTGCCGCCCTTGGGCCGGTCGCCACGCTTGCCCGGTTTGTCGCGCGCGCCGCGCTCGGCGCGGTCCCCGCCTGCGCCCTGCGCACCCTGCGCCCCCTGCGCGCCGCGATCGGGCCGGCCCCGGCTTCGCGGTGCCCAGGCGAAGGTGTAGAAAACCTCGATCTCGGGCGCGGCCACGTCCGGCGTCTTGCCGGAGACCATCTCGCCCTCGGGGATCCCGGCGATCCCGGGAGCGACCTCGGCCCCGGGCTGCGGCTCCTCTGCCTGCGGGGATACGCCCTCGTCGGGGATGGCCTCGGCCTGCGCCTCGACAAGCTCGGGCGCGGGCTCTGCCGCCTCGGCGGCATCGGCGGGGGCATCGGCAACCGCCCTGTCCACCGGCTTGACCTTTGCGCGCTCAGCCTTCTCGGCACGGTAGCCCAGGCCCTGCATCAGCCCGGCGAACTGCTCCAGCGTCATGCCGGTGATCGAGAGCATGTCGGGCGTGGCCTCGAATCCTCCCCGCGTATCGGCGCTGCGCAGCAGATCGGCCAGCCGCTCCAGCATGTCGATGCGAATCGCCCGCTCGCCCGCCGCGCGATAACCGGCCATGGTGAAATAGCCCCGCGGCGCACCCGTCGGTGCCGGCACGGTCACAAGACCCGGCGGCGGGGCTTCGGGAAACTCGGCGAGGCCCTGCGCAAGCGACCACAGCACCAGCCGCAGCCGCGTCGGCGCGGGCTTGAGCAGTAGCGGCAGGAACACGGTGAACTGACCGAACCGCACGCCGTGCTTGCGCAACGCGCCCCGCGCCTCCTGATCGAGCGCCTTGACCTCATCGGCCACCTCGCCGCGCGGGATGATGCCCATCGCCTCGACCAGCCGGAAGCCAAAGCCGCGCGCCACCCCGGTCAGCGTCTCGTCGCGGCTGATCGCGGTCAGCGGCTCGAACAGCGTCGCCACCTTGCGGTCGATGAAATGTTGCAAGCGGCGCTGCACCTTGGCAGCTATATCCGGCCCAGCCTCGTCATCCACGAATGCCACGGCCTGCGGCTTGAGCGGGCCCGCCCCGGCGACAAGTTTGCCCACCGCGTCGGTGCCCCACATGAGCCCGCCCTGTTCGGTAAAGTCGATCTCGGTATCGGGCGCGTTGTAGAAGCGGTCCGCCTTGAGGTGGAAATGCGGCGCAAGGGCGGCAAGGCTTGCCTGCTCCAGCGTGCGCGCCTCCTGCCCGGCGGCGGCCTTGTCGCGGATAAAGCGGAACCCTTCGAGACGGCCCACGAATTCGCCCTCGACGCTGACCGCGCCCTGATCGTTCACTTCGGCCACCATGGCCTCCTTCTGCTTGAGCCGGCGCATGAGCACGGATGTGCGCCGGTCCACAAATCGCTGGGTCAGCGCCCCATGCAGCGCGTCCGACAGGCGGTCTTCTACAGCGCGCGTCGCCTCGCGCCAATGGGTTTCGTCATCCACCCACCCCTTGCGCTGCGCAACATAGGTCCAGGTGCGGATATATGCGAGGCGTTTGGACAGCGTGTCGATATCGCCATCGGTGCGGTCGATGCGGCTGACATGCGCGGCCAGCCAGTCGTCGCTCACGCGCCCCGACTCGTGCAGGTCGCAGAAGATGCGTTCGAGCAGCGCGGCATGTTCGGCGGCGCTGATGCCGCGGAAATCGGGGATGCGACAGACATCCCACAAAAGCCGCACGGCGCGCGCGTCAGAGGCGCGCGCGCGCACCTCGGCCACCTCGGCGAGGGTCTTGAGCGCCCCCAGATCGTCGGCCTCGCGGGCGCGGGCGAGCAATTCATGCTCGGGCCGAGCCTCGAGCGAGGCGATGAGCGCCTGCGCCGAGCCGAAGGCGAGCCGCGCGTTGCGCCATTCGAGGCGGCGCACCGGGGCAAAGCGGTGATCGGTGATCGCCTGCGCCAGTTCCGGTTCCAGATCGGGGGCCTCGCCGGTGACGCCGAATGTGCCGTCGCGCATCCCCCGGCCCGCGCGCCCGGCGATCTGGCCCAGTTCGTGCGGAAAGAGCGCGCGCATCCGCCGCCCGTCGAATTTCATGAGCGACGAAAACGCAACATGGTCGATATCGAGATTGAGCCCCATGCCGATGGCATCTGTCGCCACCAGATAATCCACATCGCCGTTCTGGTAGAGGTCAACCTGCGCGTTGCGCGTGCGCGGCGAGAGTGCGCCCATCACCACCGCAGCCCCGCCCTTCTGCCGGCGGATCAACTCGGCGATGGCATAGACGTTTTCCACCGAGAACCCGACGATGGCGCTGCGCGCGGGCAGCCGCGAGATCTTGCGCGGGCCGCTATAGGCAAGCTGCGACATGCGCTCGCGGCCGAGAAACTCCACCCCTGGCACCAGCGCGGCGATGGTCGGGCGCATGGTGTGGCTGCCGAGAAACTGCGTCTCGCGTGTCCCGCGCATCCGCAGCAGGCGGTCGGTAAAGACATGGCCGCGCTCGGGGTCCGCGCAAAGCTGGATCTCGTCGATGGCGACGAAATCCGTGCCCATCCCCTCGGGCATGGCCTCGACGGTGCAGACCCAATATCGCGCGCGCGCCGGCACGATGCGTTCCTCGCCGGTGACAAGCGCCACCACCGACGGCCCGCGCACCGCGACGATCCTGTCATAGACCTCGCGCGCCAGAAGGCGCAGCGGCAGGCCGATGATACCGGTCGGGTAGCCCAGCATCCGCTCGATGGCGTAATGGGTCTTGCCGGTATTGGTCGGGCCCAGAACCGCAAGGGTTCTCGACTGCTCGAACATCCGCCCCGTTCCTCTTGCCTGTGCGCCGCCTCAGAGCGTCGCGCCGCCCAGCTTGCGCGACACTTGCTCCAGGGTCGTGCCTATCTCTTCGTGGTGGGGATGTATAGCATGGGCGCGCAACAATGCCTCGCGCGCAAGCGCCGGCTGGTCGATCTTGTCCAGCAGCACACCCAAACCGTAGAGCGCGTTGAAATGGCGCGGCTCGAGCGCCAGCGCCCGCTCGATATCATGAAGCGCCAGCCCATAGCGTTCCTGGTGGAAAAACGCGACCGAACGGAGGTGCCACGCCTCGGCGAAATCCGGCGCGTGATCGATCGCCGCACTGAGATGTTCTACCGCCATGGCCAGGTCGCCCGCCTCGAACGCGTCCTCGCCCCGGCGCAACAGCAGGTCCATCGCCGCAGAGCCGGAGCGCGACCATTCCAGCTCGATCTCGGCGGCGATGCGGCGCGCCTCGGCGGGCGCTGCCTGTCCAAGCTGCACGAACAGATCGTCGAGCCGGCTTTCCTGCCCCCGGACCGGTAGGGAAAACACGACTACCGCCAGGGACGCGGCAAGGATACGGTTGAGATACCGGATGACGTCTCGCATAACGTCCCCAGTGTAGCGCGGATTGGCGGGATGCAAAGCCCCGTCATCGCAAATGTGAAAGGACACCGAGATGAGCGATGTGATTGCCGCCGCCGTGAAGACCCTCAACGACAAGATAGGCGCGGGCGGCCTTGACGGAGCCGCGAAATTCGTGATCGAGGGCGAGGGCAGCATCGTCGTCGATGGCGCGGGCGCGCGCGCCGCCGATGACGAGGCCGACGTGACCCTTTCGGCCGATGCCGACACGTTTCAGGCGATCCTCTCGGGCGATCTGGACCCGACGACGGCATTCATGTCGGGGCGGCTCTCGATTGGTGGCGACATGGGGATGGCGATGAAGCTCGCCGGCGTCCTCGCCTGATGGAGGCGGCGCCGTTCTTTTCGGAGGTGGCGGACGGCCCCGAAGACGGCGCCGCGTTCTGGGCGCGCGCGGCGGACGGGCCGCGCATCCGCGTGGGGCTGTGGCAAGGGAAGGCCGCGCAAGGCACGGTGCTTCTGTTTCCGGGGCGCACCGAATATATCGAGAAATACGGCCGCGCCGCGCGGGAACTCGCCGCGCGCGGCTATGCGACCTTTGCCGTGGACTGGCGCGGGCAGGGGCTTGCCGACCGGCTGACCGGCGATCCCATGTCGGGCCATGTCCAGTATTTCCAGGATTATCAGCACGACGTGGCCGCGATGGTGACGGCCGCGCGCGCGCTCGGCCTGCCGCGCCCGTGGCATCTGCTCGCACATTCGATGGGCGGCTGTATCGGGCTGCGCGCGGCGATGGAAGGGCTGGACGTGACAAGCGTTGCCTTTTCTGCGCCGATGTGGGGGATCCGGATGGGCGCGGCGCTGCGCCCCTTCGCCTGGTCTCTGGGCTGGAGCGCGCGGCACCTCGGCCTCGGCCATCTCTACGCGCCAAGCACCAGGCCCGAGCATTACGTCCTGTCAGAGCCGTTCGAGACCAACAAGCTGACCAATGACCGCGCAATGTGGGACTACATGGCGCGCCAGCTCGAGGCGCATCCCGAACTCGGGATCGGCGGCCCGAGCCTGCGCTGGCTGCACGAGGCACTGACGGAGATGCGCGCGCTTGCCCGCCGCCCGTCGCCCGCCCTGCCCTGCCTGACGATCCTGGGCAGCGAAGAGGATATCGTCGATCCACGCCGCATCCATGACCGCATGGCGCGTTGGCCCGGCGGGCGTCTGGAGATCGTCCCCGGCGGGCGGCACGAAACGCTGATGGACACGCCCGCGATGCAGGCGCGGCTGTTCTCGATGCATTGCGGGTTTTACGACAGCGCCCAGCGGCCCGTGGCCGTGGCCGCCTTGTGAGGTGTCGCAAAGGGGGGCGCGGCGTCATCGTGCCAGTATGCCCCGGTGCAAACAGCGGGGCTGTTTACCCGAAGCGCGCGGCCCAGGCGGGCACCGGATCGCCGGCCATGGGCCGCGCCGCGTAAACGCCGCGCGCGACCGCCCGCGCCATCACGCAGGCCGCCGCATGGCCAAGCGCCACCTGCCCGGCCACGTCCGGCGCGGGGCGCGCCCCCGTCGCGGCGGCAAAGATTGCATCGCCATCCATCAGCGTATGCGACGGGACGAGCGCGCGCGCCAGCCCGTCATGCGCCGCCACGGCAAGCCGCGTGCATTGTGCCTGGGTGAGCCGGGCATCGGTCGCCACGATGCCGATGGTGGTATTGCCATGCTGCGCGAGCTTGGTCGGCGCGCTCATCGGGTCGCCAAAGGCGCGCGCCACGCCCAGCCCGCCGAACTCGTCGCCGATCTCGAAGGGCGCGGCCCAGAACTGCGGCCCCTGCCCCACCATGGCCGAGCCGAGCGCGTTGACCGCCACCAGCGCCCCCACCGTCACCCCCGAAGGCAGCACCGCCGAGGCCGAACCGATCCCGCCCTTGAGCGTCGCGGTCGTGGCGCCCGTGCCCGCCCCCGCCGTGCCGAGCGCGAACACCTCTGCCGCCGCATCGAGCGCCGCGCGCCCGAGCACCCGGTAGGGGTTCACGGTCCAGCCATGATCGCCGCCGTTGAGCAGATCGAACAGGATCGCGCCGGGCACGATCGGCACACGCGCCGCCCCCACCCCAAAGCCCCGCCCCATGGCGCGCAAGCCCTCGGCCACGCCCGAGGCGGCATCGAGCCCGAAGGCCGAGCCGCCCGAGAGCACCAGCGCATCCACCTCCTGCACCGCGCGGTCCGGCGCCAGCAGATCGGTCTCGCGCGTGCCCGGTGCGCCGCCCATCACATGCACCCCCGCCACAAAGGGCGCCTCGCCCAACAGCACCGTCACCCCCGAGCGCAGGGCGTGATCCCCGGCCTGCCCCACGCGCAGCCCGGACACATCGGTAATCAGGTTGCGCGGGCCCTGGCGCGTGTTCATACGGCTGCTTCCTTCATCTGCGCGTCGAACACCGCGCGCGCCGGCGCCCAGACGCCCCCTTCCAGCGCGTCGATGGTCATGAGCGACGGCAGCAGTTGCGCGGCGAAATCCTCCGAGGATTCGCGCGGCAGGAGCGCGGGCAAATTGTCGATTGCCATCACGTCGAGCGGCGGCGCCTCATGCACACGGATCACCGGCGCGGCCCAGGTGGTCGCGCGCGCGTAAACCGGCACGGGGTTGTAATCGCTGTCGGGATCGCAGGCCACATCGCCGATCACGGTCAATCGGCGGGGCGCGGCCAGCGCCTCGGGCGGCACGAAGACCGGCGTGCCGGGCCGCGCGAGGATGCAGTTGATAAAGATGTCATGGTCGAGGATTTCCGGGAACGGCCCGCCATGGGCTGTCTCGGCCATGTCCCATCCGGTCACGCGCAGCCCCATCGCCGCGCACAGATCGCTTGCTCCGGTGCCGACGCGGCCAAGCGCGCCGACGACAAGGGCCGAGGGCCGCGCAGCCATGGGAGCAAGCCGTGCCGCCAGATCGCCAAGCAGCGCGCCGCGCCCGCCAAAGGCGGCAACCGCCGGGCAGACCCCGCCGCCCCGCTGCGCCGCCCATGCCATGAGCGAGACCGCCGCCCCCGCATACCCCGCCCAGTAGCCGAAGGCGGCGACGCGGCGGCCCGCCTCGTCCACGAGATATTCCAGATCGTAGAGCACCCCGCCGCCCTTGCGGAACCGCGCCAGCAGGCGCCGGCCCCGATGCTGGCCCTTGAAGGCATGGCCGAACATGACGTGACGGTGGTGCAGCGGCGTGCCATCATCGGGCAATTCCTTCAGCCCGAAGATGATCGCATCCGCCGGGGCCTCGGGCCAGGCGCCCTCGGGGGCGATCTTGCAGCCTGCCGCGACGTAGTCCTCGATCGCAATGGCGCGCGCCGCGCTCTGCTCTACCGTCACGGCAAAGCCGCGCGCGATCAGCGCCGCCGCCCCGCCGGGCGTGATCCCCACCCGCGCCTCGTTGGCGCGTTGCTCGGCCCGGACCCACAGATGCGTCATGCACGCCCCCCTCAGATCATGCCATCCGCCACGACCCGCGCCACCGAGGCGCGCGCCGTCATCGCCGCGCGGAAGGCGCGGATCCCGGGAAACGGCCCGAGATCCACCCCGTCCCCCGCAAGCCAGCCTGTCGCCACATAAAGATAGGGATCGGCCAGCGACAGCGCCTCGCCCATCACGAATGGCCCGCGCAGCATGTGGGTCTCTACAAAGGTGGCGCTCTCGGTCATGGTGCGCACCACCTTGGCCTTCATGTCGGCGAGCGAGCTTTCCTCGTCGGCCCAGCGGGAGCCGCGCGCGCCATGCGCATGGTTCACATGCATGGTGGAGGCGAGGTAATACATCGCCGCGCGCATCTGCGCGGCCTCGAACGGGTCTTCGGGACGCAAGCCCGCCTGCGGCGCGAGATCGGCGATGTAATCGAGAATCGCCCCCGTCTCGGTCAGGATTCCCCGCTCTGTGACCAGCGCGGGCACCCGCCCCTTGGGGTTGATCGCGCGATAATCGGGGCGCGTCTGCTCGCCCGCCTTGAAATCGAGCCGCACCGGCTCGAACGCAATCCCCGCCTCGTGCAGCGCAATCGCCACGGCCACGGCGATCGTGCCCTTCGCGTAATGGAGTTTCATGCCTTGTCCCCTCCTAGATGAACGTGCGCGCATGCGCGCGCTCGGGCGCGTCGAGATGCGGCGTGGCGTTGAACGCGCCCACCATCAGCATCTCGTGCACATGATGCACCCGGTGGAGCGAACTGTTCATCACCTGAAGCATCACCTTCGACAGGCCGGCAATCTCCAGATGCAGCGCGTGCCGCATCACCATGCCGATTACGCCACCCGATGTCACCACCAGAACGCGGCCGCCCGCCTCTTTCAGATCGTCGATGACCGACCCCACCCGCCCGGTGAAGGCGTCGAAGCTCTCGGGCAGGCCGGAGAGCCCGCCCCCGGCCCAATGGGTGATGACCTGCGGCAGGTAGCGGGCAAATTCGGTGGCGTCGCCGGGCGCGGGGATGCCGTGCTGCGCCTCGACCGCCTGCGCCAGCGCGAAATAACTCAGCTCGTCCAGCCGCGCGTCGATCTCGAAACCCGCATAGCCCATCGCACGGGCGGTGCCCTTCTGACGGTTGAGCGTGCCGGTGACGACGTGATCGAAATGCGGATTCGTCGCGCGCAGATGCGCGCCCAGCCATTGCGCCTGCTGCACGCCCAGCGCCGAGAGCCGGTCATATTCCGCCTCGTCGGTCGCATGACTGTTGGCCTGTCCGTGGCGCACCAGAATGATCTCGGTCATCTCGTCTCCCCGTTGCGCATCAGCGCGCCTTAACCCGCATTGGTCCGCCCCCGCCGATCCACCCGCAACGCCGCATAAAGCACATGCGTCCGCCAGCGCCCGTTGATCTGGAGATAGCTCTGCGCCACGCCCTCGTACTTGAAGCCGCAGCTTTCCAGAAGCGCCCGCGAGGCATGGTTCTCCGGCAGGCAGGCGGCCTCGATCCGGCTCAGGTCAAGCCGCTGGTAGGCGTGATGCACCACCGCCGCGATGGCCTCGCGCATATATCCCTGCCGGGCGTGGCGCGCCCCGGTCCAGTATCCGAGCGTGCCCGACTGCGCCGGCCCCCGACGGATATTGTCAAGCGTGATCGCCCCCAGGAGTGCGCTGTCCTCGCGCCGGATGAGAAACAGCGGCAAGGCCGTGCCACCCGCAATCGCCCGCTGTGCCCACCAGACCCGGTTGGAGAATCCCCTGCGCGACAGGTGATCGGCGGCCCAGGCCGGCTCCCACGGTGTCAGGAAATCGGCGCTCTCGGCGCGCAGCCCGCTCCAGTCGCGGAAATCGGCCATCACCGGCGGGCGCAGGGTGAGACGCTCGGTCTCGATCCTGAGCTTGCGGCGTGGCAAGAGCAGCATCAGGCGGCGCGCCTCGCGTCAAGGCTCGCCAGATCCGGCGCGCCCGCGACCGGCCCGTAAAGCGCAAGCGCGGCAGGCGCGCGCGCCACCGTCGTCTCGGCCACGCGGCGCACGTCGCCCAGCGTCACCGCGTCGATCCGCTCCACCACCTCGGCCAGATCCGGCACCCGCCCCCAGATCTGGAGCATCCGCGCCAGCCGCTCGGCGCGGTTCGAGGGGCTTTCCAGCCCCATCAGCAGCCCCGCCTTCATCTGCGCGCGCGCGCGCTCGACCTCGGCGGTGCTCATGTCATCGGCGGCGCGCTTCATCTCGTCGATGGTGACATGGGCAAGCTCGGCCATCTGCCCGGCCGAGGTGCCGGCATAGATGGTCAGCATCCCCGTATCCGCATAGGCCCCGGCCTGCGCGAAGATCGTGTAGCACAGGCCCCGCCGCTCGCGCACCTCCTGAAACAGCCGCGACGACATCGACCCACCCAGCGCCGAGGCATAGATCTGCGCCGCGTGGATATCCGCGTGGGCGTAATCGGGCGACTCGAACGCCAGCGCGAAATGGGCCTGCTCCAACGCCTTCTCGCGCCGCATCTCGCCGCCCTCGAATCGCGCGCGCGGCGGCACGAATGACGGCGCGGGCACCATGTCGCCGAACATCTCCTCGGCCAGCCGCACCAGTTCTGCGTGATCCACCGCGCCCGCGGCCGAGAGCACCATCTGGCCGGGCCGGTAGTGGCGATCCACGAACCCTTCCAGGTCGGGCCGCGCGAAGGCGCGCACCCGCTCCTCGGGGCCAAGGATCGTGCGCCCGAGCGGATGATCGGGATAGGCGCGCTCCTGCAACCAGTCGAAGATGATGTCGTCGGGCGTATCGAGCGCCTGCCCGATCTCCTGAAGGATCACGCCCCGCTCGACCTCGATCTCGCGCGCGTCAAAGGCCGGGTTGCGCAGGATATCGGCCAGCACATCGACGGCCAAAGGCACATCGTCCTTGAGGATACGCGCGTAATAGGCCGTCACCTCGCGCGATGTATAGGCGTTGATATAGCCGCCCACATCCTCGATCACCTCGGCGATCTCGAGCGCCGAGCGCCGCGCGGTGCCCTTGAAGGCCATGTGTTCGAGGAAATGCGCGATACCGTTCTCGCTCGCCTCCTCGTGACGCGCGCCCGCCAGCACCCAGATGCCGACAGCCGCCGATTGCAGCCCCGGCATGGTCTCGGACACGATGCGAAATCCGTTGGAAAGGGTAGTCAGATTGACACTCAATTGGCGATCCGTTCCTCGATCAATGTTTCAATCGCGCCCAGGTCATTGGCGACCCGCGTCACGCGCTCCTCCCGCTCATACAGGTCCGCCATGCGCGCGGGCAAGGGGGGGCGGATGCCGCTCGCCTCCTCGACCGCCTCGGGAAACTTGGCCGGATGCGCGGTGGCCAGCGTTATCATCGGCACGCCGCGCACGCGCTGTGCCTGCGCTACATATACGCCGACGGCGCTATGCGGGCAGAGCAATTCGCCGGTGGCGGCATGGGTCTCGCGGATCGTCGCGCGCGTGGCCTCCTCGTCGCAGCGTCCCGTGTCGAACACCTCGCGCAACGCCTGCAAGGCACCTTGACCGACCGAGAAGCCCCCCCCCGAAGCCAGCTCCTCCATTGCCTGCGCCACCGCGCCACCGTCCTGCCCATAGGCATAAAACATCGCCCGCTCGAAATTCGACGATACCTGAATATCCATCGACGGGCTGATCGACGGGATCACCCCGTCGGGGCGATAGTCCCCGGTGCTCAGACAGCGGTGCAGAATGTCGTTCTGATTGGTCGCCACCACCAGCCGGTCGATGGGCAGCCCCATGCGCCGCGCGATATAGCCTGCGAAGACATCCCCGAAATTGCCCGTGGGCACGGTGAACGACACCTTGCGATCGGGCGCGCCGAGGCTGACGGCGGAGGTGAAATAATACACCACCTGCGCCAGCACCCGCGCCCAGTTGATCGAGTTCACCCCCGCCAGCCGCACACGATCACGAAACTCGAAATCGTTGAACATGTCCTTCACGCGCGCCTGGGCATCGTCGAAATGCCCGCTCAGAGCCAGCGCATGGACATTGGCCTCAACCGGCGTCGTCATCTGCCGCCGCTGCACCTCGGAGACGCGCCCATGCGGATAGAGGATGAACACATCCACCGAGTCGAGGCCGCGAAACGCCTCGATCGCGGCCGAGCCGGTATCGCCAGAGGTCGCCCCCACGATGCTCACCCGGCGGCCAGACCGTTTCAGCGAGACCTCGAACATCTGCCCGATAAGCTGCATGGCGAAATCCTTGAACGCCAGCGTCGGCCCGTGGAACAGTTCCAGCAGGAAATGCCCCGGCGCAAGCTGCTTCAAGGGCGCGCGCGCGGCATGACCGAACCCCGCATAGGCCCGCGCGATGATGGCGCGAAACTCCTCTTCGCTAAAGGCATCGCCGACAAAGGGCCACATCACCCGGAACGCGGCGTCCTCATAGCTCACCCCCTCGAGCGCCCGGATCTCCTCGGCCGCCATCGGCGGGATGCGCTCGGGCAGATACAGCCCGCCATCGCGCGCCAGCCCGGTCAGCATCGCCTCCTCAAAGCCGAGCACGGGCGCGCGGCCCCTCGTCGAGATGTATCTCATGTCCTGACCCCTTTCGCGGCCCCGATCTGCCGCCGGATGAGAACCGCCACGATCACCGCCCAGATGAGGGCAAAGGAAAACCATGTGACGGCATATTCAAGGTGATCGTTGGGAATGCGCGCCCCGTCCACCGGCAGCGGCTCAACGGCGCGCTCCGGCGGCGACAGATCGCGCGCGACGATCAACAGCGACTCGGTGCCCAGCACCCCCGCCATCTGCGCGATATCGCGGGCGAACCAGATGTTGCCCGCGACATCGTTCGCGGGCGTGGCGCCGGTGCGGTCATCGGGCCAGTGCAGGTTGCCGGTGACAACCACATCGCCCTCGGGCGGCACGGGCACCTCCCGCGCCACGGGAATGAACCCCCGGTCCAGCAGCACCCGCCGCCCGCCCGTCTCCAGCACCGAAATCAGCCGATACCCCGCGCCTACCTGCTTCTGACTGACCAGCACCCGCAGCGCCTGCGCCCCGATCCGCCCCTCGGCGCGCACTGGCAGATAGCGATCCGCCTCGCCCGCGCGCGCAGGCAGGCCCACCGGCGCGGCGGAAATCTTCGCCGCGATCTCGTCCAGCACGCCCTCTTTCCACGCCAGCCGCTGCACCTGCCAGACGCCCAGCCCGACAAGCAGCGCCAGCCCGGCCAGCCCGAAGATCAGCAATGGAAGAACGCCCTTTCGCATGTCCCGCCTTCAAATGGGAAATGCGGGGAAGGAACCCCCCGCACCTTCATCTTGCCAAAAATATCCGCGCCGCAGGCATTGCGCCGAAGGCGCGTCAGGATCAACCGCCGCAGGCGCGCCCCGGTCAGCCGCCCCAGACATACACCGCGGCAAAGAGAAACAGCCAGACCACATCGACAAAGTGCCAATACCAGGCCGCCGCCTCGAAGCCGACATGCTGCTCGGGGGTGAAATGCCCCTTGAGCGTGCGCATCAGGCACACGAACAGGAAGATCGTGCCGATGATCACATGCGCCCCGTGAAAGCCGGTCGCCATGAAGAAATTGGCGCCGTAGATATTGCCGGAAAAGCCAAAGCCCGCATGGCTGTATTCATAAGCCTGAAGGACGGTGAATAGCACGCCCAGCACAATGGCGATGGCCAGGCCCCGTTTCATGTCCTCGCGGTTGTTCTCATGCACCAGCGCGTGATGCGCCCAGGTGGCGGCACAACCCGAACACAACAGGATCAGCGTATTGATCAGCGGCAGGTGCCAGGGATCGAAGGTCTCGATCCCGACGGGCGGCCAGACGCCATCAATCGCCGGCGAATAGGGCCCCATCGGATACATGGCGTGCTTGAAGAAGCTCCAGAACCAAGCCGCAAAGAACATCACCTCGGACATGATGAACAGGATGAAGCCATAGCGCAGCCCGATCCGCACCACCGGCGTGTGATCGCCGGTCTGTCCCTCATGGACCACGTCGGACCACCAGCCGAACATCACATAAAGCACGCCGACCACCCCGGCGAGGAACATCCACGGACCCTTGTCATGGAAAAACAGAACTGCTCCGAACAGCATGACAAACCCCGCCAGCGCGCCCAGCAGCGGCCAGATGGAGGGGGTCAGAATGTGGTAATCGTGGTTCTTGGTATGTGCCATCTTGTCAGATTCCCTCGTCGAAGGCTCAGTTCAGCGTTTTGTCGGTTTTTGCGTCCTGCGCAAGGGCCGCATGGCTCTCGGGCAGGGCGATCTCGTGAAACGTATAGGAAAGCGTGATCGTGTGGACATATTGCCCCTCGCGGTCGGTCACGATCTCCGGGTCAACATAGAATGTCACCGGCATCTGCACCCGTTCGCCGGGTTGCAACACCTGCTCGGTGAAACAGAAACAGTCGATCTTGGTAAAGAAGCCGCCCGCCTCGAAGGGCGTCACGTTATAGCTCGCCTGCCCGGCAACCACGCGGTCGGTGGGGTTGTAGGCCTCGTAAAAGGCCAGCCCGGTCTCGCCGATGCGCAGTTCAATCTGCCGTTCGACCGGCCGAAACTCCCACGGCATCCCGCGCGCGCGGCTCGCATCGAACCTCACCTTGATGGTCTGTTCGAGCACCTCTTCGCTGCCCGCCTCGGCCACGCCCGTCACCCCGCCAAAGCCGGTGACGCGGCAGAACCAGTCATAGAACGGCACCGAGGCCCAGGCCAGCCCGCCCATGACCACCACCACGCCGACAAGCCGCGTCAGGGTTTTCAGGTTGCGGTCCATGCCCTCAGTCCCCCTTTTGCTGCGTGGTCTGCGGCAGGGCGAAATTCTCGTTCGCGACCTTTGCGATGGTCAGCCCGAAGACCAGCGCGACAAACCCCGCCAGCACGAGCCCGAGGCCGAGGTTGCGCCCGAACCGCCGCTTGTGAAGCTCATGTTCCTCACGAAAACTCATGTCCAGCCCGCCATCCCGAGGCCCCGGAGCGCCGCCTCACAGAGAATCGCGGTGAAATGCGCGAAAAGATACCACAGCGACAGGCGGAACGCCCGTTTTTCCACCCGGTAATCATCGGCCTCTGCCTGTCCTTCGTCGCGCCGCCAGATCGCCACCGCATCACGCAGGAAAAGCGCGTTGAATACCAGCGCCACGGCCAGATAGACCGGCCCGCCGATCTGCGTGAACGCGGCACCCACCGCCATCACCGAAAGGATCACCGTATAGGCGAGGATATGCACCCGCGTCGCGCGGCGGCCATGGGTGACGGTCAGCATCGGCACGCCCGCCTTGTCGTAATCGCCCCGCATGAACAGCGCCAGCGCCCAGAAATGCGGCGGCGTCCACAGAAAGATCAGCGCAAACATCAGCACCGATTCGATGCTGATCGTGCCCGTCGCGGCCGCCCAGCCGATCATCGGCGGAAACGCCCCCGCCGCGCCGCCGATGACGATGTTCTGCGGCGTCCAGCGTTTCAGGCCGATGGTATAGATCACCACGTAGAAGAAGATCGTGAACGCCAGCAGCCCGGCGGCCAGCGCGTTCGTGGCCAGCCACAGCATCACCACCGAGAAGACGGCCAGCGTGACGCCGAAGGCGAACGCCTCGTCGCGCGCGACCCTGCCCGTCGGGATCGGGCGGCCCGCGGTGCGCTTCATGATCGCGTCTATGTCGGATTCCCACCACATGTTGAGCGCGCCCGAGGCCCCGCCGCCGACGGCAATGAACAGGATTGCAGCCAGCCCCACCACCGGATGCACCGCCACGGGCGCGGCCAGAAGCCCCACCAGCGCCGTGAACACCACAAGCGTCATCACCCGCGGCTTGAGCAGGGCAAAGAAATCGCCGAACCCCGCCTCGCCGGGTTGCGTGGTGCTGGCGCTGTTCAGACTGGCATCGCTCATCGTCAGGGTCTTTTCTCCGTCATCTCGGGAAAGGCTCCGGCCGGATCATCCCCGGCCCGACCCGCTCGCTCATTCAGCCGAGGCCACCTGCCGCACACGCGGCGTGCCGGCATATTCCTCGATGGCCCCGTCAAGCCAGTCCTGATACTCGGCCTCGCTCACCACCTTGACGGTGATCGGCATGTAGGCATGCGACTGCCCGCACAATTCCGAGCACTGGCCGAAATAGATGCCTTCCTTCTCGGCCTTGAACCAGAGCTGCGCCAGACGCCCCGGCACCGCGTCCTGCTTCACGCCAAAGGCGGGGATGGTCCAGCTGTGGATCACATCGGCACCTGTCACCGTCATCACCACGATCTTGTTCACCGGCACGACCACGGCCGTGTCGGTGGCGAGCAGGAATTCGTCGCGGCTGTAACCTGCCTCGATCAGTTGCGCCTCGACCTCGGGGGTAAACCGGTTGTCGCCCCCCGTCGCCGGCGCGCCGATCATGTAGCTGTCGAACTGGAAATCGTGGTCGGTGTATTCATAACCCCAATACCACTGATAACCGGTCACCTTGATGTTGATCTCGCCTTCGGGAAATTCCTGTTGCTTGAACAGGATCGGCAGCGAATTTGCGCCGATGAAGACCAGGATCAGGATCGGCACGATGGTCCAGGCGATCTCCAGCGGGGAGTTATGGGTGAATTTCGCCGGATTGGGATTGGACCGCCGGGTGTATCGGACAGCCGCATAAGCCAGCAGCACGGTCACAAGGATGACGATGGCGATTATGATGACGTTGATCACCCCGTCCAGCCATTGCAGATCGCGCGCAAGCTCGGTCGCGGCGGGCTGAAACCCGATGCCGCCCTGAATCGGCGCGCCGACAATCTCCTGTGCGGCGGCGGGAAGGGCTACGAGGGCGGCCAGAACGGCCAGAAGGCTGGGGATAAGTCGCATTGTGCACCCTGATCGTTTGAACGGTTCGTGTCTTCGGGCCGGGATCTGACGGTGACCGCGGAATCCCATTGTCTCGGTCCCGGTTAAAACCATACTATGACGCGCATCACAAGAACGCGCGTTGCGGCAAAGGGACGCTTTTTTTGATCTGGATCAAATGCTGCCCGCCTCATCGCCCCTGACCAGGGATCTGCCCCATGAGCGACACGCCCTTTCGTCCCTTCGAGACGCGGCTCGACCGCGAGGCGGCGCTGCTACATCTGCGCGCCGCCACGCTTGGCGCGGATGACGGAGAGCTGTTTCTCGAGCGCCGCCGCGCCGAGGGGCTGGTGTTCGACGACGGCCGCCTCAAGACCGCCTCCTATGACGCCTCCGAGGGCTTTGGCCTGCGCGCCGTGCGCGGCGAGGTGACGGGCTATGCGCATTCCTCCGAGGTCTCCGAGGCCGCGCTCGAACGCGCGGTTGGGACCGCGCGCCTTGCCGTGGGCGCGGGCGGGGCCACCCTCGCCGCCGGTCCGGCCGCCACCAACCGCCGGCTTTATACCGATGCCGACCCGATCGCCGGAGCCGCCTTCCCGGTCAAGATCGAGACCCTGCGCGAGATCGACGCCTTCGCCCGCGCGCTCGATCCCCGCGTGGTGCAGGTCACCGCCTCGCTCGCCGCCTCGTGCCAGGAGGTGGTGATCCTGCGCCCCGACGGCCAGCACCTCGCCGACACCCGCCCCATGACCCGCGTCAACGTCTCGATCATCGTCGAGGCGCAGGGCCGCCGCGAACAGGGCAGCGCCGGCGGCGGCGGGCGCATCGGGCTCGATGGCCTGCTCGACCCCGCCGACTGGCAAGCGCGGGCGCGCGAGGCGCTGCGCATCGCGCTGGTCAACCTCAAGGCCGAGGATGCCCCGGCAGGCGTGATGGACGTGGTGCTCGGCCCCGGCTGGCCCGGCATCCTGCTGCACGAGGCCATCGGCCACGGCCTCGAGGGCGATTTCAACCGCAAGGGAAGCTCGGCCTTCGCCGGTCTCATGGGAAGCCGCATCGCCGCCCCCGGTGTCACCGTGCTCGACGACGGCACCATCCCCGACCGGCGCGGCTCCCTCACCATCGACGACGAGGGCACGCCCTCGCGCCGCAACGTGCTGATCGAGGACGGCATCCTCACGGGCTACATGCAGGACCGCCAGAACGCCCGCCTGATGGGCGTGGCCCCCACCGGCAACGGCCGCCGCGAAAGCTATGCCCACGCCCCGATGCCGCGCATGACCAACACCTGCATGCTGGGCGGCAACGCCAGCCCCGCCGATCTGGTGGCCGACGTGAAGGACGGCCTCTATGCCGTGGGCTTCGGCGGTGGGCAGGTCGATATCACCAACGGCAAGTTCGTCTTCTCCTGCACCGAGGCCTACCGCGTCAAGGATGGCAAGATCGGCGCCCCCGTCAAGGGCGCCACCCTGATCGGCGACGGCGCGACGGCCCTGCAAAGGATCCGCGGCCTGGGCAACGACATGGCCCTTGATCCGGGCATGGGCAATTGCGGCAAACAGGGCCAATGGGTGCCGGTGGGCGTGGGCCAGCCCACCGTGCTGATCGGCGGGCTGACGGTGGGGGGATCGGCGGCGTAGGAGCACGGAACTCAACCCGTCACGTTTCCAATTAGGGTCAGCGAAGCGGCTCCGAAAATCGTTGAAATTTTGATACACCTCTCTCACCCTCATAAATTAGTTGCCTAAAAGTCACATGCGCTTGAGGGTGCTAGCGCAGGATCATGTCAGTCGTCTTTCTGGTCGAGCCAGCGGGCGATAAAATGCCAAAGGGCACTCGCCAACAAGCTTCCCAGAAAGCCGATCAGAAGGCTTTCCAGCATCGCTGTCCTTTAGATTTGTCAGTGATCGCCGAAGGTCTAAAAAGCAAAAATCCCCTCGGTTTCCCTTGGGGTTCAGTTCAAACGCACCTCGACAGCATTCTTCTAACCGGTTTTCTAGAAGTTGTTAATCGGCAATAAAAAAAACCCACCATGTGGTGGTGGGCGCGGCTCTGCCGATAAGTATGTGTAGACGCATTTTTGAGATAAGTCAACCTCACGAACTGTAACATTCGTCTTGCCCGGACCATGGGCTACCGCGTGAAGGACGGCAAGATTGGCCGAGCGGTCAAGGGCGCCACCCTGATCGGCGACGGCGCGACGGCCCTGCAAAGGATCCGCGGCCTGGGCAACGACATGGCCCTTGATCCGGGCATGGGCAATTGCGGCAAACAGTGCCAATGGGTGCCGGTGGATGGCAGATGTCCTTGCGCGCCTGCCGGACATCACCGTGTCACGCTTGCTCGAGTTGCTTCCATGGAACTGGAAGGCCGAGCAGGAAGCCGTCAAGGCCGCGTGACCGCGTCCGTCACCGGATGCTTACGATGATGAAGGCAACGTAGATAAAGCCAACGGCGGTCCGCACATAGGTGAAATCGTTCGGCGGGCGGGCCGTCCCCCGGACGCCCCGCGCGTCCCGCCTCACCCCGCAGAACGTTCGGAGCCGGTGCCTTGAAGTCACGGTTCACCTTGTCTTCCGGGCATGGCAGGGCCGGATCGCGATATGTTGTCTTCTTGCCCTTGCCTCGGATAACGCCCTGTATTCCCATCTCTTTCATCAGGCGCACCACCGTGCAGCGCGCGACACCCTCACCCTGTGCGACGAGATCGTACCAGACTTTCACGGCCCCATAGCGCTTGCCGCTGGCCTCCCAATGTTCCTTGATCCTGGGGCAGAGCTCAGCATCACGCTGTGCGCGTAAAGACGCCTTGGACAGGTATTGCGCGACCGCCTGCCGGTGATGACAGGTGGACGGCGCGATCGGCAAGACCTTGCAGATCGCGCCGCCAATGTCTCTCGGACCATTGGCGCTCGATTGCCTCGGCGCCGTACTCCCCGCGTCCGGCATGGACCTCGGACCAATGGCGGCCTCATGCCGAACTCATCAATGAACATGATCATCTCTTGCGTTGGCGGTCGAGGTCCGCCGCTGCGAAAAAAGCGCTCGTCCATTGTCCTCGGACCAATGGCGGAAAATGGCCTCGCCCTTGCGCAGGATTTCATTGGCCTGTTTGCGCCCCAGATCGACCGCGTAGCTTCGGGCAGGACGCCGGATCGGCTCCAGCCAGTGATCGGCCAAACCATACGGCAGATCCTCGGTCGCTGCCTTTGCCCCGCCGCAGCCATAGTGGCCGCAAACGACGATCTCGCGCACATGCAGCGCATCGACAGCGAATTCCAGCGCCGACAGCAGGTCCATGTCCGAGGAATGCACGATGTTGGCGACATTGCGATGGACGAAGACCTCGCCCGGATCGAGGCCCGCGACCACGTTGGCCGGAACCCGGCTGTCGGAACAGCCGATCCAGAAGAATTCGGGCGCTTGAAGGGCGGCAAGGCGGGTGAAATAATCCGGCTCTTCGGCGTGACGTTGCTGCGACCACGCCAGATTGCGCGCCGGAAGATCATTCAGCATCGGTCGTCTCCGCAAAATCGGACAGCCCGCGTCGTGACCGCATGTGTTTGGATAAGGTCCGCAGATCGGCCCGAGTCAGCCGGGCACGGGCAATCGGCAAAAGAATTGCGTTTTCGGCAACGAGGTGGCGGCGCACGTGTCCCGCGAACCTGGACAATACTGCGCGATCCTCGGCGCTCAGGCCGGCTCCGGTATCGAGGCAACTGGCCAGCATTGCACGCACCTGAGGCAGCAGACGCATCGCCTCATCCTGCTCGGCCCTGATCCGGTCGATCGCGCCCTCGATCGCATCCTCCTCTGTGCAGCGCCGCGCAAGAAGCGGGAACAGATCCTCTGCCTCGTCGCGCAAGTGGACGGTCAGTTCCTCGTTCAGAAAGCGCAGCACACTTGTTGCCGCCTGACGATCGAGGGTGTCCGCCATCGTCAACCCGTCGATGCCTGCGCAGACCTGCCGTTCGCGCAGGTGGTCTTCGCTGATGAAATCCAGAGGATTTGCAAGCAGGCTCGGGCTTGTCGGTTTGTCACCGCTCCCACGCAGCACGGGCTCTGACGGGTGCATGACGCGTCCTTTCGCGGGGTTCAGATCGGCGCTAGGCTTGCGCCGGTGATCTTTGCGCCTCGAGCCAAATGCTCCACGAAGTCCCGCGACGCCCTGGCCCAGGCAGCCTTTTCGAGCGCCTGCGCGATCTTGGGGCGGACGGTCTCATAGGGTAGAACCTGCCCAGGCGCCGTGGCATTCAGGCGGATGATGTGCCAGCCGTGCCGCGTCAGAACGGGCGCGGGGCTGATGCCGCCCTCGGTCAGGGCGCGCAGCGCCGCCTCGAACTCGGGCACGGTGTTGCCCGGGCCAAGCTGGCCCAGATGGCCACCCGATGTCTTGGAGCCACAATCGCTTTCACGGGCGGCGGCGGCAAAGCCCTTGGCGTCACCGTCGAGTTTCATCAGCAGCGCCTGTGCCCGTCTCCCGGCCGCGGCACGCTCCTCGTCATCGCGCGGATCGCAGGCGCAGAGGATGTGCGACACGTCCCATAGCGGGGCCGAGCGATACCGTTCGGGGCCCTTTGCCCATTCGGCCCGCACCGCTTCTTCGGTGATGGGCGCGATTGCGAGCGCCTCATCCAGAAGGGCGCGGATCAGCGCCTCGTCCTCGGTCTCGAAGCGGTTCGGCGCCAGCTCCAGCGGATCGGGCGTCAGGTCGCGCGCCCGCGCCTCTTGCAACAACAGCGCCCGGATCGTCAGCGCCTGCGCCGCCTTGCGCCAGGCGATGCCGGGCTTGTCGCGCGGGCCCGTGTGGTTTTGGGCCTCGGCGGCGATTGCCGCCGAGGGGATGGTCTCGTTGTTCACGACGACATCGGGGAAGAGCGCCACGTTCATCGCCATCACTCCGCCGGTGTGGTGGCTGTCGGGCCGGACTTGGCCTGCCGTGCATCATAGGCGCGGCGGCGTTCCGCCAGCGGACGGGTCCGCCGCGAGCGCACGATCTGGTAGCCCGGCCGCGTCAGCAGGTAGCGGAAGGGGGCGGCAAAGCCGGACCAGATATGCACCAGCCGCGTGAACGGGAACAGGATCGTGATGATCAGACCCAGGAAGATGTGCAGCTTGTAGAGCCAATGCACGTCAACCACCGTGACCCAGGCGTTGATGTTCCAGCTCACGACGCTTTGCGACCAGGTCATGAAGCGCACCATTTCCGACCCGTCCATGTGCTGCAGGGTCTGGGTGATCGTCAGCAGGCCGATGGCAAGCTGCATCCAGATCAGGACCATGATGAGAATGTCCGGGAAGGTCGAGGTGACGCGGATGCGCGGATCGCCAAGGCGCCGGTGCAGGAGCATGGTCGCGCCGATCAGCGCAGCGATGCCCGCCGGGCCGCCGATCAGGACCGCCATCCACTGCTTGAGGGCGTAAGGAATGCCCAAGGCATCCAGCACCCAGATCGGCGTGAAAAGGCCGATGAGGTGCCCGAAGAAAACCGTCAGGATACCGACGTGAAACAGGATCGACCCCCAGACCAACTGCTTGCGGCGCAAGAGTTGGCTGGAGGAACTTTTCCATGTGAAGGGATCGCGCTCGTAGCGCACGATGGAGCCGACGAGGAACACTGTCAGCGCGACATAAGGCATGATCCCGAAGAGGACGAAGTTGATATCGAAGGCGCCGAACATTTCATGCGCTCCTGTTCAATGGTTTCGGGGTCGGTTTGTCCATCGCCGCGAGCATGTCGCGGACTTGCGGACAACCTGCGTTCGGATCGGGGCCGAAGGTGACCTCGGTTTCCTCCCAGACGGCGTCGAGCGCCGCGAGGTCGGTCGGGTCATCATCGGGCTGGGCCAGCATTCCGGCCAGCGCCTCGGCATCGGCCCGCGTTCCGGCAAGCTGCGACAGGGCTTGGAAAACGCAGGCATAACCGCTCTCGCGCCGCGCCAGCCGTGTAGCGAGCGTGTCGAGGATATGCGCCGCGTCGGCGAGGATTTCCTGTGCCTCGGCAAAGGGGCGCGTCGAGAGGAATTCCAGCAACACCGGCAGGTGATCGGGCAGTTCCGGGGTGGCGGGCTCAAACCCGCCCGCGCGATAGGTCTCGATCAGGCTGACCATCGCGCCGCCCCGGTCCCGGCTTTCGCCATGGACATGCTCGAAGAGATTGAGCGACAGCGTGCGCGAGCGGTCGAAGAGCATCACGTAGCCCTCTTGCAGGTCGTAGAGGTCGGCCTTTGCAAAGCCATCGGCCAATGTGCACAGCGCAGCCCGCGTGTCAGGCGCGATGCGGAAATCGGCGGCGATGACGCCCCCGATTTCGGGCATCGCCTCCTGCAACTCCTGCGAGGGATAACTCAGCATCAGCGACAGCGCCTTGAGTGTGCGGTCCATCATCAGAATGTCTCCTGTGGCAGGGCAAAGGACTTCTTCTTGCCGCCGAACAGGGTGGTCTTGCCCGTCTCGCCGGTGGAACAACCGTTGCCATCTGTGAAGCCGCAGCCGCCGCGCAGATCGGCGCCTTCCTCGTTCTGTTCGCGATGCGCGGTGGGGATCGCAAAACGATCCTCGTAATCGGCGATGGCCATGATCTTGTACATGTCCTCGATCATCCGGCCCGACATGCCGACGCGGGCCGCGATGCCTTCATCGCGCACCCCGTCCACCGTCAGCGCCCGCATGTAAAGCCGCATGGCCGACATCCGTTCCAGCGCCTGTACGATCGGTTCCTCGTCGCCCGCAGTCAGCATATTGGCCAGGTATTTGACCGGAATGCGCAAGGACCGCACGTCGGGCATCTGGTCGCTCATCGCGATCTGGCCGGCCTGTGCCGCGTTCTGGATCGGGGACAGCGGCGGGATATACCAGACCATCGGCAGGGTGCGGTATTCGGGGTGCAGGGGGAAGGCCACCTTCCAGTCCATCGCCATTTTCCAGACGGGCGAGATCTTGGCGGCCTCGATCCAGTCTTCGGGGATGCCGTCGCGCCGCGCGGCCTTGATCACCTCGGGGTCATTTGGGTCAAGGAACACGTCCAATTGCGCCCCGTAAAGATCGGTCTCGCGCTCGGCACTCGCCGCCGCCTCGATCTTGTCGGCGTCATAAAGGATGACGCCGAGATAGCGGATACGGCCGACGCAGGTTTCCGAACAGACCGTCGGCTGGCCGGATTCGATGCGCGGATAACAGAAGGTGCATTTCTCGGATTTGCCGGTATCCCAGTTGTAATAGACCTTCTTGTAGGGGCAACCCGAGATGCACATCCGCCAGCCCCGGCATTTTTCCTGGTCGATCAGGACGATGCCGTCCTCCTCGCGCTTGTAGATCGCGCCGGATGGGCACGACGCCGAGCAGGTCGGGTTGAGGCAATGCTCGCACAGCCGCGGCAGATACATCATGAAGGTATTTTCATACTCTCCATAGATCTCCTTTTGCACATCCTCGAAGTTGTAGTCCTGCGAGCGTTTCGAAAACTCGCCGCCCAGGATCTCCTCCCAGTTCGGACCCTTCTCGATCTTTTCCATCCGCTCGCCGGTGATCTTGGACCGGGGGCGCGCGGTGGGGAAATGATCCATGTCGGGCGCGGATTTCAGATGGTCGTAGTCGAAATCGAACGGCTCGTAATAGTCGTCGATCTCGGGCATGGACGGGTTGGCAAAGATATTCGCCAGGATCCGCCACTTCGACCCCTGCTTGGGATGCAGCTTGCCGCTCGCCGAGCGCACCCAGCCGCCATTCCAGCGTTTCTGGTTTTCCCAGTCGGTCGGATAGCCGGTGCCTGGTTTGGTTTCGACATTGTTGAACCATGCGTATTCAACGCCTTCGCGCGTGGTCCAGACGTTCTTGCAGGTGACCGAACATGTGTGGCACCCGATGCATTTGTCGAGGTTGAGAACCTTGCCGATTTGCGCACGCACTCTCATTCTGCGGCCTCCACTTTTCCGGTTGCGGGCCCGGACGCAGGGGTGTCCAGCCAGTCGATCTTTTTCATCTTGCGCACGATCACGAATTCGTCGCGGTTGCTGCCGACGGTGCCGTAATAGTTGAAACCATAGGACAACTGCGCATAGCCGCCGATCATGTGCGTGGGTTTCAGCGTGGCGCGGGTCACCGAATTGTGGATACCGCCGCGATGGCCGGTCTTTTCCGATCCCGGCGTGTTCACGATCTTTTCCTGCGCGTGATACATGAACAGCGTGCCCTGCTTGATCCGCTGGCTCACCACCACCCGCGCGGTCAGCGCGCCGTTGATGTTGTAGGCTTCAACCCAGTCGTTATCGACCAGCCCCGCCGTCTTCGCGTCCACCTCGGACATCCAGACCACCGGCCCGCCCCTGTTCAGCGTCAGCATCAGCAAGTTGTCGGTATAGGTGGAATGGATACCCCATTTCTGGTGCGGCGTGATGAAGTTCAGCACCACATGCGGGCTGCCCTCGGCGGCGTCGTTGTTGACGGCCTTGGTGATGGTCTTGAGGTCCACCGGCGGGCGATAGCTGACGAAACCCTCGCCGAAGGCGCGCATCCACAGGTGATCCTGATAAAGCTGTTGCCGCCCGGTCAGGGTCCGCCACGGGATCAGTTCATGCACATTGGTATAGCCCGCGTTGTAGCAGACCTCCTCGCTCTCGATGCCCGACCATGTGGGGCTGGAGATGATCTTGCGCGGCTGCGCCGCAATATCGCGAAAGCGGAGCTTGGTGTGATGCGCGCCCTCGGCCAGATGGGCATGATGGCGGCCGGTGGGCTTTTCCAACTCCTCCCACGCCTTGACCGCGACCTCGCCATTTGTCTCAGGCGCGAGCATCAGGATCATCTCGCAGGCGTCTATGGCGGTCTCCAGCTTCGCGTGACCCTTGGACACACCCTCGTCCAGCACAACGCCGTTCAGGTCGCGCAGATGGCCGACCTCGACCTTGGTGTCCCAAGTGATCCCCTTGCCGCCGTTGCCGAGTTTCTCTAGCAGCGGTCCGACCGAGGTGAACTTCTTGTAAAGGTTCGGATAGTCCCGTTCCACTGCGATATAGTTCGGCGCAGTCTTGCCGGGGATCAGATCGCATTCGCCCCTCTTCCAGTCGCGCACATGGGCCTGCGCCAGTTCGCCGGGGGTGTCGTGCAGGAGCGGAAGCTGAACGATGTCGGTCTCGATCCCCAGCACCTCGGGCGCAACTTCGCTGAATTTCCGCGCGATCGACTTGAAGATTTCCCAGTCCGACTTGCTCTCATAGGCCGGGTCCACCGCCGCCTGCAGCGGGTGGATGAACGGATGCATGTCGGATGTGTTCAGATCGTCCTTTTCATACCAGCTTGCGGTCGGCAGCACGATGTCGGAATAGACGCAGGTGGTGGACATGCGGAAATCAATGGTCACCAGCAGGTCAAGCTTGCCCTTGGGGGCCTCGTCATGCCAGACGGCCTCTTTCGGCATGACGCCGCCTTCCTCACCCAGATCCTTGCCCATCACGCCGTGATCGGTGCCGAGCAGGTGCTTGAGGAAATACTCGTGCCCCTTGCCGCTTGAGCCCAGCAGGTTGGAGCGCCAGACGAACAGGTTGCGCGGCCAGTTCTCGGGTGCGTCCGGGTCCTCGCAGGACATTTGCAGATCGCCGGATTTCAGCTGTTCGGCGACATAGGCGGGAATGTCCTTGCCCGCCGCTTTCGCCGCTTTCGACACCTCCAGCGGATTGGTCTTCAACTGCGGCGCGGACGGCAGCCAGCCCATTCGTTCGGCGCGAATGTTGTAGTCGATCAGCGAAACGTCCCAGTCGCCCTCGGGGGCCGTGGGCGACAGGATCTCGCCCGCGCGCAGGGTTTCATAGCGCCACTGGTCGGTGTGGGCATACCAGCACGAGGTCGAATTCATGTGACGCGGCGGGCGGCTCCAGTCCAGCGCGAAGGCCAGCGGCTGCCAGCCGGTCTGCGGACGCAGTTTCTCCTGCCCCACATAATGCGACCAGCCGCCACCCTCCTGCCCGATGCAGCCGCACATCACCAGCATGTTGATGATGCCGCGATAGTTCATGTCCATGTGATACCAGTGGTTCAGACCGGCCCCGAGAATGACCATGGATTTGCCACGGGTCTTTTCGGCGTTGCCTGCAAATTCACGGGCGACCGCGATGATCTTTTCGCGGTCCACGCCGGTGATCTTTTCGGCCCATGCTGGGGTATAGGGGCTGTCGTCATTGAAATCCTTCGACACCCAGTCGCCGCCAAGGCCCCGATCCAAGCCATAATTGGCACAAAAAAGATCAAACACCGTGGCAACCAACACCTCTTCGCCCCCCGCCAGCGTCACGCGCCGGGCGGGGATATGCCGTGTCAACACCTCGGGATGCTCGCATTTCACGAAATCGCCCGTCGCGGCGCCGCCGAAATAGGGGAAATCCACACCCACGATCTCGTCGTGATCGCCGTCCATGATCTGACTGAGGCGCAGCCGGGCCTCGGTGCCCTTGGCGCGCTGTTCGAGGTTCCACCTGCCTTCCTCGCCCCAGCGGAATCCGATGGATCCGTTGGGGGCCACGATCTGGCCGGATTTCTCGTCATAAGCGACGGTCTTCCAGTCGGGGTTGTTGGTCTCGCCCAGCTTGCCGTCGAAATCATCAGCGCGCAGCATCCGGCCCGGCACAAGGTGGCCGTCCTTTTCATCCAGCCGCACCAGCATCGGCATGTCGGTGTATTTTCGGGCGTAGTCCTCGAAATACTCGGCCTGCCGGTCGAGGTGGAACTCGCGCAGGATCACATGGCCCATGGCCATCGCCAGCGCCGCATCGGTGCCCGCCTGCGGGTTCAGCCAGATATCGCCGAACTTGGCAGCTTCGGAATAGTCGGGGCTGACCACGGCGGATTTGGTGCCGCGATAGCGCACCTCGGTGTAGAAATGCGCGTCGGGCGTGCGCGTCTGCGGCACGTTCGACCCCCAGAGCATCAGGAAGCCCGCGTTGTACCAATCGGCCGATTCCGGCACGTCGGTCTGTTCGCCCCAGGTCTGCGGGCTGGCGGGTGGCAGGTCACAATACCAATCGTAAAACGACATGCAGGTGCCGCCCAGCAGGCTCAGGTAGCGCGACCCGGCAGCATAGCTGACCATCGACATGGCCGGAATGGGCGAAAAGCCGAACACCCGGTCGGGTCCGTAGGTTTTCGCGGTGTAGGCGTTGGCGGCGGCGACGATCTCGGTCGCCTCGTCCCAGGTGGCGCGGACAAAACCACCCTTGCCGCGCGTCTTGGTATAGCTGGCGCGCAGGATCGGATCGTTCTGGATCGCGGCCCAGGCGGCGACCGGCGTCATCGTCGCGCGCATCTTGCGCCACGCGCGCATCAGCGCGCCCCGGATCAGCGGGTTCTTCACCCGGTTGGCGGAATAGAGATACCAGCTATAGGAAGCACCCCGCGCGCAGCCGCGCGGCTCATGGTTGGGCAGGCCCGCGCGGGTGCGTGGGTAATCGGTCTGCTGCGTCTCCCACGTCACGATGCCGGACTTGACGTAGATCTTCCACGAGCACGACCCGGTGCAGTTCACCCCGTGGGTCGAGCGCACGATCTTGTCATGCCGCCAGCGGTTTCTGTAGGTATCCTCCCAGTCGCGGTTCTCGCGGGTGGTCTGACCCCAACCGTCCGAGAATTGCTCCAGTTCCTTGCTCTGGAAGAAGTTCAGTCTGTCGAGCAGATGGCTCATGGTGCTGTCCTTTCGGGTGCCTGGCTCCGGGCGGCGACCTGCGCCGCCCGTGGATTCGGTTGGGTCATTCGGCGGGCTGGGCTGCTGTGCCTTGCGGTGTGCGGCCATGCTCGATGTCGTGGAGAAGGCCGCCGGGGCGCGTATAGACGGCCCAGGTGATGACGACGCAGATCACATAGAAGATCAGGAAGCCCCAGAGCGCCCCAACGGCGGACCCGGTCATCGCGATGGAGGTCCCGTAAGCCTTGGGGATGAAGAAGGCGCCGTAGGCGGCAATGGCCGAGGTGAAGGCCACGATCGCGCCGGATTCCATCGCGATCTGCCGCTTGCGTTCCTCGACACCCAAGTGCGGCATCAGGCGCGGCACTTCGCGGCCCATGATCACCGGGATCATCTGGAAGGTGGAGGCGTTGCCAACCCCGGTCAGGAAGAACAGCGCCATGAAGCAGGCAAAGAACCCGATAAAAGACCCAAGCCCCAGAAAGGTGATCACCCCGAATGTGGCGACGATCATCGCCGTGAAGGTCCAGAAGGTCACGCGACCACCGCCGAACTTGTCCGACACCCAGCCGGTGGCGGCGCGGCTCAGCGCCCCCACAAGCGGCCCGAGGAAAACGTAGTTGAGCGCGTTCACCTCGGGAAAGGCCAGCTTGGTCAGCAAGGGAAAGCCGGCCGAGTAGCCGATGAAACTGCCGAAGGTGCCGGTATAAAGGATGCACATCAGCCAGTTGTGTATCCGCGCGAAAATCACCGCCTGATCGGCGAAACTGGCGCGCGCATCGGCAATGTCATTCATGCCCAGCCAGGCGGCAATCGTGGCCGCAAGGATGAACGGCACCCAGACAAAGCCCGCGTTCTGCATCCACAACTGCCCGCCGTCCGACATGACCTGCGGTTGCCCGCCAAGGGCGCCGAACACGCCCGCCGTGATCACGATGGGCACCACGAACTGCATCACCGACACGCCCAGATTGCCCAGCCCCGCATTCAGCGCCAGCGCGTTGCCCTTTTCGGCCTTCGGGAAGAAGTAGCCGATATTGGCCATGCTTGAGGCGAAGTTGCCGCCGCCGAACCCGCACAGAAGTGCAAGAACCAAGAAGATCAGATAGGGCGTATCGGGGTTTTGCACCGCGTATCCGATTCCCAAGGCGGGCAACAGCAGCGACGCGGTGGAAAGCGTCGTCCACAACCGCCCGCCAAAGATCGGCACCATGAAGCTGTAGAAAATGCGCAGCGTCGCCCCCGACAGGCCCGGCAGCGCCGCCAGCCAGAACAATTGCCCCGGCGCGAAATCAAACCCGATGGCGGGCAGCCGCGCCACGACCACCGACCACACCATCCACACCGAAAACGCCAGCAGCAGCGCCGGGATGGATATCCACAGGTTGCGCCGGGCTATGGCGCGGCCTTTTTCGGCCCAGAAGGTCGGGTCTTCAGGCCGCCAATCCTCCAGCACGCGCGGCATTGCCGTATGTTCGGGGCTGTGGATGTCCTGCATCTCGGGGAATTCCGGCAACCGGTCAAGCGCCTCGCCATGTGCCGCGCGTTCCATCCCGCGCACCGACAGATGCATCCAGGCCAGCGAAATCGCCACCAGAACGAACAACAGCGCAAAGCACGATGTGTAGATGCCGGTCAGATCCAGCAGCGCCCCAAAGCCGATCGGCAGAACAAAGCCGCCAAGCCCGCCGATCATGCCCACCAGCCCGCCAACAGCGCCGACATGGTTGGGATAATAGACCGGGATGTGCTTGAACACCGCCGCCTTGCCGAGACTCATGAAGAAGCCGAGCGCGAAAAGCGTGATGATGAAAGGCCACAGGCCCATCTGGGTTGAAAAGGCAATCGGGCCTTCCTTACCCTGAATGATGTAATCGGTCGGCGGATAGGACAGCATGAACAGGAAGATCAGCGAAAAGCCGAAGGTCCAGTACATGACCTTGCGGGCGCCGAACCTGTCGGAGAGCACACCGCCATAGGCCCGGAACAGGGACGCCGACAGGCTGAAAGACGCCGCCGCCATGCCCGCGAACCGCACGTCGATGCCGTAAACGTCGATCAGGTAATGCGGCAACCACAGCGCCAGCGCCACAAAGGCACCGAAGACGAAGAAATAGTAAAGCGAGAACCGCCACACCTGCAGGTTCTTCAGCGGCGCGAATTGCTGCGCAAACGAGGGCGCCTTGGCACCGGTCCTGCGCCGTTCGAGCAGTTGCGGATCGTCCTTGGCCAGCAGGAAGAACAGCACCCCGATGATGGCCAGCCCCGCCGCCCAGACATAGGCCACACCGTGCCAGCCATAGGCGACCATCACGAAGGGAGCCACGAACTTGGTGACGGCCGCGCCCACATTGCCCGCGCCAAAGATACCCAGCGCGGTGCCCTGATGGCCCGCGTCATACCAGCGGCTGACATAGGCCACCCCGATGATGAACGACCCGCCGGCAAGGCCGATGCCCAGCGCCGCGACCAGATACATGATATAGGTATCGGCCAGCGTCAGCGCCCATGTCGCCAGCGCCGTCAGGATCATCTGGGCCGAGAACACCAGCCGCCCGCCGTATTTCTCGGTCCAGACGCCGAGGAACAGGCGCGTGACCGAGCCGGTCAGGATCGGCGTGGCGACCAGCAGGCCGAACTGCGCCTCTGACAGACCAAGCTCGGCCTTGATGGCGACACCGATGATGGAAAAGATCGTCCAGACCGCGAAACAGGCGGTGAAGGCGATCGTGCTCAGGCTCAAGGCGCGTGTCTGATCGGCGCGTGAGGCTGGGGCGTAGGTCGGCATGGCGGATCTCCGGCAATAATAATGCTGTTACCCCTGCGTGGGGCTCAGCGCCTAACCTGAGGCCGGAGCGGCGCGAATGGTTTGATCCAGATCATGAAATTTAGGAAAGACTAACGAAATAAATTACTTACATAAATATGTCATACGCTCAGCGGTGACAGGTCAAGGCTGCTGCGGCGAAGGTCAACTGCGAGATTGACTTTTATCAACTGATTTGATGGTAATTGTTAAGCGCACGAAGGCAGGAGGGGTCGACATGCCCGATTCAGAATACCGGGATATTCGAAATCTGAATCTCTTCTCGCAGATGGCGGATGGAAATTTCACGTCCTTGATGCGTGGCGCCTATGTGCAGAATTTCCCCGCGCAGATCGAATTGATCACGGAAGGAGAGCCAAGCGATTTTCTTCACGTCGTGATTTCAGGCTCGGTCGATCTTTTCTGTGCATGGAATGGGCGGGATACCAGTATGGCGACTGTCCGCCCCATCTCGACCTTCATTCTTGCCGCGACCATCAAGGATGCGCCCTACCTGATGTCGGCACGCACGCTGGAGAAAAGCCGGATCGCGCTGATCCCCAGTCAGGACGTTCGCGCGATCTTCGACGCCGACAGCCACTTTGCCCGTGCGATCGTCACGGAGCTGGCGCAATGCTATCGTTCTGTCATCAAGTCGCAGAAGGATCTCAAGCTCAGAACCTCGCTCGAGCGGCTCGCGAACTACTTGCTCAGGCAACAAAGGCACGCCGGCGGTGGGGCCGTGTTCGAGCTTGATTTCGAGAAGCGCCGCCTTGCCTCGGTGCTGGGCATGACCCCCGAAAACCTCAGCCGCGCCTTCAAGGGCCTGCAGCCCTATGGTGTGACCGTGACCGGCACCCGCATCACCATCGACAATCAGGCGGACCTTGAGCATTTCGCGAAACCCAATCCACTGATCGACGATTTTTCAACCTGAAGGACAGACTGATGACAAAATCCATGCCCGGCGCCGCCGGAGACCTCGCCGAGGAATATCCCGATGTCTGGAAAGCCTACGCCGCCTTGGGTAAAGCGACCGCCGACTGTGGCCCGCTGACGCCCCGGGAAAGGCGCCTCGTCAAGCTGGCGCTTGCCATTGGGGCTGGGTCTGAAGGCGCGGTGCACTCCCACACCCGGCGCGCCCGATCGGAGGGGATCGAACCTGCCGCGATGACACAGGTCGCGATGCTGGCCATCGGCCCGCTTGGCCTGCCGCGTGCCGTCGCCGCGAAGACCTGGATCGAAGACATCAAGGAATGACAGTCAAGGAAACGGGCTGACGCCGAAGAGAATGGGATGCACCCAAAGAAGGGTCGCATAGAGGACAATGCCGGTCACGAACCGAGCCAAGGTGCCGCCTGACGCGCGCCTTCGACAGCCACACGCAGGCGCCGCCTTTCCGCCCCCATCTCGCGGCGCGAGCGTCGATCAGTCGGCCTCCCGGCAGCGCGATGGCCGCGCAGGTGCCAAACAGGATCACATGCGCCAGGTCCCCATTTGGCACTAGGTGGGCAGGCGTCCAGAGGGCCAGCGCCAGAAGCAGCGGATGACGCGACCACCGAACGATACCGGCTTGCTGCGGGTCCAACCGGTCATTGTGCGCGCCACCGAAGGAAAACGGGTCGCGCCGCGCATGACCTGCCACCGAACTTTCATTCAGCCGCGACCGGAGCCCGGTGGTCATTTATGCCTTTCGGAGCAGGGTAAGCAATCGCCCGGCCCGCGGAGTTTTCATCTCGCGCAGCGGGTCGCGCGATTGCGGCGGTTAGGTGCAGGGCGAACCCCGCAGGGGTCTGGTACGAGATGTTGTTCTGCGGTACCCGCGCCTTCTGGAAGGCCAGCACTAGGTTCTCGATATCGTCCGAGTTGATGGCGTCACGCGTCTGCGCGTCGCTCATTGCCTGTGCGGCCTTGCCGGATTGCGAGGAATGCGCCTCGTCGATGATCACCGCGAAGTTGCGCCCGGCCTGGCCCGAGATGGTTGCCAGATGCTCGATGCCGAATTTCTGGATCGTCGTGATGATGATCCACGCGCCCTTAAGGACATGTGCAACGATACCTGAATCGGGCCGGTTGGCGCGACAACGACAAGGACCGGGCTCAAGGTCGCGTGTGCGCTCGACCCGCGCACCTTCGAGAAGGGCCTCAAGGTCTCCGACGCCGAGATGGCCCGCCTCGACATCACCGGCGATGCGTTCCATCCTGAATGAAATTACACCATCAAGCCGCGTATGCCCAAAGCGTAGCAGTTATCGTTGCGGATGCCATAAGCTCTACCGATGCACCCCGCTACAAATGGGGGGTTTACCGCATCCTCCCACTTCTCGCACTCGCAGCATCCTGACGGGGAATGAACGGCACGTCCGGCCTTACCCCCTCCGCCAACCGGTTCGTTCAGGGAGGGGTTACCCATATCCGGGCCGGCTCTTGGCCTGTCGTGTCCGGCGCGGCGCACGGGGCAGGTGCCCCTCTGAACCGTGCGGTTCGCGCGCCGAACCTTGCGGTTCATCCGCGCCTCGGAGTGGAATCCCCCAACGCACGAGGTTCCGCCCTGCTGATGAAACCCAGGGGCATGGCCGGGGCCCGGTCCCGGGGCGGGCCGGTATCGATAAGCTTATCCACCGGAAATGTGTCGTCATGCGCCTGGTGCCGCAGCGTGAAAAATCAATACGCAACTTTAGACCAAAACCCTGCTGAAATTGGCATATTAGTTGCGCTGCATCTGCATGATGGATAGAAGGCGGGAAACAGGACAGGACGCGATTCATGGCACATGACGGACAGGATATTGCGATGGCCCAGCCTACCCTTCTCGACGATCTTCTGAGCCTCACCGGCGCGGCGGTCGCCCCCGCCGAGGCACTTCTGGCCGAGGCCACGGAAAGCGTGCGCGCCGCCGTCAGCACCGATGGCCGCATTTCAAGCGCGGCGATGGATGCCGAACAAAGCGCCACCCACGGCCTTGCGTGGCTGGCCACCTATGTCGAATCGCTGCGCCAGATGCAGCACTGGGCCACGCGCCTGTCGGAGGCCGGCAATTTCGGCGAAGTGGAGCAGCTTGTCCACCAGATCGCCTTTGGCGAATACCTTGCCCAGATCGCCGGCGGCATCGCCATGAACCAGGGCGAGGTGACGCGCCTCGCCGATCTCGGCCTTGACGAGGGCGCGCTCGCGCGGTTCCGCACGGCGCAGGTGCAGGCGCTGATCGCGCGCGGCAACACGCAGGGCGCGCGCCTGGCGCTTGTCGCGCTGATGCAGGAGCGCGCCGGCGAGATCACCGTGGGCCGCACCGGCCTCGATGACGAGTTGGAGATGATCCGCGAGCAGTTCCGCCGCTTCGCGGTCGAGAAGGTCGAGCCCTACGCGCATGAATGGCACCTCAAGGATGAACTGATCCCGATGGAGATCATCGGAGAACTGGCCGAAATGGGCGTGTTCGGCCTGACCATCCCCGAGGAACATGGCGGGCTGGGGCTGAGCAAGGCGTCGATGGTCGTGGTCTCCGAGGAGTTGAGCCGCGGCTATATCGGCGTGGGCAGCCTTGCCACCCGCTCCGAGATCGCCGCCGAACTGGTCCTGCGCGGCGGCACCGACGAACAGAAACAGAAGTGGCTGCCCGGGCTTGCCAGCGGTGAAATCCTGCCGACGGCCGTCTTCACCGAGCCCAATACCGGCTCGGACCTGGGCGCCTTGCGCACCCGCGCGGTCAGGGACGAGGCCGGCGACTGGAAGGTGACCGGCAACAAGACCTGGATCACCCATGCCGCGCGCACCCATGTGATGACGCTGCTGGCGCGGACCAAACCCGACACCACCGATCACCGGGGCCTGTCGATGTTCCTCGCCGAAAAGCAGCCGGGCACCGACGCAGACCCCTTCCCGACCCCCGGCATGACCGGCGGCGAGATCGAGGTTCTGGGCTATCGCGGCATGAAGGAATACGAACTGGCCTTCGACAATTTCCACGTCAAGGCCGAGAACCTTCTGGGCGGCGAAGAGGGCAAGGGTTTCAAGCAGCTCATGGAAACATTCGAGAGCGCCCGCATCCAGACCGCCGCCCGCGCCATCGGCGTGGCGCAATCGGCGCTCGATGTCGCGATGCGCTACGCGCAGGACCGCAAGCAGTTCGGGCGCGCGCTGATCGAGTTTCCGCGCGTGGCAAACAAGCTTGCCATGATGGCGGTCGAGATCATGGTGGCGCGCCAGCTTACCTATTTCTCGGCCTGGGAAAAGGACCACGGGCGGCGCTGCGATCTCGAGGCGGGCATGGCCAAGCTGCTCGCGGCCCGCGTCGCCTGGGCGGCGGCGGATAATGCCGTCCAGATCCACGGTGGCAACGGCTTTGCGCTCGAATACACCATCAGCCGCATCCTGTGCGACGCGCGCATTCTCAACATCTTCGAGGGGGCCGCCGAGATTCAGGCGCAGGTGATCACGCGGCGGCTGCTTGGCTAAGCCGCAACGCCGCCATCCGGGGCCTGAGCCGGGGATGCCCCGCGCTCTGGCCTCATGACGGTCCTGAAACCATCCGATTCCGCCCCTTTTCCCGCGGCGGTCACAAGTTATATAGAGGGGCCAGGAGACGCGCCGCAGTTCAGCACCCGGAACAGACCAACCGCCATGCCACAGACACCGCGCCATACCATGACCGGACCCGAGGACGGCGATAACGATGCCTCTGTCGTTCTCAAGACGCGGTCGAAAACGCAGCGCCCGCCGCTCTACAAGGTCTTGCTGCTCAATGACGATTACACGCCGATGGAATTCGTCGTGGCGGTGCTGGAGAGATTCTTCGGCATGACGCACGCGCAGGCATTCGAGATCATGCTGACCGTCCACAAGAAGGGTTTGGCCGTGGTCGGCGTGTTCACCCACGAGATCGCCGAGACCAAGGTCGGGCAGGTGATGGATTTCGCCCGGCATCATCAGCATCCGCTGCAATGCACGATGGAAAAGGAATAGCGTGGGCCTTGCCGACCGCCTGACGCTCGCGCTTGAAACCGGGCATGTGGTGCTGCCCGAGGCCGGGCGCATTGCCGTCTTCGCGCCGCGTGCGGGCGCGGACCTGTCGGCGTTGCCGCGGGACCGCGCGCAGGTAATCACCGGATTTGCCCCGGATTTTCAGCATTTCGCCGCGCGGGGCCATGATTGCGTCACCTCCCCTTCGGGCCGCTACGGCACCGCGCTCGTCTGCCTGCCCCGCGCGCGGGCACTGGCCCATGCGCTGATTGCGCAGGCGGCCGGGGTCAGCGACGGGCCGGTGATCGTGGACGGGGACAAGACCGACGGCATCGAATCGATGCTGCGCGCGCTGCGGGCGCGGGCGCAAACCGGGGCGGCCCTGTCCAAGGCGCATGGCAAGATTTTCGCCTTCGCGCCGGGGGCGGACCTCTCCGACTGGCACGGTCGGGGGCCGCAAGCGATCGAGGGCGGTTTCGTCACCGCGCCGGGGGTATTTTCCGCCGACGGGATCGACCCCGGCTCGCGCCTTCTCAGCGACACGCTGCCTGCAAACCTTGGCGCGCATGTGATCGACCTTGGTGGCGGCTGGGGGTATCTTTCGGCCCGCGCGCTGGAACGCGAGGGCATCACCCGGCTCGATCTGGTCGAGGCCGATCACGCGGCGCTTGACTGCACGCGCCGCAACCTGCCCGATCCGCGCGCCCATCTGCACTGGGCCGACGCGACCGTGTGGCGGCCAGAGACGCGCGCCGACACGGTCATCATGAACCCGCCCTTTCACACCGCGCGCGCCGCCGATCCCGGCCTTGGCCGCGCCTTCATCGCCGCGAGCGCCGCCATGCTCAAGCCCTCGGGCGCGCTCTGGCTTGTGGCCAACCGCCATCTGCCCTATGAGACCACGCTCGGCGAGCATTTCAGCCGCGTGGCCGAGGCCGCGGGCGACGCGCGCTTCAAGATCCTCCATGCCAGCCATCCCTCTCGCCAGCGGCCCTGAATCGGCCTAGTCTCGCGCGACGGATCAGCCAGAAAGGCCCCTTTCCATGTCTTTTTCCATCGCAGGCAAGACCGCCATCGTCACCGGTGCCGCCAACGGGATCGGCCTTGCCATCGGGCGGCACTTTGCCGACAAGGGCGCGAATGTGATGTTCGCCGACAAAGATGAAAAGCGCCTCGAGAACGAGCTTGGCAAGCTCGCCGAGAGCGACAATGTTCGCTACTTCGCGGGCGACATGCGGCAGAAACTGGCGCAGGCGAACCTGCTTTCGGCCACGCTCGACGCCTTCGACCAGGTGGACATCCTGGTCAATGCCTGCCGTCAGGTGGTCCCCTCGGACCCTCTCAATCCCGACGATGACGGGGTCGAGACGCTCTGGCAGCAGAACGTCCTCACCGCGTTGCGCATGAGCCAGCTTGTCGCGCGGCGCATGATCCGGCAATCCGAGGGCAATGGCGAGGGGCCGGCGGGAACGATCGTCAACCTCTCGTCCATCGCCGCGCGGCGCACCCATCCCGATCTCCTGGCCTACTCCATCTCCTCGGCGGCGCTTGACCAGATGACGCGCAGCCTGGCGGTGGCGCTGGCCCCGCACCGCATCCGCGTCAACGCGGTGGCGTTTGGCTCGGTGATGAGCGCCTCGCTCAAGGACAAGCTGCGCGAGCACAGCGATTACCGCGAGGATATCGAGTGTCACACGCCGCTGGGGCGGATCGCCTCGGCGGCCGAACTTGCCGAGGCGGTGCAATACCTCGCCTGCGACGCCTCGGCCTTCATGACCGGGCAGATCATGACCATGGACGGCGGGCGCACCCTGCTTGACGCCTGCGCCGCCCCCGCGCATTGACCGCGCCCCCCCCCCCGAAGGAGCGCCCATGTCCGAGGATTTCACCGCCCGCAAGGCCCACGCAAGCGCCTGGTTCCGCAGCCTGCGCGACGAGATCGTGGCCGGTTTCGAGGCGCTGGAGGCAAGCCATGCCACCGGCCCCTTTGCCGACATGCCCCCCGGCCGCTTCGATCTGACCGAGACCCGCCGCGCCAGCGAGGACGGCTCGGACGCGGGCGGCGGGCTGATGAGCGTGATGCGCGGGGGGCGCGTCTTCGAGAAGGTGGGCGTCAACGTGTCGGAGGTTCACGGCCACCTTGGCGAGGCGGCACAGCGCGCCATGGCCGCGCGCGGCGTGCCCGGCATGGAAAACGACCCGCGCTTCTGGGCATCCGGCGTCAGCCTTGTGGCGCATATGCAGAATCCGCATTGCCCCGCCGTGCACATGAACACCCGCATGTTCTGGACGCCGCACGCCTGGTGGTTCGGCGGCGGCTCGGACCTCAACCCGTGTATCGAATACGCCGAGGACACCGCCCATTTCCACGCGATGCAAAAGGCATATCTCGACCCGCACGGGGCCGATCTCTATCCGCGCCTCAAGGCCTGGGCGGACGAATATTTCTTCATCCCCCATCGCGGGCGCGCGCGCGGCGTCGGCGGCATCTTCATGGATGACCGCAACAGCGGCGACTGGGAGGCGGATTTCGCGCTGACGCAGGACATTGGCCGCGCCTTCCTGCCGGCTTTTGTGCCGTTGGTGGAAAAGCGCCGCGCCCAGCCCTTCACCACGGCCGACAAGGATACGCAGCTGATCCATCGCGGGCTTTATGCGGAATACAACCTCGTCTATGATCGAGGCACCAAATTTGGCCTCGCCACCGGCCACGACGCGAACGCCGTGCTGATGAGCCTGCCGCCGCTGGCGAAATGGGCGTGAGCGCAGAACGCCCGTTTTCCCGATGATCGCCGGCGCGGAACCGTTGCTGCAATGCAGCAACGCGCGCGCGATATTGTCCCATTTCCTGCCGGAACCGCGCCAAATCCGCCTCATTTGCCGGAAAACCCCCGGAGGCGCTTGAAATGCACCGCCTTCCGGGTCTAAGCCGCGCGCAACCGGCGCAAGCCCGCGCGCCATGACCGTATCCAAGACGACGAAGGTTATCATGCAATCGCCAAATCTCGCCCCCGTCCCCGAACTCTATGTCTCCTACGAGAGCGCGCAGAAGCTCAAGGTAGAGGCGGCCAATCTCACAAGCTGGGATCTCACCCCGCGCCAGATCTGCGATCTCGAACTGCTAATGAACGGCGGGTTCAACCCGCTCAAGGGGTTCCTCGCGCAGGCCGATTACGACAGCGTCGTGGACAACATGCGCCTTGCGGACGGCACGCTCTGGCCGATGCCGATCACCCTCGACGTGAACGAGAAATTCGCCGAAACGCTTGAAATCGGGCAGGACATCGCGTTGCGGGATCAGGAGGGCGTGATCCTTGCCACCATGACCGTCACCGACCGCTGGAGCCCCGACAAGGCGCGCGAGGCGGCGCATGTATTCGGCGCCGATGACAGCGCGCATCCGGCGGTGAACTACCTGCACAACACGGCCGGAAAGGTCTATCTCGGTGGCCCGGTCACCGGCATCCAGCAGCCGGTGCATTACGATTTCCGCGGTCGCCGCGACACGCCCAATGAGCTGCGCGCGCTCTTCCGCAAGCTGGGCTGGCGGCGCGTGGTGGCCTTCCAGACCCGCAACCCGCTGCACCGCGCGCATCAGGAACTGACCTTCCGCGCCGCGCGCGAGGCGCAGGCCAACCTGCTCATCCACCCCGTCGTCGGCATGACCAAGCCGGGCGATGTGGATCATTTCACCCGCGTGCGCTGCTATGAGGCGGTGCTTGACAAATACCCTGCCTCCACCACCACGATGAGCCTGCTCAATCTGGCGATGCGCATGGCCGGCCCGCGCGAGGCGGTCTGGCACGGGCTGATCCGCAAGAACCACGGCTGCACCCATTTCATCGTCGGGCGCGACCATGCGGGCCCCGGCAAGAACAGCCAGGGGCAGGATTTCTATGGCCCCTACGAGGCGCAGGAGCTGTTCAAGCAGTATCAGGACGAGATCGGCCTCGAGATGGTCGACTTCAAGCACATGGTCTATGTTCAGGAAAAGGCGCAGTATTTCCCGATTTCCGAAGTGCCCGAAGACGCGACCGTCCTCGACATTTCCGGCACCGAACTGCGCCGCCGGCTGGCCGAGGGGCTGGAAATCCCCGAATGGTTCTCCTTCCCCGAGGTGGTTGAGGAGTTGCGCCGCACCCGCCCGCCGCGCTCGCAGCAGGGCTTTACCGTGTTCTTCACCGGCTTTTCCGGGTCCGGCAAATCGACCATCGCCAACGCGCTGATGGTCAAGCTGATGGAGATGGGCGGGCGTCCCGTCACGCTTCTCGACGGCGATGTCGTGCGCAAGCATCTCAGCTCCGAGCTTGGCTTCTCCAAGGAGCACCGCGACCTGAACATCCGCCGCATCGGCTATGTCGCGTCCGAGATCACCAAGAATGGCGGCATCGCCATCTGCGCGCCCATCGCGCCCTATGCCACCACCCGCCGCGCGGTGCGCGAGGACATCGAGCAATACGGCGCCTTCGTCGAGGTCCATGTCGCCACCTCGATCGAGGAATGCGAACGCCGTGACCGCAAGGGGCTGTACAAGCTGGCGCGGGAGGGAAAGATCAAGGAATTCACCGGGATTTCAGATCCCTACGACGTCCCGGAAAACCCCGAACTGCGCGTCGAGACCGAGAATGTGGACGTGGACAACTGCGCGCACCAGGTGATCCTCAAGCTCGAACAGATGGGTCTTATCGCGGGCTGATCGCGCCGGGGCGGAACAGATCGACAGGCCGGGGCGCAGGCAATGGCGATACGGCATTGCCCGGTCCCGGTCGCCGTCATCCTTGTCCCGAGGTCCCGAGGCTTCGGCAGGCTTCGGGGACATGCGGCACGCGCCCGCTACCCCTGCCCGAGCAACCCCAGACGCCGGAACCACGCCATCAGCGCCAGCCCGAGCAGAACCAGCGCCCCCGTCACGATCCAGAACGCCCACGCGCTCTCAGCGCCCGGCATCCCGCCCACATTGATCCCCAGAAGCCCGGTAATCAGCCCGAGCGGCAGAAAGATCGCCGCCACCACCGACAAGAGCAGCATCTGCCGGTTCATCGCCTCGGCGCGGGCATCCATGATCTGATCGTGGACCACCTGCGCGCGGTCGCGGATCGCGTCCAGTTCCTCGGCCAGCCGCGTCATCCGCTCGGTCGCCTCGCGCAGGCGCGAGCGGTCATGGCTGTGGATCCACGCCAAGTCCTCGATCTCGAAAGTGCTCAGCGCATCGCGCTGCGGCGCCATGTGCCGGCGCAGCATGATCGCCACCCGGCGGATATCTGCCAGACCGCGCCGGTCAAGCGCGCTCAACCCGGCAATGACCTGATCCTCCAGCGCATCGAGTCGCGCGTTGAGCTCTGCCACCACCGGCTCGGCCCGGTCGGCAAGCCGCAGCGCCAGGCGCGCCACAAGTTCCGCCGCCCCATCGGGCCCCTGCCCCCGCGCGATCCCCTCCATCACATCGCCCACGGCCATCAGACGGCGCAGTTGCACGCTGACCACAAGCCCAGCCATCACCCACATGCGCAGCGACACCATGTCCTCGACCTCGTCGCCGGGGTTGAGATTGACGCCGCGCAGGTTGATCAGCACGCCACCGCCATGCGCGGTGCAGCGCGGCCGCGTCTCGGGCGCAAGCAGCGCACGCTTGACCAGCGGATCGAGCGCCGTCGCCTCGAGCCAGTCGCGCGCGCCGGGCTGTGCGCAATTCACATGCACCCATGTCAGCCGGTCGGGCGCGCCCCAACTCTCCGGCCCGGCCCCGTCCGGCGTCACCTCCTCGCCGCGCCCGTCGGGCGCAATCCGCCAACACCGCACACCTGTCATCGTTCGTCCTTTCGTTCCTGGCGCCGCGACCTTGCGCCAGATCGCGCCGCTTGTCATCCCGCGAGGGAAAATGCGTCCCGCGCCTTTTCCTTGCCGCCCGTATTCGCTAGAGCAGGCCAAAACCCCGTGATCTGACAGGAACGAGACGTAATGGCGATGGACAAGACCTTCAACGCGGCCGAGGCCGAGGCCCGCCTCTACAAGGCATGGGAAAATTCCGGTGCCTTCGCCGCCGGGGCCAATGCGCGCCCCGGCGCGCCCAGCTTCTCCATCATGATTCCGCCGCCCAACGTGACGGGCAGCCTGCACATGGGCCACGCCTTCAACAACACCTTGCAGGATATCCTCGTCCGCTGGCACCGGATGCGCGGGGATGACACGCTCTGGCAACCGGGACAGGATCACGCCGGCATCGCCACGCAGATGGTGGTGGAGCGCCAACTCGCGGCAGAGGGCATGCGCCGCACCGATTTCACCCGCGAGAAATTTATCGCCAGGGTCTGGGCGTGGAAACAGCAGTCCGGCGGCACGATCGTCAATCAGCTCAAGCGCCTCGGCGCCTCCTGCGACTGGTCGCGCAACGCCTTCACCATGTCGGGCGCTCCGGGGGCGCCTGCGGGCGAAGATGGCAATTTTCACGATGCCGTCATCAGGGCCTTCGTCGAGCTCTACGCCAGGGGGCTGATCTATCGCGGCAAGCGGCTGGTGAACTGGGATCCGCATTTCGAAACCGCGATTTCCGATCTGGAGGTCGAGAATATCGAGGTGCCGGGGCATATGTGGCACTTCAAGTATCCCCTCGCGGGCGGCGAGACCTATGAATATGTCGAACGCGACGCCGATGGAAACGTGACCCTGCGCGAGACGCGCGACTATATCTCCATCGCCACCACCCGGCCCGAGACGATGCTCGGCGACGGCGCGGTGGCGGTGCACCCTTCGGACACGCGCTATGCGCCCATCGTCGGCAAGCTCTGCGAAATCCCGGTGGGGCCGAAAGAGCATCGCCGCCTGATCCCGATCATCGCCGACGACTACCCGGACCCGGCTTTCGGCTCGGGCGCGGTCAAGATCACCGGCGCGCATGACTTCAACGATTACGCGGTGGCCAACCGCCACAACATCCCGTTGTATCGCCTGATGGACACGCGCGCCCATATGCGCAGTGACGGCGCACCTTATGCCGAATGCGCCGCCCGCGCGCAACAGATCGCCCAAGGCGCGCCCTTCACGCCCGAGGAAATCGACACGCTCAACCTCGTCCCCGACCACCTGCGCGGGCTGGACCGGTTTGAGGCGCGCAAGCGCGTGGTCGCGGAGATCACCGCCGAGGGCCTCGCGGTGATGGTCCCCGCCCCCCCTCCGTCATCCTCGGGCTTGACCCGAGGATCTCACGATCAAGAGATCCCCGATCAAGTCGGGGATGACCGCTCTATCGTGGATGACGTCACCATGATCCCCCTCGTCGAGAACAAACCGATCATGCAGCCCTTCGGCGACCGCTCCGGGGTGGTGATAGAGCCGATGCTGACCGATCAATGGTTCGTGGACACGGCAAGGATCGTGCAGCCCGCCATCGACGCCGTGCGCACGGGCGAGATCACCATCCTGCCCGAACAGGATGCCAAGGTCTATTTCCACTGGCTTGAGAATATCGAGCCCTGGTGCATCTCGCGCCAACTGTGGTGGGGGCACCGGATCCCGGTCTGGTATGGCTTTGACCTCAGCGCGCCGGGCTTCGAGGATGACGAGGGCGACGGCACGCTCGACCTGGCGGAAATGCTGCGACTTCTGAACGAGGGACATCTCGGCCCGCTCATGGAATGCGGCGCGGATTTCGCCGGCGTGTCAGAGGCGTTTCGCGATCGGCTGGCCGAACTGCCGGTGCCGCTCGCGGCGATGCCGCTGGTCGAGGTCGAAAACCGCGAGGCGGCGCTGCACCGGCTGGCGACGGCACTTGCCGACTATACTGCCACGCAGGACCCGACCCATCTGGTCTATCCTGTCTGGCGCGACCCCGACGTTCTCGATACCTGGTTTTCTTCGGGGCTGTGGCCGATCGGCACGCTCGGCTGGCCCCAGGACACGCCCGAACTGCGCAAATACTTCCCCACCTCGGTCCTCGTCACCGGCTTTGACATCATCTTCTTCTGGGTCGCCCGGATGATCATGATGCAATTTGCCCTGGTCGGACAAAAGCCCTTCTCGCACGTTTACGTCCATGCCCTTGTGCGCGACGAGACCGGCAAGAAGATGTCCAAATCATTGGGCAACGTGCTCGACCCGCTCGACCTGATCGACGAATATGGCGCGGATGCCGTGCGCTTCACGCTGGCCGCCATGGCCGCCATGGGGCGCGACCTGAAGCTGTCGAAAGACCGCATCGCGGGCTATCGCAACTTCGCCACCAAGATCTGGAACGCCGCCCGCTTTGCCGAGATGCATGGCGCTGTCGGCTCGGACGGCGCACTCCCCGCGCCAGAGGCCACGGTCAACAAATGGATCATCGGCGAAACCGCCCGCGCGCGCGTCACCGTCGATGAGGCGCTCGAGAACTTCCGTTTCAACGACGCCGCCAACGCGCTCTATGCCTTTGTCTGGGGCACGGTCTGCGACTGGTATGTGGAATTCTCCAAGCCGCTGCTGATGGATGGCGACGCGGCCACCAAGGCGGAAACCCGGGCCACCATGGCCTGGGTGATCGACCAGTGCCTGATCCTGCTGCACCCGATCATGCCTTTTGTGACCGAAGAATTGTGGGGCACGCTGGGACAGCGGCAAAAGATGCTCGTGCACGCCGACTGGCCCGGCCACGACCTTGATCTCATCAACCCCGAAGCCGACCGGGAAATGCACTGGGTGATCGCGCTGATCGAACAGGTCCGCTCGGTGCGTGCGCAAATGCATGTGCCCGCCGGGCTTCATGTGCCGCTTCTCGTCACCGAAATCAGCGAGGCGGGGCGCACCGCCTGGGCGCGCAACGCCGCCATGATCCAGCGCCTCGCCCGCATCGAGAGCCTGAGCGACGCCGACGGACTGCCGAAGGGCTGCGCCACCATCGCGGTCGAGGGCGCCACTTTCGGCCTGCCGCTTGCGGACATCATCGACGTGGCCGAAGAAAGGGCGCGGCTGGAAAAGACGCTGGGGAAAGTTGCCAAGGAGATCAGCGGGCTGCGCGGGCGGCTCGACACTGCGAAATTCGTCGAAAGCGCCCCGAAGGACGTTGTCGAGGAGACCCGCAAAAACCTGCGGCTGCGCGAAGAGGAGGAAGCGCGATTGCGCGCCGCCCTCGACCGCCTCGCCAAGCTGGGCTGAGGGATGCCTCCGGCGGGGATAGCCGGGCAGTGTCCCTGTGCCGAAAAAGTGTGGCCAATAAACCCGCACGCCGCATCATCCAGATCGGTTCGTCACTTTTGAGAGCAGTGGAGGCTTTCAGAACCTCATCATCATCCCAATTTATCAAGGCGCGTTGTCCTGATTCGTATGAGTGATGTAGATTTGCCTCGCCGCTACCAATCGCTTCTAATCTGGCCATCCAGCGCGTCCACTCATCCCATTTTTGATAACGACGCCATTCCGACGCAATTGATGCGCAAATCTCAGTTTTGTCTGGAGATCTATACATATATAGTGTTGAAATAGGGAAATGTCCCGCACCTCTGCAAGGCAGCGATATAGCCCAAAGCGACGGATGCTAACCGTATCAGCAACACAGCTGCGGTCAGACAGACCCAATCCACGCTGCAACACACTCCCGGAACCGCTTCGCCGGCCGCACCGGTCGTAGAGCCCAGACCCGGCATGCATTAAGACTGAAACGGGCCCACTTCATTGGGGCGGGCTCGGATTATCGAGCGTACCTCGAAATGATCAGGGAGATTGCGGCCCCTCTGACGGTGTCCAGGATCGCCATCTGGCCACCTTCGCGTTCCAAAGCCTCTCGGGCGAGAAAAAGACCGATGCCATTAGAGCGCTTCGACGTCGCGACGGGTCTCAAAAGCAGCTGGTCAGCGACTGATCTGGGAATGCCGGGGCCTTCGTCGGACACAAGGTAGTGCAGGGCGGCATTATTAAGTCGGGCGTCGATCGTGATCCGCCCCCCAACGGGCGATGCGGCGATCGCGTTCTCGATCACGACTTCGAGCGCGAGAAAGGCGGAGGCACCATTGATCGGCGAGTTCGAGTCGAAGGCATTTCCCTGCCTCACAACAAGAAGGCCCTTTTGTTCGATCGCCAAACGATGCAACCGCAGGATTCGCTCGATCGTCTCGAGGACCGATAACTCGCTGGGGGCGAACCCGGCTCCGCCAGTCAGGTGTACCTTCAGCCGATCCAGGATCTCATCACAAGTCGACACGGCCAGCGTTAGGACACGCTCCAACGCCTGAAACTCTGTGGGCGTACTGGGCCGGGCCGCAATCGCTGTATCAATCGCGCCCCGAACCCCGGACAGCGGCGAATGCAGATCGTGAACCATCAGCGTATCGATCACATCCCGTTCCGCCAGCAGCCGGTCCACGTGCAATAGCCGCAGACGCGCGGTCCGTTGCAATTCCCACCGGTATTCGGCGGCTTCGTTGAGGGATGATTTGAGAAGATAGCAGACACCCGCAGTGATCGCGAGAAAGACCTGGAGGAACGTCAGGGATTGCCATTCCGTTTCGGCAGGAAAGGCCGCAAAGCCACGCATGGTCCCGGCGACGGCCATGGACATTGTGAGGACCAGAACAAGGATCAATTCGCGCTCCCCGTAGCGGAAGCATACAAGGATAAGGGCGGGCCATATCATGTACGCACTTGGCCACCCGGCCAGAACCTTCACGACGCCGGCGCCAACCAGGGCTTCCAGCAGGACGACGAGCAAAAGCAGGGTCGCGATGAACTCGCCGGGCCTGATCGGCGGAGATCGGAGACGATCCCTCCGCAATAGCCAAAGCACGGACGGAACGACGATGAGCGCGCCTGTCGCATTTGCGAAGTACCATGTTACGAAGATATCGGAGGGCGCGGCATCGGTCGTGTCGAAAGCCCATATCGCTGTTGTCCCGATCCCCGCACTGACCGTAGCTGGGAGCGCTACTACGAGGCCGAGAAAGATCATGGTTGTGCGGGGATTGGCAAGCGGCTCGTCCTTGACGAGCCGCCTCATGGCGTAACCGCCGACCAGAGCTTCCAACATGTTGGCTGTGGCAATCGTCGCGGGCGCGGCCACGGCAGGCAAAAATTCCGCTCCAGTCCCGTCGGAGAGAAACTTTATGCTATTGACCATGAGCGATCCGATCAGAATCGAAGGGGCCGCACGGACGCCGAAATGCGCGACCAGAGCTATGGCAAGTCCGGACGGCATCCAGACGGCAGCTGTCGACAGATGCAGGCTTGCCGTCTGAAGGGAAAGTAGCGCGACGAGGACATAGGCCAGTACCGCGCCAAGACCATTGCCCACGGTCCAGTCCAAGCGGTTTAGCCTGAACCTCACAACTTTTCCGCCAAGAGCCGCGACAGCAGAGCGGTCATTTCCCGCGTCGATCGACACCCCAGCTTTCGACGGATCGTGTCGCGCTGTGCTGAAACCGTTTTGACACTTTTTCCGAAATGTTCAGATATTTCAAGGGCCGATTGCCCTCTTGCGAGGAAAATCAGGAGGTCGACTTCTCGGGGCGTCAGGCCGAATGGTTGGAGCGGGGCTATCATTGGTTGGGTAACCGTCGTTGACTCCGGAGGGCGCCGGACGGACTTTCCACTCAGTGCTCCAGCAATCTGCGACAGGACTTCGGAGGGCGTGTCGGACTTCTCGCAATAATGTAACGCGCCTTCGGACATGCAAGCCTGCGCGTAGTGCGTCGCCGGCATCGAGCTGAAAATGACGACATGAGTGTTCGGCCAAGCTATGCGACATTCGGAGATCGAGAATACACCAATCTCTTTCCCGATCACGAGATCGAGGATCAAGACGTCTGGTTCCAGCTGATCCAGTCGCGATGCCGCCGCCGGGAGGCTTGGTGCGTCCCCCACCCAATCGAACACCAGCGATTTCAGCGTCGCCAATTGGAACCCGGCGCCGATCACTGGATGATCATCGACGACAAACAGGGTCCAGGGGCGCGCGGGCGGGATCATACAAAAATACAGTTCAACTTTACCCTGCTTTGTCCACGCCGCACGGCGAATTTAGGTCCCAGTCCTATGGTTCCAACGCGATTTATGCGCTTGAGTGATGACGAGTTGACCTCACGGAGGCTCGGATGCTCAAAAACATAGCGAAAACTAAAACTCTGCTTATTCCTGCTGCTGCCATGTAGGCCAAGGACAGCCAGATGCTCGTTCATGGCCAGACGCAGGGTCGGCCAAATGGTTAAAAACCAAGTAAAGGATTCTCCAATGACCAACCTGATTTACCGCGGCGTGAAGCATGACGGACAACGCACGACCATTCCCCGCAAGCCGCAGAACCTGATCTACCGCGGTGTCTCGCATGACGGCCTCCCCGCAGCCGCCATGTCTGTCCGTAATAGTCATGCCGTTTTATGCTATCGAGGCATTCGTTACACCCTCGCGGCGAATGGGGACGTGTTGTTATGCGGCGCTTAGACGCTTTCGATCGGCATTGTAATCGCCGCAGATGTTCGGAGTATTCAATGCCAGAACCCGTCAAAGATCGCGAGGCAATGATTGCCAGCATGACCCCGGAGCTGCGGCCAGGTCGCTTCGTTTTCTGCGCTCTGAATGATCTCCCGCTTTCAACTGCTATGCGCGACGGAGCGATATGTATCTTTCGTGAGGCGGAGGGTGTTTCGGTTCTCCTGCCAGTCGATTTGGCCGAGGCGGAGGGTCTACCCGTGGGAATGCCAATGTGCCAGATCACGCTGCAGGTCTTTTCGTCACTTGCGGGCGTGGGGCTGACAGCAGGCGTCTCCGCCGCACTCGGCACTGCAAACATTCCATGTAATATGATCGCTGCCGCATTACACGACCACGTCTTCGTCCCAGAGGATAGAGCAACGGAAGCACTGGCCGTGCTTTTCCGCCTTTCGGCATCTGCCCGGTAGCGTGGCAGGGTGAAGCTGATAGCGGAATGGAAATTTTGATTGTCAGCTTTCTGTCCACCCCGGCAGCAATATCGCAGGTGCGAACGCAAGCTGCGTGCGTGCAGCGAACGACCAGTAGGTCCGCATAGTGTGAACTCGCTTACCTTGGGATTACGCACTTGAAGCGAAAGTCCGCAATGCTTAGCAGCACCGCAGCATCCAAAACCACCGTCAGGCGGCGGCTTTGAGCCGCGCATGTCGCTGCACCTGCACGGTGATCGAGCGCGCGAAGCACTGATCAAATGGCCGCTGGGGCTCGAAGCTGTCCTTGGCCCGTCCAAGATAATCGTCGCCGATCGCCACCCATCCTTACAGAACAAAAAGGGACCGGCACCAGCCTGCGTTTCTATCTGCCGGTTTATGCCACCCTGCCACCCCTTCGGTCGATGTTTGAGTTGAACTGCAGCGCGGATCACGCCTGGGGTAGCGGGCGGCGACGGCTTTCAGCACATCCGGCGCGTCGTCGCGATCCTGAATTCCGGCGCTGTGGACCTCGAGCCCGACCAGCAATCCGGTCGTGTCGGTGACGATATGGCGCTTGCGCCCGTTGATGCGTTTGCCCGCATCATACCCGCTAACCCCGCCACTTTCCGTGGTTTTTACACTCTGACTGTCGATAATCCCGGCTGTCGGCTGGGCTTTGCGACCCTCCGCCAAACGCGCGGCTTCAACCAGCTTGCGGTGCATCTCATCGAGCAAACCGTCGTTGCGCCAAGCATGGAAATAGCCCCGCACCGTTGAAACCGGCGGAAAGTCGTTGGGCAGCATCCGCCACTGGCAGCCGGTCGTCGCCATGTAGAGGATCGCGTCGAACACGTCGCGCAAATGCGTCGTGCGGGGCCTGCCGGTGGTCTTGAGGGGTGGCATCAAAGGCGCGATCAATGCCCATTCCGCATCGGTCAGATCGCTTGCGTATCTACCGCCTTCAGGGGCATGTTGGTGTCGGGTGAGTTCAGTCCAGGCCATTGCGGTCTCCGTTCAGCTTTGCAACCGAACAGAATCACAACCTGCTGAACTCACTCAATTAGTTTTAAATCGCCCTCTGAGGCATGGCCGGAATAGGAATATGAGGCCGGGGCGAAGGTCTCGGAGCTTTGCCGCAAGCACGGCATGTCGGACGCAGCGCGCTACAAATAGAAGGCAACGTATGGCGGCATAATGGTTTCCAATCTGCGGTGGCTGAACGATCTGGAAGCGTAGAATGCCGAGCTGAAGCAGCTACCGGCGGATGCTATGCGGGACAACGCCGGTCCGAAGCCACTGCCGACAAAGAACTCCGGATGCCTGCACACCGGCGAGATGCCGTGAAGAAACTGCCAGGCGAGCATCGGTTCACGCAGCGGCGGGCGTGCAGGCTGGTCGGGATTTCACGCTCGAACCTAGCCTGTCAGGCCCGGCCAGACCGCCACGCGCGGCTGAGGGAAGCCCGTTAAGGGGTCAGAACCGCCCGCCCGACGATCTTGCCCTCCTCAAGCCGGTTCAGAGTGCTCTCGGCCGCGTCCAGCGGGACCGTCTGCGTCGGTAGCGCCGGGACCTTTCCGGCCCTGGCAAGCTCCATCAGTTCGGCGAATTCCGACA
>Ga0209346_1000272_pt1 | contig 58657 bp, 56 predicted proteins | sample AutmiccommunBRH9_FD_187381 | JGI IMG/M metagenome (GOLD analysis project Ga0209346, IMG submission 187381) | Deep subsurface microbial communities from Mt. Terri, Switzerland - Autotrophic microbial communities BRH/9 (SPAdes) (version 2) | ecosystem: Environmental > Aquatic > Deep subsurface >...
CGCCACCCGAAATCTCGCGTGCGCGCTGGGCAGCAAACAACACCAGATCAAACCGGTTTGTGACTTTATCAACGCAATCTTCAACCGTAACGCGAGCCATAAGGCGCTCCTGATTCTGCAAACTTTGGGAAAAGAGCCTGTCGTTTAGGGATATCGGCGGAATTTGTCAACAAATCCGCGCTTGCTCCGCCATCCGTCGGCGAAGACATGGGTAATCTAAAGGTTTGTCGGTTCGGCGATGTTAATCTATGTCCGGACAGGATGGAAAACGCCAAGGCAAAAGCGCAGCGATTGCAACCCGAAGCACCTCAAGGGTTCGCCGTTGGCGGCAACCGGCTGCAGCTGTTGCGCCAGCCGGACGAACGTCTTGCCGCGCTGGTGGACACTATCGAATCTGCGGAGAAAAGTCTCAAACTGTTCTTCTATATGTTCGAGGATGACCGCCTGGGCCAGACGATCCTCGCCATCCTGGTGGAAGCCTGCCAAAGAGGTGTTGCGGTCGAAATGATGGTCGACAGCTTCGGATCCAACCGGAGTCCACGCAAGTTCTTTGATCCGCTGGTAGATGCCGGTGGAAAATTCACGATATTCAGTCCCCGCTTTTCGACCAGCTATTTTGTCCGCAACCATCAGAAGATGGTGTTAGCCGATGACAGCCGCGCCCTGATCGGCGGATTCAACATTGCCGATGATTATTTCAACCTCCAGGATAGCAAGGATGAGGTTGATTCGACCGACGATAGCTGGGAGGATCTCGCGCTGGCGATTGACGGGCCCGAAGTGGCCAGTCTCGCCAGCTACTATCGCGTCCTGTCCGACTGGGTTTACAAGAACAACGGCAATATGCGCTCGTTGCGAAAGATGGTCCGGCAGTGGGATCCGGGATCGGGCCCGTTCCAGTGGCTGCTCGGCGGCCCCAGCAATCGCATGAGCCGCTGGGCCGCAGCGATCAAGAAGGACCTGGAGCAAGGCAGCCGCCTCGACCTTGTTACCGCATATTTTTCGCCCGGCCAGGGGCTGTTACGGCGGATAGGCGGCCTGTCGAAGCGCGGGGGGGACAGCCGGATCATATTGCCCGGCAAAACCGACAATGCGGCAACGATCGGCGCCAGCAGACTGCTCTATGGCTATCTGCTCAAGCGCAAGGCCCGGATTTTCGAGTATCAGCCCAGACGCCTGCATACCAAACTGGTGATCGTCGATGATGCGGTCTATATCGGATCGGCGAATTTCGACTTGCGCAGCCTGTTCATCAATGTCGAGATGATGTTGCGGATTGATGACGCCGGTTTTGCCGACCATGCCCGCGCGATGATCGATATCCTGCAAAAAGAGGCCGAAACCATCACGCCGGAACTGCACCGGTCCCGCCGGACGATTCTGAACCGGCTGCGCTGGACCCTGTCCTATTTTCTCGTCAACACGCTTGACTATCGTATCACGAGCCGTTTCAATTTCGGCTCCGGGGAATAGATACTCCCGGCGCCGGAAAAACGGTTTCGCCGATGGGTCGGAACAATCCGTCGCAGCAATGGAATCGTTCACCGCAAACAGCGTTTCAGCCCCTGTTCAGACAGGCTTGCCCAGTTAAAAGGATATATGGTCATTCCCTCGTCCGACAGTCGTCAGCCTTTCAAATATTACCGGCATCTTTTGATGGTGCTGATGAGCGTTGCATTGAGCGCCTGCGTATCCGCGTCCAACCGGCCGGTTCCGCAACCGACCGCTGCGGCGCCGCCGATATATCAGAACCGCGCGCCCTCGACACCGCCCCGGATCGGGCAAAGCCGGGAACAGCCCAATCCTGGCCTGGTCCGGGAGATTGACCAGCTTTGGCGAACATTTCCGGGAAGAACCGGGATTGCGATCAAGCGGATCGACGGGGAATGGGAATTCGGGCATCGGGCCGACGAATTTTTCCCGCAGCAAAGCGTGTCCAAACTGTGGGTCGCCATGGCCCTGCTCGACAAGGTTGACCAGGGCAAGGCATCCCTGTCCGATCCGATCCGCATAGGCAAGGATGACCTGACTGTCTTCTATCAGCCAATGGCCGCGGAAGTGGAACGCGAGGGCATGGTCATAAAAAGCGTCTATACATTGCTCGATACGGCGCTGGCGAGCAGTGACAATACCGCCAATGACGCTCTGCTCCGCCATGCTGGCGGCCCGGAAGCGGTCCGGGCATTCATCGCGAAAAACTCCCTCGGCAAGATCCGCTTCGGTCCCGGCGAGCGGTTGCTGCAGAGCGGCATCGCCGGCGTGGAATGGAGGCAGAACCTCTCTTATGGAAGGAGCTTCTATGCGGCCCGCGCCAGAATACCGGTCGAGCAGCGTCAGCAGTCTCTCAACGCCTATCTCGCCGATCCGGTGGATGGCGCCAGTCCCATCGCCATTGCCCGGGCGCTCGACAAGCTGGCTCGCGGCGAACTGCTCTCGGAAAATTCGACCCAGTTGCTGCAGTCGATATTGAAACGCACGCGCAGCGGTCCGAACCGGCTGAAGGCGGGCGTGCCCGCAGGCTGGGAATTCCTGCATAAAACCGGAACCGGCCAGGTGCTCGGTCCGGTCGCGACCGGATATAATGATATCGGTATCATGACCGCTCCGGACGGCACGCGCTATGCGGTGGTCGTGATGCTGGGCGATACGACCGCTTCCATCCCCGAACGCATGCGCCTGATGCAGGCCGTCACCCGGGCGGTGGGCCGCTATCATCCGGGCTAGACCCTATATAGCACCTACTGGCTGGTGACCGGCTCCGCCTGCTGATTGTCGATCGATTCCGGCGGTGCATTGCGCTCGTCGAGCATTTCTGCGGCTTCATCCAATGCCCGGGCTTCACCGACGGTAACACCGCCAGGACCGGGATCATTCTCTGCCGGACCGCATGCGACCAGTCCGGCCAATATAAATATACTGCACAGTTTCTTCATGACCACTCCATAAGAGATTTCCGTCATGGGCCAAAGCCAAAAAAAAAGGGCCGTCCGAGGACAGCCCTTTTTCCGAAATAAACCAGGCAGCTTATTGAGCTACTTCTTCCTTGGCCGTTTCTGCAGCTTTCTTGGCAGCATCAGCAGCTTCACCAGCGGCATCAACAGCGTCTTCGGTAGCTTCGACGGTTGCTGCGCCCATGGCATCAGCTTCGCCTTCGGCAGCGTCCATGGCATCATCAGCAGCTTCTTCGGCGGTTGGTTCGGTAACGACCGTCGTGTCTTCTGCGCCCGTCTCAGCATTGTCAGCACCTGAACATGCGGCCAGGCCGAGTGCAGCGGCCAAAACGATTGACGTTGTAACTTTTTTCATTGGGATAACCCTCTATTATATTCCTCAAAAACCACGCAGGCCGAAGATATCTCTACCTCCTCTGGACTGCGACCGGCATCTTTAGCGATGTCCTGGAATGAACGCAACGAAGAACCTGATCGGGCCGTTTCCCGATCTGCAAATTGCGGCTTAATTCCCTCCCCGGACAAATGCCAAACCTCAAAATCTAGCCGATTGACCAGATATAAAGATTTCTTTATATAGATGTTTGTCATGGATCATATCTTGAACATTTTCAGAGCTCTCGCCGACCCGACACGGTTGCGAATCATGTTGCTGCTGCAAAAGATGGAGCTGGCCGTGGGGGAACTCGCCCAGATTCTCGATCAAAGCCAGCCACGCATTTCCCGGCATATAAGAATATTGGACGAAGCCGGACTGGCGGAGCGACGCAAGGAAGGCAGCTGGGTCTTTCTGAAGCCCGGTCCAGCATCGGAGCTGGAAATATTGGGTCGGATTTTCCGGTCGGCGAAGGTTGCCCGGTCCGCCCAGGCCATGCAGGACCAGGCGCAGCTCTCGCTGGTCCGCAAGGCGCGTGCCGATATGGCGGAGCGCTATTTTGCCGCCCATGCGGAAGAATGGGATGCGATCCGGTCGCTGCATCTGCCCGAGGCAGAGGTGGAACGGGCCATGCTCGCCCTGCTGGGGGATGCGCCCCTGGGCAAGATGCTGGATATCGGGACCGGGACCGGACGGATGGTCGAACTGTTCGGAGAATCGGCCCAGTCGATCATCGCGATCGACAACAGTCCCGAAATGTTGCGGCTGGCCCGGGCAAAACTGCTCGAAAGCGAGACGAGCAGCGGATCCAGTCTGATTCAGAAAACCGAACTGAAACAGGGTGACTTCAACAATCTGCCTCTGGCCAGCGGGGCCGTGGACAGCGTCATCCTCCATCAGGTCCTGCATTATGCGCAACATCCCGAAGCGGTTCTGGCCGAAGTGTCCCGAGTGCTGAAAAGTGCCGGCATCGTCCTGATCGCCGATTTTGCTGCTCATGACCGGGAAGATCTGCGCACCGAACATGCCCATGCCCGGCTTGGCTTTAGCGATGACAGCATCAGGCACTGGCTGGCTGCATCAAAGCTTGAACTGGCGCAGACCCGCACCCTGGACGGCGGCGAACTGACGGTAAAAATCTGGGTGGCCAGAAAGTCCGTCATACCCAGCCTGCATCCCGATTCCGACCCATTGCCCGCCGGAACCCAAAATTTGAAAAGAGCATCAGCATGAACAATTCGACACGACCAATGGCTCTCAGCGAACTGGAAGAGGCCAAGCGTGCGCTGGATGTTCCGCTGTTCGCGGGATTGAACGGCGACGCAGATGTCTCGTTTGAATTTTTCCCGCCGAAATCGGAAAAAATGGAAAAGACCCTGTGGGACAGCGTGGTTACGCTGGAACCACTCAGCCCGCGATTCGTCTCCGTGACCTACGGCGCCGGCGGGAACACGCGCGAACGCACCCACGCCACGGTGGCGAGGATTGCGAAGGAAACCCGAATTCCTGCCGCGGCGCATCTGACCTGTGTGGGTGCGAGCAAAGCGGAAATCGCCGAGGTGGCTCGATCATACTGGGAAGCGGGCGTTCGCCATATTGTTGCCTTGCGCGGGGACCCGCCTGCTGCCGGCCAAGCGTTCGAGCCGCATCCGCAAGGCTATGCCAGCGCCGCAGAGCTGGTGAAGGGCCTGACCGATATCGCCCCGTTCGAAATCTCGGTTGCCGCCTATCCGGAAACCCATCCGGAAGCCGATTGCCCGCAGAGCGATCTCGACAATCTGAAGCGCAAGCTGGATGCCGGTGCAAGCCGGGCGATCACCCAGTTCTTCTTCACAGCCGAGGCCTTTTTCCGGTTCCGCGATGCAGCAGCGGCAGCCGGCATCGACGCAGAGCTGGTGCCCGGCATCCTGCCAGTGTCCAATGTCGCACAGACGCGCAAGTTCGCGGGTATGTGCGGCGCGGAAATTCCGCCATGGATGAATGATCTGTTCGAAGGGCTGGACGACCATCCCTCGGCCCGGCAATTGATCGCCGCAACGGTGGCGGCGGAACTGTGCCGCAAGCTTTATGCCGGTGGCGTTCGCCAGTTCCATTTCTACACGCTCAACCGGGCCGAACTCAGCTACGCCATCTGCCATTTGCTCGGCAAGCGACCCGGTGGTGGCCAACGACAGGAGAAAGCGGCATGACCAGTCCGCGCGAACAATTGCAGAAACTCGCCGCCGAACGCATATTGGTGTTTGACGGCGGCTATGGCACGGCGATCCAGGATTATCGGCTCGGCGAAGACGATTATCGGGGCAGCCTGGAGCTGACCGATGACCAGAAGGGCAATAATGACCTGCTCAGCCTGACCCGACCGGATATCATTGAAGCCATTCATACATCCTATCTGGAGGCGGGCGCCGACATTATCGAAACCAACACGTTCAGCTCGACCGTGATCAGCCAGGCGGATTATGGCTGCGAGCATCTGGTGCGCGACCTGAACGTAAAATCGGCCGAACTGGCGCGGGCGGCCTGTGACAAGGCCGAAGCGAGGGATGGACGGCCGCGTTTTGTCGCCGGTTCCATCGGCCCGACCAACAAGACCCTGTCCCTCTCCCCCGATGTAAACGATCCGGGGTTCCGCGAGATTGACTATGACTATCTGAAAGGCGTCTATCGCGAGCAATGCGACGCGCTGATCGACGGCGGGGTGGATTTCCTGCTGATTGAGACCATCTTCGACACGCTCAACGCCAAATGCGCCGGGATGGCAGCCATGGAGGCTGCCGAGGCAAGCGGTCGCGACGTGCCGCTGATGATCTCGATGACCCTGACCGATCTGTCCGGGCGCAACCTGTCCGGCCATACGGTCGAGGCCTTCTGGCACGCCGTGCGTCATCTGAAGCCGCTGACCATCGGCCTCAACTGTTCCTTCGGCGCCGACCAGCTGCGTCCGCATCTGGCGATGCTGGCCAAGGAAGCCGACTGCCTGATCATGGCCTATCCCAATGCCGGCCTGCCGAATGATCTCGGCGAATATGACGAGATGCCGCAGGAAACGGCGGAACTGATCGGTGATTGGCTGAAAGATGGCCTGGTCAATATCGTCGGCGGCTGCTGCGGCACGACGCCGGACCATATCCGTGCGATAGCCGATGCCGTGGCCGACCAGGAGCCGCGCAAGATTCCGTCGATCACCGTCCGCACCCGGCTTTCGGGACTGGAACCATTTACCATGGCGGCTTGAGCGATCGGCGCAAGCCTTGACGGTACAAATATAATTGTCTCCCGGCTTTTCCCGGGATCTACGGAAACAATCGCAATATTATGACCACATCTTCCTCCACCAATTTCGTCAATATCGGCGAACGGACCAACGTCACCGGCTCCGCACGCTTCAAGAAGCTGATCCTCAACGATGACTATGAAGCCGCCGTCGAGGTCGCGCGCCAGCAGGTCGAGAATGGCGCGCAGGTGATCGATGTCAACATGGACGAGGGTCTGCTCGACGCCCATCATGCGATGACCACCTTTCTCAAGCTGATCTCCGCGGAACCCGATATCGCGCGGGTGCCGGTGATGATCGACAGCTCGAAATGGTCGGTGATCGAGGCGGGGCTGAAATGCGTGTCCGGCAAGCCGATCGTCAATAGTATCTCGATGAAGGAAGGCGAAGAGGAATTTCTCGATCATGCGCGCAAATGCATGGCTTATGGTGCCGCAGTCGTCGTCATGGCCTTTGATGAAACCGGGCAGGCCGATACCAAGGAACGCAAGATCGAGATTTGCGAGCACGCCTACAAGCTGCTGACGGGAATCGGCTTCCCGCCGGAAGATATTATCTTCGATCCCAATGTGTTCGCCATCGCCACCGGCATCGACGAGCATCGCCGCTACGGGCTCGACTTCATCGAGGCGACCCGCGAGATTCGCAAGCGCTGCCCGCATGTCCATATTTCGGGCGGCCTGTCCAACCTGTCGTTCAGCTTCCGCGGCAACGAACCGGTCCGCAAGGCGATGCACAGCGTCTTTCTCTACCATGCGATTCCCGCTGGCATGGACATGGCGATCGTCAATGCGGGGCAGCTCGACATCTACGACGATATCGACCCCGAACTGCGCGAGCTGTGCGAGGATGTGATATTCGATCGCCGCGACGATGCCACCGACCGATTGATCACGCTCGCCGAAAAATTTCGCGGTACCGATGAAGTTGCGGAAAAGGCGGCGGCGGAATGGCGCGGCTATGAAGTGCACAAGCGTCTGGAACATGCGCTGGTCAAGGGCATCGACGCCCATATTGTCGATGACACCGAGGAAATGCGCATCGCGGTCAAGGATCGCGGCGGTCGGCCGATCGAAGTGATCGAGGGACCGCTGATGGACGGCATGAATATCGTCGGCGACCTGTTCGGTTCGGGCAAGATGTTCCTGCCGCAGGTGGTGAAATCCGCGCGTGTCATGAAAAAGGCCGTCGCTCATCTCTTCCCCTATATCGAAGCGGAAAAGGACGAAAAGGCAAAGGGCAAGGGCAAGATCATCATGGCCACGGTCAAGGGCGATGTGCACGATATCGGCAAGAATATCGTCGGCGTCGTGCTGCAGTGCAACGGCTTCGAGGTCATCGATCTCGGCGTGATGGTCTCCTGGACGGACATATTGAAGGCCGCCAATGAAAATGGCGCGGATATTATCGGTCTGTCGGGACTGATCACGCCGTCGCTGGACGAAATGGTCACCGTTGCCGAAGAAATGGAGCGGGCGAAGATGCAGATGCCGCTGCTGATCGGCGGCGCGACCACATCCAAAACCCACACCGCATTGCGTATCGAACCGGCCTATAGCGGTCCAACCATCCATGTGCTGGACGCCAGCCGCGCCGTCGGCGTCGCCTCGCAACTGGTCAGCGATACCCAGGCCGTCGGCTTTGTCGCCAGGACACGTGAGGAATATGAACTGGTGCGTGTCGCACGGGCGGGCAAGACCGGGAAAAAGCTTTCCACGCTGGCAGAGGCCCGCGCCAATGCGGCGGTGGTCGACATGGCGCTCAAGGCGCCGGCTCCGGCAAAACCGGGATTGCATGTCTATGACGACTGGGATCTGGCCGACCTGCGCGACTATATCGACTGGACGCCGTTTTTCCGGGCCTGGGAGCTCGTGGGCAATTATCCGGCCATCCTGACCGACAAGATCGTCGGCGAGAGCGCCAGCGACCTGTTCCGCGATGCCCAGGCGATGCTCGACCAGATCATTGCGGAAAAATGGCTTACGGCAAAGGGCGTGGCCGGACTTTGGCGGGCCCGCCGCGATGGGGACGATATCTGGGTCTCGCCCGAAAACGAGGAGAGGGCGCTGCCGATGCTCCGCCAGCAGGTGGTCAAGCGCGGCGGCAAGCCGAACCATTGCCTCGCCGATTTCATCGACAGCGAAGATGACTGGATCGGCGGCTTTGCCGTTACCACCGGCCATGGCATCGACGAACATGTCCAGCGCTTCGAGATGGACAAGGATGATTATAACAGCATCCTGCTGAAGGCGCTGGCCGATCGGCTGGCCGAAGCCTTTGCCGAGCGGATGCACGCGCATGTCCGCCGGGACCTGTGGGGCTATGCGGCGGAGGAGAAACTGAACAACAAGGACCTGATCCGGGAAAAATATCAGGGCATCCGCCCTGCCCCCGGCTATCCGGCCTGCCCGGACCACAGCCTGAAGCCGATCCTGTTCGACATGCTCAACGCCACGGAAAATACCGGTATCGAACTGACCAGCGGCTTCGCGATGACGCCGACCGCCGCTGTTTCGGGCTTCTATTTTGCCCATCCGCAGGCCGAATATTTCGGCGTCGCGCGGATCGGCGAAGACCAGGTCGAGGATTATGCGGAGCGGCGCAGCATCTCCCTTGATCAGGCGCGCCAGTGGTTGCGGCCCAATCTGAATGAATAGGCCATTGTTAGCCCGTTAATCTCTGTCGCTCAGCCTGAATTCATCTGGGACAGCTAGAGCTTTTGCATTGTTTGAAATCGCCGTGCGCGATATTGAAAATGCTCCATTCCTTCCGAGTCAGGATGACCGAAATGATCTTCAAGTTCCCGCTGATGGCCGCAACGATACTGGCAACGGTCGCCGGGACCGCAGCTCAGGCCCAGCGCAATGCTCCCTTCACGGTCAGCGAAACCGGTGCCACCTTTTCGCGGCTGGCGGACGCGGTCAAGGCCATTGGCGTCAATAATGCGACGATCATCATCGCACCGGGTGCATATGGCGATTGCGCGGTCCAGACCGCAGGCCGGATCACCTACAAGGCAGCGGTCCCGGGCAAGACGATCTTCGACGGCGGCATTTGCGAGGAAAAGGCGACGCTGGTGCTGCGCGGCAAGGCGGCAACCATCGACGGCATCATCTTCCAGAACCAGCGGGTTCCGGACGCCAATGGCGCCGGCATCCGGATCGAGCGCGGCGACCTCTATGTCTATAACGCGATGTTCCGCAACGCCGAGCAGGGGATATTGAGCGCAGACGATCCGAGCGCGGAAATCGTCATCGACCGGTCGACCTTTCAGCGACTGGGCCGCTGCGACCGGGGTCTTTCCTGCGCGCACAGCATCTATATCGGCGATTTCGGTTCGCTGAAGGTGACCAACAGCCGGTTCGAGAAAGGCAATGGCGGCCATTATGTAAAAAGCCGGGCGCCCAAGGCGACAATCACCAACAACAGCTTCGACGACACTCAGGGCCGCAACACCAATTACATGATTGACCTGCCGGCCGGCGCAACAGGCGTGATCAGCAGCAATATATTCGTGCAGGGCCAGAACAAGGAAAACTGGAGCGCGTTCATTGCCATCGCCGCGGAAGACAAAGACCACAGTTCCAACGGTCTCAACATCCATTCGAACAGCGCATCGCTGGCCAAGGGCGTGCAGCGCAACACCTGGTTTGTCGCCGACTGGAGCGGCGACCAGATCAGGATTGCCAACAACAGCCTCGGACAGGGCCTGACGCGCTTTCAGCGACGGTAGCGGAGCCGCAGCTACTCGCAGCTGTTGGCAGGCCCGCCATCGATATCGAGACATTTCCCGTCGATTTCGTCCGCCGGTATATCGACGCCGATCAGCGCCCCCAGCGTCGGGGCAATATCGATCGTCATCACCGACAGCGGCTGCTCGAATTGCCGGATTCCTTCACGCCAGAACAGGATCGGCACGCGGCGGTCATAATCCCAGGGGCTGCCATGGGTTGCCACATAGCCGCGAGCGGTTGTCGCAATCGGCGTGATCGCCTTCTTAAGCAGGACGATAAAGTCGCCGGACCGATCCGGATGGAAGGAGGCCCGGGCGCGCTGTGCCAGAGTCCATATTTCAGGATTTCCGTCCGGCACCGTGACATGCAGGAGATCATCATGATCAAGTACAGCCTCCACCTGTGAGTGGGCGGCGATCAATGCCATGGCACTGTCCTTCACGCGCTGCCGCTGCTCTTCCGGAAGATCGAGGCTGACATAATAGTCGCCGAAGGGGCCATCTGCGTAGAGAACGGGTTTGTCGCCGGGCAGGCCCAGCTCTCTTGCCACGGTCTCGCCAATAGTCTTTGCGTTGAGAGCGGGCTCAACCCTCTGCGCCGTCGGCACACCCTGCAGGCTCATCCGCTCCGGCAGGTCCAGCCCGCCATGATCGGCCGTCAGCATCACGACATAATCAATGCCTTCGCCATCCAGAATGTCGAAAAACTGTCCCAGCGAACGATCCAGCTCGGCCATCTGGATGCACATTTCCAGGCCTTCCGTGCCAAAGGCATGGCCGATATAGTCGGTTGCCGCCAGGCCAATCGACAAGATATCGGTTGCCTCGCCCCGACCCAGTGCGAGTTCTTTGAGCACAGCTGTCGCTGCCTCGATCACCGAGCCGTCCAGATCCGGCGAACCCCGGTAGATGCTTCCCGCGCCATCCGGCCGCTGGAAGGCATAATCCCCGACGGACTGGCCCTCGCCGTGCACGATTTTGGCGCTCCTTGCGGTGCAATGGGCCGGAATCGCATAGGCGGGGCGGGCCTTGTCGATCTTTTCGCCAATCGACTCGTTCAGCACTGTAACGGAAGCCAATGTCTTGCGACCCTGAAGCGTGGTAAATCCCTTGCCCTTCCACCAGTAAATTTCGTCCACTTGCTGGCCGCCCATCATCAGCGCCGACCGGTCCTTGCCAGCCACTGCGACATTTCGGGATTCAGGCGATATTGTCTTCAGCCGTTCGCCCAACGTCGGGACGAGCAGATGCCAGGCGGAGGCGACATAGTCGCCCTGCGAGGCAGCGGTGATATCCCCGAAGCTTGTTCCTTCGATGCGCTCGTCTTCGGCGCAATAGACGGTCTTGTCGTCGCGGGCGATCGACAGGTCGATCCAGTTGTTGGCAATGATGCCGGCGCGTCCGGAATGGACACCGGTCATGATCGTGGCATGGCCAGGACAGGTTTCGGTTGCCGCATGCGATTGATAGCCCGACGGGAATACCACGCCATTCGCCAGGCGCTTCAGTCCTCCGGAAAAGCTGCTGCGATATTCGCTGAACAGGTCGGCGGAAAAATGATCGACCGAGATGGCGACAATCAGTTTTGGCTTGGCGCGCGGCGTGCTGCTGCCTTGATCCTGCGCATATGCGGTTCCGGAAAGCACGGCGACCGCAGCCATAGCTGTAACTAAAGTTAATTTTTTCACGAATGGTCCTCACGTTGAAAAGCAGCTATGGAAAGCTGCCCGCTGATAGCCTAATGCGCTTAAACAGGAAATGGTGAGTTTTTATGACATTTGATTTTCGCATCGGCGCGATGATGGTGGCCCTGCTCCTCCTGGCCATCTCTCCGTCCGCCGGTGCACAGAACCGGCTGGGCAACAGCGAGCTCAATGTCCCGGCCACGCTGATCGCTGAATCGAAGGAAGTGCAGGCGGGCCAACGGGTAACACTCGCCTTTCTGATGGAGCCCAAGCCGACCTGGCACGGCTATTGGGAAAATCCCGGTGACGCCGGCATCGGCATGAGCTTCGACTGGAAGCTGCCGGACGGCGTGACGGCCGGCAAGGTTCAATTTCCCGTGCCCGATACGCTGCTGATCTCCGGCATCATGAACTATGTCTACAAGGGCGACTATGCGGTTCTGGTCAATCTTGCGGTGCCCGAGAACGCACGTCCCGGGTCCTTGCCGATTTCCGTCAAATCCGAATGGCTTTCCTGCACCGACGAAATCTGCGTGCCCGAACAGGATGAACTGTCGATCATCTTGCAGGTCGTCGCCAAGGATCCAGCCGGTCAGCCGGACAAGCGGTTCAACGGGTTCCGCGCGGCGCTGCCGAGACCGCTGGGCAGCGAAGCCACGTTCGCCGTCCGTGAGGGCCTGTTCCGCCTGTCGGTGCCCCTGCCCGCCAATGTCGAGATCGACAAGCCATATTTCTTCATCAAGGAAGACGGCATTGTCGACTATGGCGCGCCGCAGAAATTCAGCCGGGATGGTGACCGCCTGATCCTCGAAACCGGCGCGCGCGGGGACGGGACTGACACGGTCAGCGGCGTGCTGAAAATCGCCGATCATAACGGATTTTCCTTCGCTGCAACCCGGGGCGAAGTCGCGATGACCGGCCTTCCCCTGGCCAGTGACAGCGCAAGAACCGAGGCGTCTGCCTCGCTGCTGTTTCTGGCACTCGGCGGCGCCTTGCTCGGCGGACTGCTGCTCAACCTGATGCCCTGCGTCTTTCCCATTCTCAGTCTCAAGGCGATCAGCCTCGCCAAGGCGGGCGGCAATCGGGCCGAGGTGCGGCGCGATGCGCTGGCCTATACCGCCGGTGTCGTTCTGGTTGCGACGGCGCTCGGTGCGATCCTGCTCGGCCTGCGGGCGAGCGGTGCGGCGGTCGGCTGGGCCTTCCAGTTGCAGGACCCGCGGATCATCTTCGTACTGCTCGCGCTGGTCACCGCCATCGGCCTCAATCTCGCAGGCCTGTTCGAACTGCCGAACATCAGTTTTGGCAACAGGCTGACCCGGAAAGACGGCGCGGCCGGCTCCTTCTGGACCGGCGCGCTGGCCGCCTTTGTCGCCACGCCCTGCACCGGTCCGTTCATGGCCGCGGCGCTTGGCGCGACCATTGTGCTGCCGCCGATTGCCGCCCTGGTGATTTTCGCCGGCCTGGGCATCGGCCTTGCCCTGCCCTTCCTGCTGATCGCCTTCCTGCCGGCTATTCGCAGCCGGATCCCCAAGCCCGGACCCTGGCTCGACAGCTTCCGCAAGGCCATGGCGATTCCGATGTTTCTCACCAGTATCGGGCTGATCTGGTTGCTGGGACGACAGATCGGCACCGACGCGCTGGGCCTGGCGCTGATCTTCCTGCTGCTTGTCGCCCTTGTCCTGTGGTGGTTCGGCGGCGGCCAGATGAAGGGTCGCTCGCGCGGTGCGCTGACCGGTGCTGCAATGGCCGGGGCGATCATCGCTGGTGTTCTCGCGCTGCCCGGCGAGGAAGCGATGAACAGCCAGAAACTGGTAAGCAGCTCGACCGCGACCTTGCCCAGCGAGCCGTTCAGCGAAACCCGGCTGGCAGAATTGCGCGGATCGGGCCAGCCCGTTTTCGCCTATTTCACGGCCGACTGGTGCATTACCTGCAAGGCCAACGAAGCTGCCGCCATCCAGCGCAGCGAGACCGCCGAGGTTTTCAAGGCCGCCAACGTCAGCGTCCTGATGGGCGACTGGACGCGACCCGACCCGGGCATCAGCCGCTTTCTGGAAAAGCACGGGCGCGCTGGCGTCCCGCTCTATCTCTTCTACGCACCCGGCGAAGAACCCGTAATATTGCCGCAGATTCTGACCGTGGCCACGCTGACGAACCTGGTCAATGGTCCGGTGCAAAGCGCAAGGCTGGCAACATTTCCCCAATGATAGGAGACCATCAATGCGAAACCTTCCTTCTCTAGCTGTGGCCGCGATCGCCGCGATAGCGATGGCAAGCCCGCTCGCCGCGGCGCAAAAGAACGGTGCCATGGCCCAGGATTTCAAGCTGACGGATGTAAATGGCAAGACCGTGCAACTCTCCCAGTTCCGCGGCAAGACGGTTGTGCTGGAATGGCATAATCCGGGATGCCCCTTTGTCGCCAAACATTATGACAGCGGCAATATGCAGGCGACGCAGAAAAATGCCCGGCAAAAGGGAGCCGTCTGGCTGACGATCAACAGCGGCGCGAAGGGAAAACAGGGTCATATGACCGGCCCGGAGGCGAAGGCGCTGATCGCCAAGCAGGATATCCAGTCGAGCAATTATCTGCTCGATGCCAAGGGTCTGGTCGGCAAGGCCTATGGTGCCCGGACCACGCCGCACATGTATATTGTCGATGGCTCCGGCACCCTGGTCTACCAGGGCGGCATCGACGACAAGCCAACCGCCAATCCCGCCGACATCAAGGATGCCCGCAATCACGTGCTTGCCGCGCTGAAGGAGACTAAATCCGGGGATCAGGTCAGCGTCGCCCAGTCGCGGCCCTATGGCTGCTCCGTCAAATACGCCTCCTGACCGGGTCCGGATGGCAGGACTGACGCGCCAACTCTACGCGCACGCCAGCCCTGCACCTCGTGAGTCCGGAAAACAGGACGGTATCATGCGATTTCGCGCAATCTACCGATCATCAGCATTCCGGACCAATATCGAAACCGGTCTCGACCGGCATATTTCAAGGGGTCGGGTGACAATTCCGATATTTCACCGAAAATGCCACCCGCCCCTGTCCCGGCGGCGTGCGACCCTATCGAAAGGCACCGCCGGTCAAACTCTTGCAGCCATCCGGCTTGCACCGGCGAGGAAAGCAAATTTTTGACTATTTGATCCTGGCCCCGTTCATGGCACCGCACCGGCATTCATTGGGTCAGCAATGTCGATGCCCGGGATATGGCGGCTCTTTACGTAACCGGAGATGAACCGTCATCCAAACTCGTGCGGCGCAGCATAAGACGCTGGATTGACACTGGAATATCTTACCGAAAAAGCACCACCCGAAAGCCGACCGGCAGCCGGTTTCAGGAGGCTCGGGCGAACAGGGACGAAAAGACCCGATATTCCAGATAGTTACGATTGATACCGATTCGCAGGCCCATTGGCCCCTGATTCGGCCTGCAGGCCGCTATTCCGGCTTGCGAAACCGCATCACGAAACGACTAGTTTTGCCGCGTACGGCGGGATCGAAGACATTTTGCGTCAGATCATCGCCGGGATTGGCAAACATCTCGCTTTCGCCGTCCAGCACGAAACCGGCGCTGATAAAATCGGCGCGGACCGTGGCGGGGTCGATCCGGTGGGTTTTCTCCACGACGGCACGGGTATCACCCGGCAGTCCGGCATGGTCGATCACCGCAACGATACCGCCAGGCTTCATCCCCGCATGAAGGTTCGACAGCACCGTCGCCGGGTCCATTTTCTCGAATTTATACTGTTCGCTTTCCCAGTAAAAATCATGGTAGATCAGATGCATCATGGCAAAATCAATGCTGTTGGCTGGCGGCACATAATCCGGCAGCTGCGATGCCACCATCGTCACATTGGGCTGCCGTTCGGCCACGCCGGCCCATTTTGCCCTCGACTGCTCGCTGGTCGTGAACTGCGGCGGATTGACCGCGATAACCGATCCCTCCGGACCGACCGCGCGACCTATGATTTCGCTATAATAGCCGCCGCCGGCAAAAATATCGAGTACCGTGTCGCCGGTTTCCAGACCCATGAAGGCCAGTATCTCGGCCGGCTTCCGGCTTTCGTCCAGCTTGACGTCTGCCTCCTCACGGCCGGGAGCGGATACCGCCGCCGCAAAGTCGGGCGCCACTGCCTGTGTTTCGGTCGATGGTTCGGATGACATGGCCTGCGCACAGGCCGGAGCCCCGATCGACAGCGCGGATGTTGCCAAAGCCAGAAGGATGGATGAACGCATGATTTTTCTCCCCTGATTATTGGCCGCAGCATGAACCGGCAGGGGAATTTGCACAAGCGGTTGGCAAGTGATTAATCTATGTCTGTGCGCAGTTGGTCGAAACTGTGATCCTCCGCCAAAATCAGGCAGCGCGTTTACTGATCTTGTCCAGTTCGAGACCGTTGGTACGGCGAACTTCTTCCAGGTCATAATCAATCTGAAGCCCCAGGAAAAATCCCTCCGATATACCGAAATAGCGCGCGAGCCGGAGATCGGCATTGGCATCTATTGATCGTTGACCGGAGAGAATGGTGCTGAGCTCTTCTAGGTCCAGACCTGTTCCAGCAGCGACTTCCTCGACAGGTATTTCGCTGTCGATCAGATAATCTTCGCGCAGGATATCGCCCGGATGGACATTGTCCAAACGGTCATCATCCCTTGTGATAGTCCTCGATCCGGACATTATGCGCATCTCCGTTGGACCAGTTGAACGTCACGCGCCACTGGTCGTTGATGCGTAACCACTAGTCCAAAGGTGTAGGGTCTGCCGCTGCCCAGATTGGCGCTGTTAATTGTTCTAAACAGAACCTAATTATACAATCAATATGTAGGATAGAATTTTTTGGGGGTTGTCAGATGTGGCCAACATGGGTGGCAGTGGGCGCAGTTCTCGGGATCATTCTTGGATGGGAGGGGTCAACATTCAAGAACGATGATCGCTACCGATTCTCCCGTCAGGGCTGGCCCAAATTTCTGCTAATGATAATTTTTGGCGTGGCGATTGCCAGCCAGGTAACAACTGTGCGTGGATTTCTAATTGTCTATCTATCATCGCTAGGCGCGTTTTATTTAGCCAAGCCGATTGGCGAGGTTGCGCAGCGTGCATATTATCGATGGCGAGATCCGCACCCTGAGGTTGATATGCACTTTTCTTCTCCGGCTTCTGGCAGTGTTAATATGTGGATTCGGTCAAAATCAGGATCGCCAATAATTGTTGAAAAGGTAATATTGAAAAGCAGAGAAGGTAAGGTTTTGCCGCTAAAAAGCGGAACAATGCAAGGTCGTCATTATGATGCTAATAGCGATGGGTGGTTGACACTGAATGGCGGCGCCGTGCGTAACAACAGTTCAATGTGTATCACTCTCAATGCCGATAACTGGAACAATGTGGGTAGCTATCGGGTACTAGGTAAAGACTCCAACGATATGCATTGGTTGGTTGAAAACCAAGTACAATAGCTTTCCGCTTGAATCAGCGCATCTTCCGCTGAACCTTCCCATAGCCCATCTTCCGTGTCCCCGGCCGTCCCTCGGTTGACCTGCCCTTGGGCTGGGCAAGCTGCAGATCGGCGGGCAGGCCCAGTTCTTCCGCCTCCAGCTTGCGGATCTCGTCGCGCAGGCGGCCGGCTTCCTCGAATTCCAGGTCGGCCGCGGCATCGCGCATCCGTTTTTCCAGGCTCTCGATATGCGCGCGTAGATTATGACCGACGAGATGGTCGGTGTCATCGTCGATCGGCACCGTGACCATGTCCTTGGACGCGACATGGGCGATGATGTCACCGATATTCTTCTTGATCGAGAGCGGCGTGATATTGTGCTCCAGATTATATTCGACCTGCTTCTCGCGGCGCCGGTCGGTTTCACTGATCGCGCGCTCCATCGATCCGGTCATCCGGTCGGCGTAGAGAATGACCCGGCCGTCGATGTTGCGGGCGGCGCGGCCGATCGTCTGGATCAGAGAGGTCTCGCTGCGCAGGAAACCTTCCTTGTCGGCATCCAGTATCGCCACCAGACCGCATTCGGGAATATCCAGCCCCTCGCGCAGCAGATTGATGCCGACCAGCACGTCATAGACGCCCAGCCGCAGGTCGCGGATCAGCTCGATCCGCTCCAGTGTCTCGACATCGCTGTGCATGTAGCGGACCTTGATTCCGGCCTCGTGCATGAACTCGGTCAGGTCTTCCGCCATCCGCTTGGTCAGCGTCGTGATCAGCGTGCGATAGCCCTGCGCCGCGACCTTGCGGCATTCGTTGATCACGTCATCGACCTGATCCTCGACCGGCTTGATCTCGACCGGCGGATCGATCAGCCCGGTGGGACGGATCACCTGTTCGCTGAACACGCCGCCGGTCTGTTCCATTTCCCAGGGCCCCGGGGTCGCCGAGACGCTGACCGTCTGCGGCCGCATCGCGTCCCATTCGTTGAAGCGCAGCGGCCGGTTGTCGATACAGCTCGGCAGGCGGAAGCCATATTCGGCCAGGGTGATCTTGCGGCGGTGATCGCCCTTCGACATCGCGCCGATTTGCGGAATCGTCTGGTGGCTTTCATCCACGAACAGCAGCGCATTATCCGGCAGATATTCGAACAGGGTCGGCGGCGGTTCGCCCGGCAGGCGTCCGGTCAGGAAGCGCGAATAATTCTCGATGCCCGCGCAGCTGCCGGTGGCGGCGATCATTTCCAGATCGAAATTGGTCCGCTGTTCCAGCCGCTGATGCTCGATCAGCTTGCCTTCGGCCTCGAGCTCCTTGAGCCGCACGCCCAGCTCCAGCCTGATCGCCTCGGTCGCCTGCTTCATCGTCGGCCCCGGGGTCACATAGTGCGAATTGGCAAAGACCCGCACCCGGTCGAGAGTCACACCCTTCTTGCCGGTCAGCGGATCGAATTCGACAATCTCCTCGATCTCGTCGCCGAAAAAGCTGATCCGCCAGGCCATGTCCTCATAATGCGACGGGAATATCTCGAGATTATCGCCGCGCACCCGGAAATTGCCGCGCGCGAAGGCCTGGTCGTTGCGCTTGTACTGCAAGGCGACCAGCTTGCGGATGATGTCGCGCTGATCGACCGTCTGTTCCTTCTTCAGGTCGAAGATCATCGCCGAATAGGTTTCGACCGAGCCGATACCGTAGAGGCAGGACACGGAAGCGACGATGATCACGTCATCGCGCTCGAGCAGCGAACGGGTCGCGCTGTGCCGCATCCGGTCGATCGCTTCGTTTACCGAGCTTTCCTTTTCGATATAGGTGTCCGATCGCGCAACATAGGCCTCGGGCTGGTAATAGTCATAATAAGAGACGAAATACTCGACAGCATTGTCGGGGAAGAAATTCTTGAACTCGCCGTAAAGCTGTGCCGCCAGGATCTTGTTGGGGGCCAGGATCAGCGCCGGCCGCTGCAGCTCGTCGATCACCTTGGCCATGGTGAAGGTCTTGCCCGACCCGGTGACACCGAGCAGCACCTGATCCTGCTCATCCTCCCGCATACCCGCAACCAGCTCCCGGATCGCATCGGGCTGGTCGCCAGCGGGTTCGAAATCGCTGACCAGCTTGAACCGCTTGCCGCCTTCCGACTTTTCGGGACGGTTGGGCTTGTGGGGAACGAAATCCTTGCCGGTGTCCGGCTCCGCCAGGCCTCTTCTGATTACCAATTCTGTCATGAAACTGATATGGAACAAAAAGGGTCCAATGTCATCCCCGGAATGGCGTTTTCCGCAAACAGGAGGATAGAAAATTGCCAATGGCACCGCATGGGTTTATGACGACTGGAGGCGCATCACAATTTGGGGAATTATCAAGTGAGAATATTACTGGTTTCAGTGGCCGTGCTCGGTCTGACGGCAGCCTGCTCGGAGAAGGGCGCGGACCATGATGGCGACGGCAAGATCACGGCGGAAGAAGTGGCCCAGGAAATGAACAAGGTCACTCTCGAACCCGGTCAATGGGAAAATAGCGTGGAAATAGTCTATGTGAAAATCGACGGTCTGCCGGACGGTGCGCCGGCCGGTATCATGGACAGCATGAAGGGCAATGTCACCACGTCAAAATCCTGCATCACCAAGGAGCAGGCGAAAGATCCCGGCGCAGAGTTCTTTGCGGCCCAGGAAGAAACCAATTGCGAGGTCAAGAAATTCAGCATGAGCGGTGGCGCGGTATCGTCTGAGATGGTCTGCAGCAATATGGGCGGAGCCCCCGGCTCGATGACCATGGCGATGGATGGTCAATATGGGCCGAGCAGCTATGACATGACGATGAACATGAAGGGCGGCGCGTCCGGCATGAAAATGGATATCACCGCCAAGAGCATCGGCAAGCGGATCGGCGCCTGTCCGACCGGATGATCCCGGCGAGTTCAAGACGAAGCAGAAAAAAGGCAGGGGCGTATCGCTCCTGCCTTTTGTTTTCGGGGCTGGTCGACTGTACGATATCATTGCGAAATGACCCGCCAGGTCGTTGCATCAATTTCTGCGACTGATAAGTTTCACGACGCAACCGAATCACTGCCCCAACGATATTCAGGAGAGAGACAATGATCGCCTACACCATGCTTGGCACCAATGACAAAGAGCGGGCTTTCGCCTTTTACGACAGTCTGTTCGAGGGAACCGGAATCAGGCGGCTGTTCAAAACGCCGGCCGGCGGCCAGTTTTACGGCAAGACGCCGGGCGAACCGATGCTGTGCATCACCTCCCCTTATGATGAAGGCGAGGCCTGCCATGGCAATGGCACGATGGTGGCGCTGCAATGCGATTCTACCGAAGAAGTTGATGCGTTCCATGCCCGTGCGCTGGAACAGGGCGCTGCCAATGAAGGCGATCCCGGCTGGCGCGCGCCAGACATGTTCTACGGCGCCTATTTCCGCGATCCGGACCAGAACAAGATTTGCGTGTGCAAGAATAATTTTGCGGCGATCCCCGTGAAAAATTGAGGAGAGGAACGATGATCGGATATGTAACGCTCGGCACCAATGATCTAGACCAGGCGCGCGCCTATTATGACGCTCTGCTCGGCGAGCTTGGGGCCAAACGGCTGATGGAGCTGGAGGAGAACGGCTTCACCCTTTACGGTATCGACATGGCCACGCCATCGATCGCGATCACCCGGCCCGATAATGGCCAAGCAGCGCAGCCGGGCAATGGCAATATGATTGCCCTGCAGATGCAGGAACGCGCGCAGGTCGATTCCTTCTACCGCAAGGGACTCGATCTGGGCGGCAGCGACGAGGGCGCGCCCGGCGTGCGCGGCGACGAAGGGCCGATGGCTTTTTACGCCGCCTATTTTCGCGATCCGGAAGGCAACAAGCTTTGCGCTTTTCGTCTGGGTCCGGCATAAGACGATAAATTACAGGGGAAAATCATGAAACATCTTTTGGCCTTGGCCGCGACAGCGGCGCTCATCTGGACGGCACCGGTTGCGGCGCAGAACAGCTCGACTTCACCCGATCTCGCCACAGCGATCGCCGCCGATTATGACAAGCAGCTGGAGGCCCTGTTTCTCGATTTTCACAAGAATCCGGAACTGTCCTACAAGGAAAGCCGCACCGCAGCGATCATGGCGAAACATTGGCGCGCTGCGGGTTTCACCGTGACCGAACAGGTCGGCGGCACGGGTGTGGTCGCGGTGATGAAAAATGGCGAGGGACCGACCCTGATGCTGCGCGCGGACATGGACGGCCTGCCGCTCGTCGAGGACAGCGGGCTGGACTATATGTCGACGGCGAAGCAGGTCAGCATCGACGGTGAGGAACAGCCAGTCATGCACGCCTGCGGCCACGACGTGCATATCACGTCGCTGATCGGCACCGCGAACCAGATGGCAGCGAGGAAGGGCCAGTGGGCCGGCACTCTGGTGCTGATCGCGCAACCGGCCGAGGAGCGCATCGGCGGCGCCAAGCTGATGATGGACGACGGACTTTACACCCGCTTTCCCAAGCCCGACTTTGCCATGGCCTTCCACGTCTCTGCCGACACGCCGACGGGAAAGCTGTCGCTCGACGAAGGCATCAAGAGCAGTTCTTCCGACAGCGTTGATATCACCGTCCACGGAGTCGGCGCGCATGGCGCTTCACCGCACCGGGGCAAGGACCCGATCGTGATGGGTGCGGAAATCATCATGGCGCTGCAGACAATTGTCAGCCGGGACATCGCGCCGCTCCGGCCCGCCGTAATCACCGTCGGCTCGTTCCACAGCGGCTTCAAGCATAATATCATCTCCGACAAGGCAGTGATGCAGCTGACGGTGCGCTCGGATGACGAGGACACGCGGGCAAAGCTGCTGGAAGGGATCAAGCGCATTGCCACCAATGTCGGCCGGATGAACGGCCTGCCGGAAGACAGGCTGCCCGAAGTCCTGGTCTCCCATGAATCGACGCCGGCAAATTATAATGATGCAGCCCTGACCGAGCGGGTGAAGGCCGTCTTTGCCAAGCGGTTCGGCGAGGATGTGTTCGACAGCAAACCGCGCGAGGGCATGGGCGCGGAGGATTTTGCCTATTTTGTCGAACCCAATACCGATGTGCCCGGCGTCTATTTCTCGGTCGGCGGAACCCCCCAGGCCGACTTTGACCGCGAAAAGGCGGGTGGCGCACCGGTGCCTTCCCATCACTCGCCCTTCTTCAAGGTGGCACCGCGGGAATCGGTGACGCTGGGCACCGAGGCGATGACCGCTGCGGCGCTGGATCTGCTTTCGGTCAATGAGTAGACCGGAAATGCGTCGCGGCCCCGTCACGAAAATCCTGTGCACGGCGGCGCTGCTGCTGGCGACATCCTGCACCACAGTCACCGAAACCGGCGTCACGCCACTTGCCGCGACCGCTTCCTTCGATATCCTGATCGACAACGGACTGATCGTCGACGGCAGCGGCGGCGAGCCCTATGTCGGCGACGTCGCGATCCGTGATGACCGCATCGTCGCGGTTGCACCGGAAATAGCGGGCAGCGCGGCCCGTGTGATCGATGCCCGCGGCCTGGCCGTGGCCCCTGGCTTCATCAACATGCTGAGCTGGGCCGGGGATGCGCTGATCGCCGATGGCGCGGGCGAAAGCGATATCCGCCAGGGCATCACCCTCGAAATATTCGGCGAAGGAACGTCGGAAGCTCCGCTGACCGACAAGATGGCCCGGGACGAGGAGAGCCGGCAGGGCGATATCCGGTACGCGATCCCGTGGCGCACCCTGGACGAATATTTCGACTTCATCGAGGCACGCGGCATTGCTCCCAATGTCGCGACATTTGTCGGCGCGACGACGGTACGGATCAACCACCTTGGCCATGCCGATGTCGATCCTGATGCCGCACAGCTCCACAGGATGCGCGCACTGGTCCGCGAGGCCATGGATGACGGCGCCATGGGCGTCGGCAGCTCGCTGATTTACGCGCCGGCCAGCTATGCCGAAACCCCGGAACTGATCGCGCTGGCCACCGAATCGGCGCGCTGTGGCGGCATGTATATCAGCCACATGCGCAACGAGAGCGACCAAGTCCTCGAGGCGATTGACGAGCTGATAGAAATTGCCGAAAAGTCCGGCGGCCCGGCCGAAATCTATCATCTCAAGCAGGCCGGCAAGGACAATTGGGGAAAGCTCGACGCGATCATCGCAAAAGTCGAGGCGGCGCGCGCGAAAGGTCTCCGGATCACCGCCAATATGTATAATTATACCGCCGGCTCCACGGGCCTTGACGCGGCGATGCCGACCTGGGTGCAGGAAGGCGGCTACGAGCAATGGAAACAGCGCCTGCAGGACCCCGAAATCCGCAAGCGCGTGCTGGCCGAGATGCAGGGCAAGCCGGACGGCTGGGAAAATCTCCTCTATCATGCCGGTGCGGACAAGACGATGCTGGTCGGCTTCAAGAATGACAAGCTGAAGCCGCTGACCGGCAAGACCCTGGCCGAGGTTGCGGCGATGCGCGGTACCAGTCCGGCGGAGACGGCGATCGATCTGGTGATCGAGGATGGCAGCCGGGTGCAGGTGGTCTATTTCCTGATGGATGAAGAGAATGTCGCGCGGCAGACCGCCCTGCCGTGGATGTCCTTCGGTTCCGACGCCGCCGCGCTTGCCCCGCGCAGCGTGTTCCTGCAGTCTTCCACCCATCCCCGCGCCTATGGCAATTTTGCCCGGCTGCTCGGAAAATATGTACGCGAGGAACAGCGGACCAGCCTGGCCGATGCGGTACGGCGGCTGACCGGCATGCCCGCCAGCCACCTCGGTCTGAAAGATCGGGGTCGTCTGGCCGTGGGCCATTTCGCGGATGTGGCGATATTCGATCCCGCCACGATTGCCGACACCGCGACCTATGCCGAGCCGCAGCAATTTGCCGTCGGCATGCGTCACGTGCTGGTCAATGGCCAGGCGGTTCTGCGAGATGGCACGATGACCGGTGCCCGCCCGGGTCGCGCGGTTCGGGGCCCCGGCTGGAACAATTGTCCTTCCCGGTAACACGATCACGGCGGTAGGCTTCGACTCAATGGCTCGCTGCAGAGCCGAACACCCAGTCCCGTTCTGATGGACCAGAAACGTCTTGCAGGCTTGACATGCAACCATTTAGTTGCGTATACAGGGGCATGTCCGATGTCTTCGCCGCCCTTGCCGATGAAAGCCGCCGCGCGCTGCTTGACCGGCTGTTCGTCAGGAATGGCCAGAATCTCAGCGAACTCCATGCCGGCATGGCCATGTCGCGCCAGGCAGTGGCGAAACATCTCCATATTCTCGAAACCGCCAATCTCGTCTCGGTCCATTGGCAAGGACGGGAAAAGCTCCATTATCTCAATCCCGTGCCCCTCGGCGATATCGTCCATCGCTGGGTCGGCAAGTTCGAGGACGCCCGGATCGCGGCGCTGACCGATTTCAAGCAGCAGATCGAAAGCGCCGCCGGACCATCAGAAATCAGCCAGCCAGAGGAGAAACGCCATGTCCGCCAATGAAAATATCGCAACCCGTGCAACAACCGGCGAGCCCTGCGCGCCGGATTTCATCTATACGATCTTCATCAAGGCCAGTGCGGAAACCGTGTGGAGCGGCCTGATCGACCGGGAAATGACCAAGGCTTATTGGGGCCATTATAACGAATCGGACTGGCAGCCGGGTTCGCGCTGGGCGCATGTGCGCAGCGATGACAGCGGCGAAATCGATATCAGCGGCCGGATCATCGAAATCGACCCGCCGCGGAAAATGGTCTGGAGCTGGGCACGCGATTCCGAATCAGGGATTGCGGCAAAGCGGTCGCGGGTGACCTATGAACTGATCAGCCTCGGGCCCGACACGAAGCTGACCGTTACCCATAGCGAACTTGAACCGGGCTCCGCGATGGATGCCGGTGTTCGCGAAGGCTGGCCGGCGGTTCTCAGCAACCTGAAATCCCTGCTGGAAACGGGAGAGGTGCTGTCGGAAGGCGAATGGCCGAGCGCGCAATAGCCTGATTCAGGGTCCGTTTGCCGGCACCGGCAAACGGACTCCTAAATGCGGCCAGATGCGCATCGATCAAACATTCCCTCTTCCACCGGCGAATCCAACCGCCTACTGTCCCGCAATGGTCGTTCCCTCCTCCATCCCCGCAGATATAAAGCCGCATGACGGGCGCTTCGTGGGCGGGAAACATTATTTTGCCTGCCGCGTCTATTTCGAGGACACCGATTTTTCCGGCATCGTCTATCACGCCAATTATCTGCGCTATATGGAACGGGCCCGTTCGGACATGCTGCGCCAACTCGACATGGACCAGAATGCGGCCTACGAGAGCGGCGAAGGCGTCTATGCCGTGGTCGATCTGACGATGAAATATCTGCTGCCGGCAAAACTGGATGATGATCTCGTAATCATCAGTACGGTAGAGGAGCTGCGCGCTGCCAGCGTCTTCATCGAGCAGACGATCATGCGCGGATCGGACAAGATTACGTCAGCATCCGTTCATGCAGCCTTTCTTAGCCCCTCCGGACGTCCGCGACGGCAACCGAAAGCGTGGACAAAGGCATTTGCGAGCGTCATGGACCAGACTGACAGGAAATGAAGGATATCACATCTTGCTAGACCAAATTTCGCTGGGAGCAACCGCCGGCACATTTTCTCCCCTCATGCTCTTCATGGAAGCCGATATTGTCGTCAAGACGGTCATGATCGGCCTGTTGCTGGCGAGCATATGGACCTGGGCGATCATCGTCAGCTTTGCGATGAACATCGCGCAGATCACCAGAAAGTCGGAAAATTTCGAACGGGATTTCGCCCGGACAGAGAATATCGACCGCTTCTATGACGAATATAGCAAGTCGAGCCTGCCCAGTGCCAGGGTCCTCGTCGCCGGCATCAAGGAATGGCGCCGTTCGACGGCCAAGGGCCCGGTCGATCGCGAAGGCACCAGGCAGCGGCTGGCCAGCGCGATGAATTCCACCATCGCCCAGGAAGTGGACCGGATCGCCGACCGGCTCAATTTTCTGGCGACCGTCGGCGCCATCGCCCCCTTTGTCGGCCTGTTCGGCACGGTATGGGGCATCATGCGCAGTTTCTCGGCGATTGCGGCGGAACAGAACAGTTCGCTGGCGGTGGTCGCCCCCGGCATTGCCGAGGCCTTGTTCGCCACCGCGATCGGCCTGTTCGCCGCGATTCCGGCCGTCATTGCCTATAACCGCTTCTCTCATCGCCTGAACAAGCTGGAGGCCCGGATGGGACGCTTTGCCGATGGATTCCACGCCACGCTTAGCCGCGAACTGGAACTGGGGGACTGAGCATGGGCATGAACATGGGATCGGGAATCGGCAGGCGCGGCAGCAGTCGCGGACGCGCGCCGATGGCCGAGATCAACGTCACGCCCTTTGTCGACGTGATGCTGGTGCTGCTGATCATTTTCATGGTGACCGCCCCCCTGCTGGTCACCGGTGTCCCCGTTGACCTGCCGGAAAGCCGGGCCAATGCGCTGGAACAGGAGCAGGAACCGGTCCAGATTTCGATCGACAGCGAGGGACGCGTATTCATCGAGGACGAGGAACTGAGCCGAGGCGCGCTCGAAACCCGGTTGCGCGAAATCGCCGCCGACCAGAACCCGGAAGATCCGCGCCAGATCATGCTGCGCGGCGACCGGACGCTCGACTATGGCCTGATCATGAACGTGATGGGCGAACTCAACCGGGCGGGACTGAGCCGGGTATCGCTGGTCACTACAGGTTCATCCGAGACGCCATAAGAGTGGACAGCTGATATGGAGAAGGCTGAAAAAATTGGCTTGGGAGTGGCAGCTGCGGGTCATCTGGCCCTGTTTGGCGCGCTCTCTCTCAGCGTCCTCAGCGGCACCAATGAAGCCTTTCGCAACAAGCCGATCGAGGTAATGATTGCCGACGAAGTCGGGCTGGAAAGCGCGGCTCCCAACCCCGCGATGGTGACCCCGGCCACCAGCGTTGCCCCGGAACTCGGCACACCGGAAGAAAGCAGCTTTGTCGAACCGGAGCCGCTGCCCGAACCGCCAAAGGCCGAAGCCAGGCCAACCCCGGCAGCCAGGCCCGCTCCGGTGACGCGCGAACAACCTCGGAAACCCGACAAGCCGGCCCGCCCCGCAGCGAAGACTGAAGCGAAGCCCAAGCCCGAGCCGAAGCCGCGCGGTTCCAGATTGGGCGACGATTTCCTGAAGGGCGTCACCGATGCGCCTTCGGTCAGCCGCAGCCAGAATATTGCTGCGGAAAAGGCTTCGGCAGCGACCGTCGCTTCATTGCAGCGGGAATTGTACCGGCTGGTCAAACAGAAATGGCGTCCGCCGACTGGTGCCGATGCAGAACTTTTGCGCACCACGGTCACGGCGCGTCTCGACAGCAACGGTCGAATCATCGGCACACCAACCGCAACCACAACCGGCATCACGCCGAGCAACCGGTCACAGGTCGACGTCCATCAGGAACGCGCTATAGCAGCCGTTCAGCTCGCCGCTCCGTTTACAACATTTCCCGAAAAATATTATGAGGAATGGAAGGTTATCGAACCAGTCCTCTATCTTGGTGTCTAGGAGACCAATCATGCAGCCCGCCATCCCCCAATTTCGAACCCTGTTTCTTTCCCTGATCGCCTGTTTCAGCCTGACCGCAACAGCGCACGCACAGCTGACCGTCGATGTCGACAACAGCGCTGGCGAAGAACTGGTGATTGCGGTCCCCGGTCTGCCGACGCCGCAAAGCGTCGACACGCCAGCGGGCAGCACCAGCGAACTGGGCGGAAAGATCAGCGATGTCATCGTCAGCGACCTGCGGTCGAGCGGGCTGTTCAAACCGGTCGGACGCAATCAGGTCCGCGGAATCAGCTATACGGAGGTCACCGCTCCGCAATTTCCCTATTGGAGCGGCACCAACGCCTCCGCGCTGATTCAGGGTTTCGTGCGGACCAATGGTGACGGCAAGTTGACGGTCGGTTGCTATCTCTATGATGTCGCCCTGCAGACCGAACTCACCCGCCATGGCTTTGTTGTCGAACCCCGCGACTGGCGCCGGGCCGCCCACAAATGCGCCGATGCGATCTATTCGCGGCTGAGTGGCGAATCGCCCTTTTTCGACAGCCGCATCGCCTATATTGCCGAGACCGGCCCCAAGGGGAACCGGGTCAAACGGCTGGCAATCATGGACAGCGACGGCGCCAACCACCGGTTCATCACCAATGGACAGTCCACCGCGCTGACGCCGCGATTCTCGCCCGACTATAAGAGCATCGTCTATCTGAGCTTTCTCGACGGCAATCCGCGCATCTATATTTACGATATCGGCACCGGCCAGCAGCGGCTGATCACGCAGAGCACCAATCCCACCTTTGCTCCGCGCTGGTCACCCGATGGCAAATGGATCCTCTATTCCATGGCCATTGCCGGCAATACCGATATTTACAAGATCTCGGCGGCGGGCGGCGGCAGGCCCCAGCAGCTCACTTTCTCGCCGGGCATCGATATCGGCGGCAGCTTCTCGCCCGACGGCAGCCGGATCGTCTTCGAAAGCGACCGGTCGGGCAGCCAGCAGCTTTATGTGATGGGCGCCGACGGCGGCAACGAACGGCGAATCAGCTTTGGCGGCGGTCGCTATGCCACGCCGGAATGGAGCCCGCGCGGCGACCTGATCGCCTTTACCAAGATGGCCGGCAATTTCCGCATCGGCGTGATGACGCCCAGCGGAGGCGGCGAGCGCCTGCTGACCAACAGCTGGCAGGACGAAGCTCCGACCTGGGCACCCAATGGCCGGGTGATACAATTTTTCCGGACCACCCGGGGCAGCGGCGGCACCGGTATCTGGCAGGTTGACCTGACCGGACGCAACGAACGGCAACTGCCAACGCCGGTGAACGGATCCGATCCGGCATGGGGACCCTTGTTGCCGTAAATTTGAATAGCGACAAGTGACTGAAAAAAGGCTATATAAAGCCGAAGGCAAATTCAACAAGGAGCAGAATGATGATCAAATATGCGACCCCCCTCCTGATTACCGCCAGCCTGGTCTTGGCCGGTTGCGCCAAGAAACCCCCTGAGGAACTGCCGCCAGCGCCGGTAGGCACGGAACAGCCGCAGGCACCGACCGGTCCGACGGGCCCAGGCTATGCGCCCGGTTCGCAGGGCGATTTCCTCGCCAACACGATGTCCGACCGGATTTTGTTCGACACGGATCGCTTCAATATCGATCCCCGCGATCAGGCGATATTGCAGAGCCAGGCCCAGTGGCTGGCGCAAAATCCGAACGCACGCATCACCATCGAAGGCCATGCCGACGAGCGCGGTACGCGCGATTATAACCTCGCACTCGGCGAACGCCGCGCCAATGCAGCGAAAAACTATCTCGCCTCGCTCGGCGTCAGCCCGGCGCGGATGACGACGGTCAGCTATGGCAAGGAACGGCCGGAAGCCTTGGGTTCCGATGAAAGCGCCTGGGCGCAGAACCGCCGAGCGGTCAGCGTCGTGGTTCGCTAGACCGGCCTGAACATGCACAAAAAAGGGCCGCTACCTCACCGGGTAGCGGCCCTTTTTTTAATCCGATAATCGATTATTTCTTGGTACCGGTCATCGCCATTTCACCAAAGGCGCCTGCCTTGACCGATCCGGCCAGCTGACCATCGGTGATCGTGGCGTCGCCTTCCAGCTTCATCGGCATGGGAACGGTCATGTTCATTTCCCAGCTGATGTGATTGCCGTCGACCTTGCCATTTTCTACGTCCATAGATCCCATCGCACCGGTGTTGGTACCGGTAAACGTGTCACCGTCGGTCACAATGGTGAATTCCGAGGTCTGGTCTCCCATCGGCGATTTGGTCACGCAAGCATAAGTTCCATCAATAGACATTCCATTCTCCTTTATGTCAAAGCCCTGACCCGGCACGGCTGGCAATCACTCGCCATTGGCCGCCGAATCGTCCGAACTGCTATCACTATTAACAGCAGTGTCACTAGCTTCATAGCCGCGATATTCAACCGGCATGCCAAGCGCATCCAGCTGGCCCCTGATCTTGTCGAGATCGCCGACGACGACCCAGGTGAACTTTTCCGGGTCGATAGCGTCGGCCATCGCCTTGTTGAGCTCTGGCGCGGTCAGTGACCGGTATCGACCGGCGATGGTTTCGGCATAGTTGGAAGGTCGGCCAAACATCACGTCAGCCTGCATCTGGTTCAAAATACTGGGGGTCCGCTCGAACTGGCCGGGCAACTGGCGGACATTGCCATTGATCGTCCGCTCCAGCTCCGCCGGGGTGACGCCATTGTCGCCGAGAAAGTCCCGCAGCTGCGCATCGATCGCGGCAACGGCGGGGCCGGTCTGATTGGTCTGGACCGGGGCCCGGATCGTGTAGAGCGCGCGGTCTTCCCCGCGCAGCACCGTATTGCGGGTGCCGTAGCTCCACCCCTTGGTCTCGCGCAGGTCCATGTTGATCCGGGACAGGAAATTGCCGCCCAATATTTCATTCGCCGCGTCGACTGTCAGCAGATCGTCGGACCCTTTATAGGGCAAAACCTGACCCGCAAGGATGATCGACTGCGGGGAATTCGGACGGTGGATGGCAATGATCCTGCCCTCGGCGTCCGGAATGGCGGCGTCGAAATTTTTCGGGCGCGCCGCTTTGCCCTCGCCCTTCCAGCGGCCGAAACGAAGTTCCAGCTTGTCGACCAGTTCCTGCTTGCCGATATTGCCGGCGGCAAAGATGGTCGCCTTGGACGGATGCATCCAGCGCTGGTGAAAGCCCTGCAGATCGTCGCGGCTGATCGTCGATACGGCTTCCTTGGTGCCGTTTCCGGACAGGCCGCGGCCGTAAGGATGCTCGCTGCCGAAAACCAGTGGCGGCAGCGCATTGCTGGCGATACTCAGCGGATCATTTTCCTCCCGGTCGATCGCGGTCAGCTGCTGAACACGAATCCGTTCGATATCATCATCATTGAAGGCCGGGTTTTTCACGATATCAGCCATCAGGTCGAGCGAAGCATCAAGATTGGGATTGACCGCGCTCAGATCGATATCGGTTCGGTCGCGCCCGCCACCGATGCTGATATTGGCACCCAGCCGCTCCTGCTGTTCGGCAATCTCGATCGAGGTCAGACTGGTCGTGCCCTCGTCCAAAATCTCGGTCACGAAATTCTGCAACCCAAGCTTGTCGCCGGAATCCGCGCTGGTGCCGGCGTTGAACGACAGGCTCACCCGGGTCATCGGCACGGCATCGCGGCGAGCGAAATAGACCTTGATGCCGTTGGAAAGGGTGGCGGTTTCGACATCCGGAAAATCGACATTGGGAATCTCGCCAACGGGCGGCAGTGACGACCGGTCGGGAGCCGTTACCGTGCCGCCCTGGTCATCCTGCATATAATAGGCAGGGGCGGTCAGAACGCCGGTGCGGCCGCCCTTGCCTGCGCCGACTTCCTGATATTCATCGCGCTCTCCCGGGACCACCCGGATGCCAACCACGGGCCGGGTCAGCCATTTCTGCATCGCTGCCTTCACCGCTTCCGGCGTGGTCGATGCCAGGCGCTGCAGCTCCTTCTTGTAATATTCCGGATCGTCCGAATAAAGTTCACCCTGGGCCAGCGCCACCGCCTTGCCGCTGAAACCGCCGACCTGTTCGAGCCCGGCAATACGCGCCGCGGCATCGCGAGTCGCCACGCGCTGCACCTCGTCTGCCGTCGGGCCATTGGCGATGAAGTCGGCAATGATCTCGTCGAGCCGCTTGGCCACGGCATCCGCATCTTCACCCGGTTTCACGTCCGCCTGGATATTGACCAGGCTGCCGTGGACAAAGGGGATGACGAAGGCGGACACCGCGACCGCATTTTTCTCTTCCCGGACCATGATATTGTCGAGCCGCGAACTTGCCAGCCCGCCGAGCACGGTCATGCCGACATCAAGCGGCGTATATTCGGGATCGTTCAGGCCGGGCACCACCCAGTTGCGATAGATGCGCGTGGTTGCGACCTTGTCCTTCATCACTTCGTAAACCGGCGCATCGAGCGTCGGCAGGGCGGGATCAAGCTCGGGAATCGGCTTGCCGCGGGGAATCGAGCCGAACCATTTGTTGACGAGCGGCTTCGCGGTGGCTGCATCAATATCCCCGGCCAGCACCAGGATCGAATTGTTCGGACCATAATGATCGGTGAACCATTGCTTCATGTCGTCGAGCGAAGCCGCTTCCAGATCTTCCAGTGACCCGATCGTGTCGTGGCCATAGGGATGCTCGTCAGGAAATAGCAATTCTGTCTGGCGATAGCCGACCAGGCCATAAGGCTGGTTGTCGCCTTGGCGCTTTTCGTTCGACACGACACCAATCTGGTTGTCGAGCTTCTCCTGCGTGACCGCACCGAGCAGATGACCCATCCGGTCGCTTTCGAGAAACAGCGCAACCTCCAGCGCCGAGGTCGGCACCGTCTGGAAATAATTGGTCCGGTCGAGCCAGGTCGTGCCGTTGAGATCGGTCGCGCCGATCTGCCGCAGCGGCTCGAAATAATCACCCGGTGCATTTTCCGAACCGTTGAACATGATATGTTCGAACAGATGCGCATAGCCGGTCTTGCCTTCCGGTTCGTGAGCCGAACCGACGCCATACCAGATCGAGACTGCCACAACGGGTGCCTTGCGGTCGGTATGGACGAGCACTTTCAGACCATTGTCGAGCGTGAATTCCTGATAGGGAATATCGACCGCTGCCACCAGTTCGCTGACCGGTGCTGGCTTGGCAATTTGGCGCTGCTGGGCGAGCGCGGGCGCTGCAACCGTCAATGCGGTAGTGGTTAGAGCCAGAAACAGGGAGCGGGACACGCGGGACATCGGTATTTTCCTCTCGATCAGAACGAACATGATATGGGTTTGCACATGCCGGAATACGGGCCATGTTCGATCGTCGGCTTCGACGAACGCACGACACCCGTCGACCAGCGGCTATTTTGCTTTCCAACCCCAGAACAGATGACAGGGCAGGATATTCCAGAAGGAATAGCCGCTCTCGATATGCTCGAAATGCGGTGTCATGAAGTCGCGCGCTTTCTTGACGAATTGATAGACCAGAAAGGCCCCGCCCGGCCGGATGACGTCATAGGTTTCCTTGGCGATTCTGGGACCAAGCTGGTCGGGCAGCGTGGAAAACGGCAGGCCCGAGAGAATATAGTCGGCTTTCTCGTGCCCGAGTTCGCGAATGATCTTCTGCACATCGGCGGCGGAACCGTGTATCGGGTAAAAGCGGCTGTCGCGGATCGACTTGCCGAGATAGTCGATGAAATCCGCATTCAGGTCGATCACGATCAATGCGGCCCCTGGCTTCATCCGCTCGAGCACCGGACGGCAGAAAGTGCCTACACCGGGCCCATATTCGACGAACAGGTCGCATTCGTCCCATTTCACCGGTTCGAGCATTTTTTTGACGGTGCTGTCCGACGAAGGCATGATTGAACCGACCATCACGGGATGTTTCAGGAAGCCCTTTAGAAAAACTCCCCAGGGACCGAGCCGACGGTCCAGTCCGGATTTGACACGGTCCACGAATTTCGTTTTGGCAATACTGTTAGTCAATGTGGTCCTCCGGTGGCGGGTCTGCCTGTCTTACTAGAGCGTTACAGCGCCGGTGACAAATATAATAGCATTTGCCCGTTGCCGTCGAACGGCTAAAAGCGTGCCATGCCGCTCCACCCGAAAGACTCGATCGCCGTGATTTTTTGTGCACAGCGGACCGGCGTGGATGAAGAGGCTTATCAGGTCGCAGCGGCAGCCATGAGCGAACTGGCGGCCCGGCAGCCGGGCTATCTCGACGAGAATCATGCGCGGTCCGCGGACGGTTTCGGTATTACGGTCAGCTACTGGTCCGATGACGCCAGCGCCCGGGCATGGCGCGATCATCCCGATCATGTCCGGATTCGCGATCAGGGCCGGAACAAGTGGTATCGGGCATATAGCCTTCATGTCACCCGCGTCGAACGCAGCTATGACTGGCAGAAATAGCATGGCATAGAACTGCTCATGGCCGATTCCCCGGATTTCGAACCTCTGGCCCGAAAGGTGTCCACCTTTCCCGATGCCCAGCCCATCGACAGCACCCGCATGGCCGTGCTGTTTTCCGTCATGCTGGTCACCGCGTCCGGCAATACGGCGATGCAGTCCATTCTGCCGACCATCGGCACCCAGCTCGATATTCCCGATTTCTGGGTGAGCGCGGCGTTCAGCTGGTCGGCTCTGCTCTGGGTCTATACCGCTCCGAAATGGGCGCGCCAGTCGGACCATCGTGGCCGCAAGGCCCTGATGCGCCTTGGCATGATCGGCTTTACCACATCCTTCGCGCTGGCCGGCCTGGCGCTGTTTCTGGGGCTGCTGGGATGGTACAGCGCGCTGTGGACCTTCATCCTGTTTGCCCTGTTCCGCAGTCTTTACGGGGGTCTGGGATCAGCCGCACCGCCGGCAGTCCAGGCCTATGTCGCTGCGCGGACCGCCCGGGCGGACCGGACCAAGGCACTGGCGCTCATCTCTTCGTCCTTCGGTCTCGGCACGATTGTCGGTCCGGCCATAGCGCCCTTGCTGATCATACCGTTTCTGGGTCTTTCCAGCCCGATGTTCGCCTTTGCCGTCATCGGCATATTGGTGATGATCGCGCTGGCGCTGAAGCTGCCCAATGACAATCCGGGCTATCAGGCACGTGGCGTGGTGACCTCGGAACCCTATAGTTCGGCCCCCTCCTCCAACAGCCTGAAGGAAGAGGATGAACGCAGCGAGGACGAAGCCTCGCTGCCGCCGCAATTGCGCTGGGGTGACGAGAGGATCAAGCCGTGGCTGGTCACCGGCATATTGGGCGGCAATGCGCACGCACTGATCCTGGGCGTCGTCGGCTTTCTCGTGCTCGACCGTCTGGGCTTGCGCGACGATCCCCAGATGGGCATCCAGATGACCGGGATCGTGCTGATGTCGGGTGCCGCCGCTACATTGCTGGCCCAGTGGGGGCTGATCCCGTTGCTGCAAATGGGTCCGCGGTCCTCGATATTGTGGGGGATGGTGCTGGGTGCCGGGGGCTGCCTGTTCATCGGATTTTCCCACGACCTGCACGGCATCATCATTGGCTTTGCCTTGGCCTCTTTGGGATTTGGCCTGTTTCGTCCCGGCTTCACGGCCGGCGCTTCGCTCGCGGTGAAGCGCTCGGAACAGAATGGCGTGGCCGGCATGGTCGCCTCGGTCAACGGCATGGCCTTCATCCTGTCCCCCGCCATAGGCGTGCTGCTCTACACCTATGCCGGTCCCCTGCCCTTCTGGCTGGCGACCGGCATCTGCGTGTTCCTTCTCGGCTGGGGTTTCAAGGCCCTCACGCTGGACGAAGAGATAGACAGCGAGCGCTAGTGCTTGCTGTCCTTGACCGGAGTCAGCATCCCGGGAGATACGAAACCGATGGGTTCGACGCGCATCGCATTCTGCTTCAACTGCGATTCCATCTTGGCATATTCTTCCTCCATTTCCGGCGTCACCGACGCCCGGCTGTCTTTCAGCGCCTGTTTGAAATGCTTCATCTGGACGGTTTCGACCAGCCCGCCATATTCGCGCAGTGCGTGAAGTCCCGCCCGGCGCACCAGATCCTCCAGGTCGGCACCGGAATAGCGATCCGTGCTCTCCGCAATCTCGTCGAGATCAACATCCTTGGCGAGCGGCATTTTCGACGTGTGAATGGACAGGATCATGCGGCGACCGGCCTTGCCCGGAACCGGAACATAGATCAGCTCGTCAAACCGCCCCGGACGCAATAGCGCCGGATCGACCAGACCCGGGCGGTTGGTCGCCCCGATCAGGATCACCGACTGCATTTCTTCGAGACCGTCCATCTCGGCAAGGATCGTGTTGACGACGCGCTCGGTCACCTGCGGTTCGCCCATGCCCCCGCCGCGGGCCGGGACCAGGCTGTCAATCTCGTCGATGAACAGGATGGTCGGTGCGACCTGGCGGGCGCGGGCGAACAGTCGCGCGATCTGCTGCTCGCTTTCCCCATACCATTTGGAAAGCAGGTCGCTCGACTTGGTGGCGATGAAATTGGCTTCGGCTTCGCGCGCCACGGCCTTGGCCAGCAGCGTCTTTCCGGTCCCGGGGGGCCCGTAGAGGAGAAAACCCTTGGCCGGCCGGATTCCCAGCCGGATGAAGGCTTCCGGGTTTTTCATCGGCAGTTCGATACCCTCTTTCAGCCGCAGCTGCGCATCGTCGAGGCCGCCGATATCCTCCCAGCGGACATCGGGTGCCTGGACCATGACTTCGCGCATTGCGGAAGGCTGGACGCGTTTCAGTGCCTCGACAAAATCATGCCGCTGTACGACCAGTTCCTCGAGCACTTCCGTGGGCACGGTCTCCGCTTCCAGATCCAGTTTCGGCATGATCCGGCGGACGGCCTCGATCGCCGCCTCGCGAGTGAGGGCCGCGAGATCCGCACCGACAAAACCATAGGTTGTCCGCGCGAGCTCTTTCAGGTCAACGGCCTTGTCCAGCGGCATGCCGCGGGTATGAATACCCAGAATTTCCCGCCGGCCGGCGACATCCGGCACGCCGACGATGATCTCCCGGTCAAAGCGGCCCGGCCGACGCAAGGCTTCGTCGACGGCTTCGGGGCGGTTGGTTGCCGCGATCACCACCAGATTGACCCGCGATTCGAGGCCGTCCATCAGCGTCAGCAACTGCGCCACCAGACGTTTCTCGGCTTCGCCCTGCACCTGACCGCGCTTCGGCGCGATCGAATCGATCTCGTCGATAAACAGGATTGAAGGCGCTGCCTTGGTCGCCGCTTCAAAAATCTCGCGCAGCTTCTTTTCCGATTCGCCATAGGCGGAGCCCATGATCTCCGGCCCGTTGATCAGGAAGAATTCCGCTTCGCTTTCGTTGGCGACCGCCCGGGCGAGTCGCGTCTTGCCGGTGCCCGGAGGACCATGCAGCAACACCCCGCGTGGAGGATCGACGCCCAATCGGGTGAACAGCTGCGGATAGCGCAAGGGCAATTCCACCATCTCGCGCAGCTGATCGATGGTTTCCTGCAGCCCGCCGATGTCGTCATAGGTGACATCGGCGCGGCGATGTTCGGTGGATTCTTCATATTCCGGCCGCAGTTCGACTTCGGTGTCTCCTTCGATATGGACGATGCCCTTGGGAACGGTCGAAACGACACTGAGCCGGATTTGCGTGAGCGAGAAGGCCGGAGCCGCCAGCATCTGCCGCAATTGTGGCGGCATGTCGCCGCGATCCACCTGCTGCTGGCCATGGGTTGCGACAAAGTCGCCTGCCTTGAGCGGGCGCCCCATGAAACTGCGCTTCAGGCCCCCGCCATTGCCCTGCAGCCGGAGATCCTTCTGCGCGGGCGCGAACACGACCTTCTTGGCCGGCTTCGACTCGACCTTGCGAATTTCGACAAAATCCCCGGCTCCGACGCCGGCATTGGCGCGTTGCAGGCCGTCAAGCCGGACAAAATCCAGTCCTTCATCTTCTTGATAGGGAAGGACAGCGCGCGCCGGGGTCGCCTGCTTGCCGATGATTTCGACCACATCGCCCTCGATCAATCCCAATTTGCTCAGATTGTCGCGGGACAGTCGGGCGAGGCCCCGGCCACTGTCTTCCGGCCGTGCATTGGCCACTTGCAGTTTCAGCAGCTTGCTTTCGTCTTCGGGGGGGTTTTTTGCGGGCGCTGGATCGGACACTGGCGGCATTCCTCCTATATGATCGTCTTGGTTGTTTCCAATAAGATAGGGATCAGCCGGTCGATATGCGACCCCGATTTTCAAATGCCGGAACGCGGAGCGCAATTGGGCAAAAAAAAGGCCAGTTCCGAAGAACTGGCCTGAAAAGTTTTTAGGAGAGGATGCCTGAAAGGCCCACTCTGAATGCAGGGATTTGGGTTATTGTGCAAGTGCGAAAAGAACATTAAATGTTGCACATATTGCAACTTAGCAATAATGCTAGTGACTGTTTCCCGCCATTCTTATAATTCAACTTTCGTTTTGCATTGCACAATTCCCCTTTAGCAACAATATTGATCACCGATGCGCCGTCTTCCTCCCCTTCGCGCCCTTGAGGCTTTCATCCGCGTGGCTCGCCTGGGTTCTTCCAAGGCTGCGGCCGCCGAACTGGCGCTTTCGGCCCCTGCGCTCAGCCGGCGAATCAAGTCCCTCGAGGATCATATCGGCAAGCCCCTGTTCGAACGCCGGAACCAGTCGATGGTGCTGAACGAGGATGGCCAGACATTGCTGAAAGCGGTCGCGCCTGCAATGGAAACCATCGGTGAAGCCGTCGACCAGATGACCGTTACCGGTGGTGACATGCGCTTGCACCTTGGCGTGCTGCCGCTGTTCGGAGCCACGCGCTTGCTGCCGCGGCTTCCGGAACTCAAGAAACTCTATCCCAAGCTGCATATCGACGTCGATACGTCCGCCCATGCGGAAAATATGCTGGGCGATGCCGTCGATGCGGCGATCATCATCAGCGATGATGTAGATCCCCACCTCTATGCGGTGAAGCTGGACAGCAACAAGGTCTACGCCATTGCCTCGGTGGAGCTGACCAAGGGGCCGAATGCGATAAAGAATCCGGAGGATCTGCAGAATCACAATATCCTGATCCACAGCAATATGAGCCGGGCCTTTGACCAGTGGAAAGAAGCGGTGGGTCTGCCCGATCTGCAGCCGGCCGGCATCGATCATCTCGACAGTGGCCCGCTGATGCTGGAAGCCGCGGCCCAGGGACTGGGGATCGCGATCATGCATGGCGGACATTTTTCGGACGCCAATGATGCGCGGCTGGTGCGCTTGTTCGACCACGAGGTCGACAGCCCCTACAGCTACTGGTTCGTGTGCCGCAAACGCGAGATGAAGAACCGCGCAGTGCGCATATTCCATGACTGGGTGGTCAAGGCGGGCCTCTAGAGACCTGTGCTACGCGGCGAGGTCGGGATCCAGCACCAGATCGTCGTCCAGCTGCACACCGAAACTGTTCAGCATCATCGACACCTGGCTATATTGTCCCACCGTCATCACCATATCCATCCGCTGTTTCTCGGTCAGATCGGCGAGCGCTTCCCAAGTCGCATCGGCCACATGGCCGCCCCCGGTCAGTTCATCGGTCGCCTGCAGCATCGCGCGTTCCAGCGGCGTCCAGCCGGGCGCATCCGGTCCTGCCTTGATCCGCTCGATCTCCTCGTCGGTCAGACCGCAGTCCTTGCCGATCCGGACATGCTGCGCCCATTCATAGCCCGACTTCCAGTTGAAACCGGTGCGCAGGATGATGATTTCGCGTTCGCGCGGTGCCAGGTCATTATGGTCGGAGAGTATATAGCCGCCCCACCACATGAATGCCTTATAGGCTTTCGGTGCCTTGATCAGCGTCCGGAAGATATTGAGTATCCTGCCGGACTGGAAACGCTCGCCCAGCATCGCCCGGCTCTTTTCGTCGAGTTCCGATTCGGCGAGCGGGACGATCCTGGGTTTGTCGAGACGCATGCTGGTCGATCAGCCGAGGGTGACGGACTTGATAGCGCCCGGCTTTGCCGGTGGTTCGCCCTTGGGCAGCGCGTGCACCGCTTCCATGCCCGAAGTCACTTCGCCCCAGACCGTATATTGGCCGTCGAGGAAACCGGCATCGTCGAGGCAGATGAAGAACTGGCTGTTGGCACTGTTCGGATCCATCGTCCGGGCCATCGAGCAGGTGCCTTCGACATGCGGCTCCTTGGAAAACTCCTGGTCGATATCGGGCTTGTCGCTGCCGGACATGCCGGTACCGGTCGGGTCGCCGCCCTGGGCCATGAAACCACTGATGACGCGGTGGAAGACGACGCCGTCATAGAAGCCCTCGGCTGCCAGTTCGGTGATCCGGGCGACATGATTGGGAGCCAGATCGGGCCGGAGCTTGATTTCTACATCGCCGGTTTCGAGGTGGAGAGTCATTTTTTCGTGGGCCATCAGGCTGGTTCCTTTTCGTTCATTGAATCGTCTTGGGGCGCATATAGGCAAGCCATTCGGAAAAATCACCCTGCCTTGGGATAAATGTCACAAAAGATTGCAATTGCGGCGCTGCAACGACTAGTAAGCAGCCGGACAGACGCAGAAAGGGAGCATCGCGATGACCGAGATCAACGACGCTCCGGAAGCCGCCATCAAACGCGAAGATGTCCTCGACGAGGACAACCGGCTGACCGACGAATTTGTCCGCTCGGTTTCCGATGCGGTGGAAGATAATAACAGCGCCCTGGCGCAGGAACTGGTCAACCCGCTCCACAATGCCGACATCGCCGATCTGTTCGAGCTGATTGGCGCGGACGAGCGTGCGCCGCTGGCCGATGCACTGGGCGATCTGGTCAGCGCCGACGTGCTCGCCGAAATGAACGAGCATGTCCGCGAAGACGTGATCGAAGCGCTCGATGCCGGGCAGATTGCAGGACTGACCGAACAGCTGGACACCGATGACGCGGTCGCGATCATCGAGGATCTGGAAAAGGGCGAGCAGCAGGCCGTCCTCGCGGAGCTGGATGCCGAGGACCGCGCCGCCATCGAGAGCGCCCTCACCTATGAGGAGGAAACCGCCGGCCGGATCATGCAGCGCGAATTTGTCGCGGTGCCGGAACATATGATGGTCGGCGACCTGATCGACTATCTGCGCAAGAATGACGACCTGACTACCGAATTCTGGGAAATCTACGTGGTCGATCCGGCTTTTCGCCCGATCGGTACCTGCCAGCTGAGCTGGATCCTGCGGACCCCGCGCGATATCGCCATTGCCGATGTCATGAAGCGCGAGCAGTCGCTGATCCCGGTCAACATGGACCAGGAAGAAGTGGCGCTGCGCTTCCAGAAATATAATCTGATCTCGGCGGCGGTGATCAACGACGACGGCCGGCTGATCGGGATGATCACGGTCGACGACATTCTCCATATCGTCGAGGACGAGGCCAGCGAAGACGTGCTGCTGCTGTCCGGTGCCGGCGACGGCGACATCAACGAGCCGATCCGCGACAGCTACACGGCCCGGGTGCGCTGGCTGATCGCCAACCTGGCTACCGCCCTCGTCGCCAGCTTCGTCATCTCGATCTTCGGCGGTGCGATCGAGCAGATGGTTGCCCTGGCGATCCTGATGCCGATTGTCGCCTCGATCGGCGGCAATGCCGGCACCCAGACGATGGCGGTCTCGGTCCGCGCGCTGGCGATGAATGAACTCACCCGCTCCAACACCCGCCGGATCATCGGCCGCGAATTCCGCATTGCACTGCTCAATGGCGCCACGATCGCGATACTGGTCGGGCTCGGCACCGGCCTCGTTTTCGCCAATCCCATGCTCGGCGGCGTTATCGCGGTCGCCATGCTGATCAATATCGTGATCGCGGGATTTGCCGGTATTTTCGTGCCGGTGATGCTCGACCGGCTGGACCAGGATCCGGCGCTGGCCTCGTCGGTATTTGTCACCATGATTACCGACACCATGGGCTTTCTTGCCTTCCTCGGCCTGGCCGTCGGCAGCGGGATGGTCAGCCTTTAGAGATCATATCGAAATCCGGTGTAGGCAGCGACAAAGTTGCACAGGTCGCTGAATATCCGTTCCCGTTCGTCTCCCCCGATCATCTCGCAGCTGAGCGTGTCGAAAGCGGGCCGGTTTCCACCCGCCGCGAGGCGAAGCGAAGCGGCCAGCCACATTTCATCCGGGCTGACCTGCGAACAGCAGGGACGACCGATCTGGAAAGGTTCCGGCCAGGCAAAGCCGATCGTCTCCGCCAGGATCAGAATCCGTGTTGCCGCCAGCTTGCCGCCCAGGCGATCGGACAGCTGCTCGCTGCAATCATAGTCATTCTGGTACGCGACCACGGCTAGCCGAAAGGCGATGATCAGTCTCGCCTCGACCGCCGGGATCAGCCGGATGTCCGGCAACGGCACCATCAGTTTTTCCAGAATCTCGCCCAACCTGTCTCTCCTTCATGTCTGATTCTCCTTACATTATGCTACTGATAATCATTTGCAATAATAATCTTGTGGAAGGGGAATTTGTCTGCTCGCTCTGCTGCTCGCGTTCCGGAACATGCTTGACTAAACCGGTCGTGCCCCACACATAATATCCATGCCACTGAACATGACCAAGATTGCCTATCGCAGCGAAAGCCCGGCGACGCTGCGCAAATGGCTTGAATCGCACAAGCATCATCAGGAGGCCGGTGGCGAAGCGAGACTGACCACCCGATATCTGCCGAAGCGGCACGAGGAAATGGTGGGCGGATCGCTCTACTGGATTCACGCGAAGAAGATTGTCGGCCGTTCGCCAATCATCGGCTTCATGGACAATGGCCAGGGCCGTCAGTGGATCAGACTCGAGCCACGGTTGATCGCGGTGCAGCCCATCCCCAAGCGCGCCCATCAGGGCTGGCGCTATCTCGAGGAAAAGGATGCGCCGCCCGATCTGGCCGAAGCCGCGGAAGGGGCGGAAGAAATGCCCGCCGAAATGCTCGGCGAACTGGCCAGCCTGGGGCTGGTCTAGACCCTGTTTCAGACAAGGGGAAGCATCGTTCCGCGATGGCAGGGTGCCGTTTGTATGCTTGAGAGCAGGCGACAAAAATCCTCCTCGCCTGCGGGGAGGGGGACCGCGCGAAGCGTGGTGGAGGGGGCGCGCGTCTGAACGCTGCGCCTGGGCCAGAACCCCCTCCGTCAGCCGTTCCGGCTGCCACCTCCCCGCAAGCGGGGAGGATTTGGTCCGTCTCGGTTTATATATTTCCGTTCGTCCTGAGCTTGTCGAAGGACACCTATCGGCCGGGGGCGTGGTTCGACAGGCTCACCACTAACGGAAAAATTCTCCGCGCTCGCGCCTGGAAATCCTCCCCGCTCGGCCTTGTCAGCTCTTCTGATCCAGCCAGTGTTTCAGCAGATCATGGGCAATCGCAAAGGGCGGCGGCGCCACGAACAGGGCATCGGGATCACCGGCCATGGCCGCCCTGATCTCGGCCAGCGAAAACCAGGCCGCTTCCTCGATTTCCTCCTCGTCGAGCGTCAGCGTCGGATCGTCGGTCACGCTGGTGCAAGCGATCATCAGCGACGAAGGGAATGGCCAGGGCTGGCTGGCGACATAGCGCACATCGCGGACCTTGATCCCGGCTTCCTCAAACAATTCTCGTTTCACGCAGCCCTCGATACTCTCTCCCGGTTCCAGAAACCCGGCCAGCGCGGAAAAGCTTTTTGGTGGAAAGCGCGGCTGGCGGCCGAGCAGTATCTTGCCTTCGCATTCCGACAGCATGATCGCAACCGGATCGGTGCGCGGGAAATGTTCGGCGCCACAGCCGCCGGTTTCGGGATCGCACAGACGGGCCCAGCCGCCTTTGCGGGACTGGGTCGGTTTGCCGCATTGCGCGCAAAATTTATGACGTGCATGCCAGTCGACCAGGCTTCGCGCCGTTGCATAGATTGCGGCCTGATCCGCGGGCAGGCTGCCCAGCGTCTGCCACAGCGCCCGATTGGCGGCGGGTCCGGCATCGCCCGCCCCGTTGAGCTCGGCAAACAGGGGCGTCTCGTCCTCGATGCCGAGCAGAAGCAGGTCATTATCCGGTGAAGCTTCATAGGCCGCGCCCCAGGCGAGATCACCATGATCATCAAACACCGGGTTCAGGCCATCCAGTTTCAGCAATCTGGCGCGCGGGTTCATCATCGCAGCGCGCAACCTGTCCGGATTGACCCGCACCTGATCGGCACGGTCCAGCGTTCCGCCAGCGAATGTCGGTACAATATTATTTCGGTCTCTCAGCATCTTGTCTCCGGCACATTTTTACTTCTGTCCCCTCCCCGACTGGCAGGAAACCCACTCCGGTCAGGGGCTGGTATTGCCCGCGCCTGCCTGCACGCTGCCAATCAGGTCTGCATAGACATATTTCGGAAAATCCGACTGGAAGGGATAGCTGTTCGACGGAATATATTGCGTGTAGCCGCCGGCGCGAAGGCCGCGCACGGTGTCGACAAAGGCCGATGTCCCCGCTGCTCCGCCCCATCCGAACGTGCCTGCCGGGCTCACCTCGGTACCCAGACCAGAGCGGCCACCGGCGCCAAAACCATGATTGGCGACCCAGGTGCCCTTGGTATTGGCGGTCGCGGGAAGCAGGTTGGACATGCCGAGCTTGACCGTATCCTCCTGCATCACCCGGACGTTGCCCAGCTTGCCATAGCCGAGCAGCATTTGCAGGAACCTGTCATAGTCGCCGGCCGTGCCGACCAGGCCGGTGCTGCCAAAGGCAAAGGGAGGCTTGTCGAGAAAAATGCTGGTGGCACCGGGATCAATCGGGATCAGCGCTCCGGCAAACGGCGCATAATTGTCGGCGAGATCAACGGCCCGATCAGCAGGAACATTGTAGAATATGCTGGTCATGCCCAATGGTCCGAACATCCGCTCCTGAAGAAACTGGTCGAGCGGCTTGCCGGAGACTTTCTCGATCACCGCGCTCAGCACATCATGGCTGAGCGAATAGCTCCACTGCGTTCCGGGCTGGTAGACCAGCGGCAGTTCCGAAAGACGCTGCACGAAGGTCATGATATCCGGGGTGGGAGCGCCGGCATCAATACCCGGAATCGGGCTGCGGCTGACACGGCCCGGGGTCAGGCCTGCTGCCAGATAGGCCTTCTGGATCGGGCCTTTCGATATGATCGAATAGCCCAGGCCGGCGGTATGCGTTTGCAGATGGCGAATGGTGATCGCTGTCCTGGCCGGCTCGACCTTGTCGAGCGCGCCCTCGGGATCGACCAGCACCTGCATGTCGGCGAACCCGGGGAAAAAGTCCGACAATGGCTGATCCAGCGAGATCAGGCCGTCCTCGATCAGCATCATCGTGGCCATGCCGGTGACCGGCTTGGTCTGCGAATACATCCGCCATAAAGTATTGCCGTCGACCAGCTTGCTGCCTCCGAGGCTGAGCGAACCGGCAGCAATCAACTGGGGCGGTGCCTGGCCGAAACCGATCATCGCGAGCATGCCGGCGACCTTCTTGTCCGCCACATATTCCTTGATGATCCGGGTGAGGCCCGGAAAGCTGGTTCCCATTTCACGGGCAAAAGCAAGGCCGGGCATGCCGGCCAGAACCGCCCCGGCACCAATACCGCCAAGCACGGAGCGCCGGGAAAAAGAAGAGCCCGATAACGATATTGCAGGTTTTTCGGCGATCATGTTTCTTCCTTCAATTTCCATTTCACGGCCTTGGCATAAAGGGTTGGCAATCCTGCCTTCGCTATATTGTCCAGCGGCCACCAAAGGCCCGCAGCCATATCAGTAGCGATTTTTTCATCCTGATAAACTGCCAAATCGACCTCAAGCGAAAAATGGGTGAAGCTGTGCTGAATGATATTGTCATGCACTCGCCATTCGCCTGCAATTGGCGGCCTGCTGTGGCCGTCATTCCCTGCTGCCCAGCCATCGTCGGGCAGCGACCGCATCCCGCCGAGCATGCCGGTCGGCGGTCGGGTCGCCAGCAATATCCGGCGCTGTTGTTCGATCCAGAAAAAGCGCGCACGCCGCAGCGGCTTCGCCTTCTTTGCCGGCTTGACCGGATAGCCTTCCATATTGCCCATCCCATAAGCCGCGCACTGCTCTTGCACGGGACAGATTTCGCATTTCGGATTCTTGGGGGTGCAGATGGTCGCGCCGATATCCATGCAGGCCTGGGCAAAGTCGCCCGCGCCGGTCGATGGCGTGATCGCATCCATCGCCGTCCGGATCTCGCTCTTGCCCCTGGGCAAAGGCGTGTCGATCGCGAACAAGCGCGCCACCAGCCGTTCGATATTGGCATCCACGACCACCGCTCGTTCGCCAAAGGCGATGGCAGCGATGGCGGCGGCGGTATAGGCACCCACGCCCGGCAGCTTCAGCAGTTCAGACTCTTTCTGAGGAAAGGTTCCATCCATTTTTTCAGTGATATGCACGGCACATTTATGAAGGTTCCGCGCTCGCGCATAATAGCCCAGCCCGGCCCATGCCGCCAGCACGTCCGCTTCCCTGGCCTGCGCCAGTCTTTCAACCGTTGGCCAGCGCCGGGTAAATTTCTCGAAATAGGCTTTCACCGCCCCCACCGTGGTCTGCTGAAGCATGATTTCGGACAGCCAGACATGATAGGGACAGGGCAAATTGCCGCCCGGCGGAGACCGCCAGGGCAATTTCCGGGCGTTATCCACATAATGTGCACCAATTTTGGCAGAAATTTTGCGTGCCTTGGCAGGGAAACTATCGACGGCCATGGCCGTGCCATGCCATAAACGGCCGCGATGGCGAAGAAAATTGGCATAAATGGCGATCAAGCGCCAGAAAACGCTGCGAATGCTAAGGCTGCGCCGAAAAAATCGTCAGCAAAATCGACAAAATCGCCCGTCCGCAAATATCAGAAGTACCAGCGTCCGCGCGGTGGCCCGGCAAAGAGCATATCCGACCTGATGCCGGAAATTGGCCGCGCAGCCTTTCGCCGCTACGGTTTCATCCAGTCTTCGGTGGTCAGCCGCTGGCCGGAAATTGTCGGCGAACGCTATGCCGCAGTATCCCTGCCCGAATCGATTCGCTTCCCGCGCGGCGAAAAAGAGGGCGGCACACTGCATCTGCTGGTCAGCGGTGCCTATTCCACCCTGATGCAGCATATTGCGCCGGACATCATCGAGCGGGTGAACCGCTTTTTCGGCTATGGTGCGGTCAGTCAGATTCGATTCAGACAGGGTGCGGTAACGCCCCGAAAAGACAAGGAAAAAAGGGTTCCGCTTCCCGCCTCGCTCAAGCCCGCTCCGATTCAGCTGGGCGAAAACCTGCGCGATATTGGCGATCCCGAACTGAACCGGGTGCTCGAATCGCTGGCATCGGCAGTTGCAAAGGCGGAGGCGGACCCTAAGAACGATGCCAGGCTGAGCATAAGGGTTGTCGGCAAGATCGGCGGCGGCGACAGGAAGAAGGACCAGAGATGAAGTTGAGAAGCGCGTATCTTGCTTCGGCGGTGATGGCAGCAGCGGCGATGATCTCGCCGGCATCGGCGCAGCAGACCGACTGGTCCGAGCGGGTCACCCTCTCCGCCATGGGCGGTCATGTCATGGGCAACCCCCTGGCCGCGCACAAGCTGACCGAATATATGAGCTATACATGCAATCATTGCGCGGCATTCGAGACCGAGTCCCACAGCGCCATGACCGATAATTTCGTCAACAAGGGCCATGTCAGCTTCGAGATCCGCAACCTGGTGCTCAATCCGATCGATCTGACCGCGGCAATGCTGGCGCGCTGCGGCGGTCGCACCAGATTTTTCGGCAATCACCGTGCCCTGCTGCTGCAGCAGGCGGCCTGGATGAACAAGTTCCAGTCCGCTTCCCCGGAAGCAATGAAGACGATCAACGATGGTACCGTTCCGCAGCGGATGAAGAAAATAGCCAAGCTGGCAGGCCTCGACCTGCTGATGACCAAGCGCGGCTATACGCCGGCAGAAATCAATGCCTGCCTGTCCAGCCAGGCGGAACAGGACAAGATACTCGCCATGACCAGATATGCCACAACCACGCTCAAGCTGAGCGGCACGCCAAGCTTTACGCTCGGCGATCAGCCGCTGGCGAATGTTCACAGCTGGAGCGCGTTGCGACCCAAATTGACGGCCCTTCCGCAATAGACGACAAGACATCTCAGAAAGCAGGAACCGAATATGCGTAAATTTCATTATATTGCACCCCTGGCCCTGGCGCTGGCACTGACCGCCTGCGGCGATGCGACCGAAAAGGAAAGCGGAGCCAGTTCTTCGGGGTCCGTCGAATCGGTTGAAGCGCCCGCCGGCCAGAAATGGTCGGAAACCGTGTCCAAAACCGATGCCGGCGGCATTGTCATGGGCAATCCGGACGCACCGATCAAGCTGGTGGAATATATGTCGATCACCTGCTCGCACTGCAAGGATTTCGGCGAACAGGCCTTTGCCGAGCTGCGCGACACCTATGTCGAGAGCGGCAAGGTCAGCTTTGAGATCCGCAATTTCGTGCGCGACCCGCTCGATCTGAGCGCCGCCATCCTGTCGCGCTGCGGCGGCGAGGACCCGTTCTTCCCGCTGACCGAACAGGCGCTGGGCTATCAGGGTACGATGTTTGAAAAGGCGCAGTCGATGGGCGAAGCCACTTACAGCAATATCCTGAAATCCGCCCCGGATTCCCGCTTTGTCCGCCTCGCAGAGCAGCTCGGCCTGATCAGCTTTTTCCAGCAGCGCGGGATTTCGGAAGACCAGGCCAAGGCCTGTCTGGCGGATCCGGCAGCAGCGCAATCGCTGATGGACAATACCCAGAAGGCCGTCGAGGAATATAATATCGAGGGTACCCCGACTTTCCTGATCAACGGCGAGAAAATCGAGGGGACCAACTGGACGATGGTCGAAGCAAAGCTGAAGGAGGCCGGTGCCAGCTAGGCGCTGGATCCATCGCTGGAGGGGGCGCGATTTGAATTTGGTGACTGACGGCGATCGCATCGGGTCCAAGCCATGCAGATAAAGAAGCTCAGACTTTCGGGCTTCAAGAGCTTTGTCGATCCGACCGAACTGCGCATTGAAAAGGGACTGACCGGCGTCGTCGGCCCCAATGGCTGCGGCAAATCCAACCTGCTCGAGGCGATCCGCTGGGTGATGGGCGAAAACTCCGCCAAGTCGATGCGCGGCGGCGGCATGGAAGACGTGATCTTCGCCGGTACCCAGGACCGGCCCGAGCGGCAATTTGCCGAAGTCGCGCTGACCGCGGAACGGGAAACCGGCGATGTATCGTCGCTGCATGTCGGCGACAATGACAGTGAACTGGAGATTGTCCGGCGGATCGAACGCGGCGCGGGCTCGGCATATCGGGCCAATGGTACCGATGTACGGGCCAAGGATATCGCGCTGATCTTCGCCGATGCCGCGACCGGCGCGCACAGCCCGGCGCTGGTCAGCCAGGGCAAGATTTCCAACATCATCTCATCCAAGCCGGAAGCCAGGCGGGAAATGCTGGAGGAAGCCGCGGGCATCTCCGGCCTCCATGTCCGGCGCAAGGATGCCGAACAGAAATTGCGCGCGGCGGAAAAGAACCTGTCCCGTCTCGATGACATATTGGGCGACATGGAACAGCGCGCCGCCAATCTGCGGCGGCAGGCCAAGCAGGCCGAGCGCTACCGCAAGCTGAGCGCCGAAATCACGATAGTCGAAGGCCGACTGATCTATGCGCGCTGGAAAGAAGCCGCTGCGGCTTCCGATGCCGCAAAAGCAGAAGCAGAAGCCGCCGAGGCCAAGGTCGATGCGGCGCACAAGGATCAGCAAGCGGCGGTATCGGCTCAGAATGAAAGCGCCAAAGCGCTCGGCCTGTTGCGCGCCGAGGTGCAGCGGGCGCGGGAAGAAGCCAGCGAGTCCAGCCACCGCCTGCTGACCCTGACCAACGAACGCGACAATCTGAAATCGCGCTTGCTCGACCTGCAGGCGCAGGCGCAGCGCATCCATGACGACAATGCTCGCGAGGATCAGCTGACCCGCGATGCGATGGACGCGCTCGGTCACCTCGAACAGGACGAAAAGCGGCTGGCAACCGAATTGTCGGAACTGAACCGGGAGCGGCCCGATCTCGAGCGCGCCGCCGAACGCGCCGAACGGGCCGCCAGCGAGGCTGAGGTCGATCTGGCCAGGGCGGTCGCCGAGGAAGCGCGAATCCAGGCAGAGATAAAGGTCGCCAATGCCGCCGTCGACGCGGCCCAGACGCGCTATGATCGGCTTGCGGTCGAACTGGATCGGCTCGATGCCGAGCGCACCGAAATGGGCGATGCAGCGGAACTGGAGTCCGCGCTTGCCGAAGCGAATACCGCCCGCGAAACCGCCCAGAAGGCAGCCGATGGCAGCGGCAGCCAGATAGCATCGCTCGAGGAAGAAAGAATAGCGGCCACCACGGCGCGCGATGCCGCGCAGTCCGCACTGGCCGAGCTAAAGGCTGAACTGGCTGGCCTGAAATCCGAACATGACGCGCTGGACCGCGAGCTGTCGAAGGCCGAAAGCGCAAATAGAGCAATTGACCAGGTTAAACCGGCCGCAGGCTATGAACGGGCACTGGCGGCGGCGCTCGGCGACGATCTGCTCGCTGCAGTTGGTGAAGACGGCGACCGCTTCTGGGGCGGCGGCCAAGGAATTAAATCGCCCGAGGCACCGGCAGGGACCGAAATCCTGCTCGACCACGTGCAGGCACCAGCAGAATTGCACGGCCGACTGTCGCAGATTTTTGTCGCAGATGACGACGAGGGCCAATCGCTGGCGGTCGGCCAGCGGCTGGTGACAAAGGCGGGGGCGCTGCGCCGCTGGGATGGCTTTGTCGCCCGCGACGACGGCAATGCCAGCGCCGAACGGCTGGTCCGGGCCAATCGCCTGCGCCAATTGCAGGATATGCTGGCTCCGGCGCAGAATCGGGTAGCGACGGCAGAGTCGACGCTGGCGACGCAGCGCGAAACCATGGCTGCCATCGAAACAAAGCTTGGCGAAGCGCGCAACGCGCTGCGCGATGCCGAGGAAGCGCTGCGCCATGCACTGCGCGAAGCCGATCAGGCGGAAGAGGCTCTGGCATGGTTGCAGAAACGCACCGCCAGCCTCGCCGAACGCGACGCGGCGCTAAAGGCGGAAACCGCAACCGCGCTGGCCGAACTGGAAGCGGCGCAGAAAGAACGCGCCAGCCAGCCCGATGGTGCGGCCCAGGAACGGGCGCGAGCCGCCTTGCAGGATCAGCGCGATGCGGCGCGCGGTCAGGTGATGTCGGCGCAGGCGGCATTATCCGCGATCGACCAGAAACTGGCGCAGGTGAAGGAACAGAAAGCGGTCGCCAGCGCGCAGATCCGTTCGTGGCAGGATCGCTCCGGCGAGGCCGAGGCGCGAATGAAGGAAATGGCCAAGCGCGGCGCGCAGATCGAGGCCGAGGTCGAAAATCTGGCTGACCGTCCGCGAGTGATTGAGGTGGAAGTCACCAGACTGGCGGAGCAGCAGGATACGCTCAACGCCAGGGTGATCGAGAAAGACGCAGAGCTGCAGACCGCCGAACTGGCCCAGCGCGACCATGAAGACCGGCTGGCGCAAGCCAGCGAAATGCTAAGCCAGGCCCGCGAAACGCGCGCCGGCGCCAGGGCCCGCGCCGAAAACCAGGATTTGCGGCGGATGGAAATGGGCCGGATATCAGCGGAGAAATTCGAATGTCCGGCGCCGGTGCTACCAAAGAAACTCGAATTTGACGAAGACACGGTTGGCGATGCGGCGGAGGAATCGACCGAACTCGAACGGTTGTCGCTCAGCCGCGAACGGATCGGACCGGTCAATCTGGTCGCCGCCGACGAACTCGCGGAACTCGAAGCCGAGTGGGAAAAATCCACAAAGGAAAGCGAGGAGCTGAACGAAGCGATCCATCAGCTGCGCGGTTCGATCGGCAGCCTCAACCGCGAAGGCCGCCAGCGCCTGCTCGCTGCCTTCGAGGAAGTCGACCGGCATTTCCAGCGCCTGTTCGCGACCCTGTTCGACGGCGGCAAGGCCCATCTCGAGATGATCAACAGCGACGACCCGCTGGAAGCGGGCCTCGAAATCATGGCCCAGCCACCGGGCAAGAAGCTGACCTCGCTGACATTGCTGTCCGGTGGCGAACAGGCTTTAACCGCGATCGCCCTCATTTTCGGCCTGTTCCTGACCAATCCCGCCCCCATCTGCGTCCTCGACGAAGTCGACGCCCCGCTCGACGACGCCAATATCGAGCGCTTCTGCGACCTGCTCGACAAGATGGTCGCGGAAACCAGCACCCGCTATCTGATCGTCACCCACAACGCCGTAACCATGAGCCGCATGCACCGGTTGTTCGGCGTGACCATGGTCGAGCGGGGGATATCGCAGCTGGTGTCGGTGGATCTGGATGCGGCGGAAGAATTGCTGGCGGCGGAGTGAGGGATATTCAATCGATCCAATTTTTACCCATGGAGGGGGAAAGTGTGCTTTGGAAAGGCAAGCCGAAACCGGGGATTTGGCTGGAACCTGCTGATGCGTTTGCTATTCCGTTTTCGATTTTCTGGACATTGTTGGTTTTCGGGATATTTGCCCTCGCCATTACCGGAGAAGCAACCAATGTTAGCCCAATAACCTATGTCATCCTCCCGGTAATGTTGCTGTTCGGAATATACTTCATAATAGGGAGGTTTATCGTTGCGGCTAGGATGCGGGCCAACACGGATTACATCTTGACCTCCGAACGTGCGATTTTCATCAGCGGTCTTTTCAAAAAAAATGAGCGATCTGTTCGACTGTCTTCGGTGGCAGAAATTCGCCTCAACGAAACCGGGGATGGACGGGGAACAATCGAGTTTGGCGAAAGCAATCCGTTCTACAAGATGATGCCAAGAAGTTGGGCTGGACAATCCTCGGTTATCGCTCCAGCTTTTGAAAAGATCGAAAATCCAAAGAAAATTTACCAGATGGTCATTGAGAATCAGCGAGCGAGCTAGAAACGCTCTTCGACAGGCTCAGGGCTAACGGATCAAATCGACACGCACCTAATCCCCGTTAGGGGTGAGCTTGTCGAACCCCGCCTACCGTCTATCATTGCTGCTCTGGGCCAGTTTCATTCACCCGCCCCCATTTCCCGAGAAACGCCCTTCGACAGGCTCAGGGCTAACGGTATTTATCGATAGTAGCCGTATCACCGTTAGGGGTGAGCTTGTCGAACCCCGCTTATCGTCGATCACCATAGTTCCGAGCCAACTCAGACAACAACTCCCAGTCCCCGTCAATCAGCGCCTGTTTCTTGGCCTTTGTCCAGCCCTTGATCCGCTTCTCCGCCTCCAGCGCCTCAATCCTGGTCGAGAAATATTCTGACCAGACCAGTTCGACCGGCCGCCGTTTGCAAGTATATCCTGTAAAATAACCACTCTGGTGCTGAGCGACGCGCTGTTCCAGATTATCGCTATGGCCGTTGTAAAAGCTGCCGTCAGAGCATCTCAGGATGTAGGTGAAGAAGGACATAATGACTTTCTAGCCTTGAGGCGTCCTTCGACAAGCTCAGGACTAACGGAAAACCGCAATTGACCGCTTCTATCAAATTCTCGAAATCCGCTCCCTGACAACCGCAAACCCGTTAGGGGTGAGCCTGTCGAACCCCTCCAAAGGCGCAGCCCGCATTTATACGATAAACGCCCTTCGACAAGCTCAGGGCTAACGGTATTATCGACAGCAGCCGCATCACCGTTAGGGGTGAGCCTGTCGAACCCCGCCTCACGTCTGCACGCTCTCGCTTGATATGCCATAAATCTCACGCCCAAAGACCTGTCGCCACACAAACTCTGCCGCATATGGCGATGTTATTGCCGGCAGCCGAGCAACATAGACTTCTGCAATAAATGTAACTACAAATATTATGTCTATTTGGCAGATTAGGCCACGACTATAGCCATCAAGGGCTCTCTGGATGATAAATCCTTGGGGAGCAGAATTATGGAGAAACGATTTAGAACCTACGGATATATAGGCGATCGTATAGTCGCCCTGGTCTGGACCGAGCGGGAAACCACCCGGAGAATCATTTCGATGCGGAAAGCCAATGAACGAGAGCAAAGAAAAGTCAGAGAAGCCTTGGATAGACCCCGATGATGCACCCGAATGGACGGACGATCAGTTTGACCGTGCGGCCATTTGGGACGGAAACAAGCTGCTACGCCCAGCCGATGGCACGCTAACCCGGCCCGGCCGCCCGAAACTGAAAAATCCGAAGCAGCAGGTGACCTTGCGGCTCGATCGGGCGGTGCTGGAAAAATTCAGGGCCACCGGCGCCGGCTGGCAGACCCGGATCAACGAGGAATTGCGCAAGGCGCTGGGTCTCTGACCTTTCCACAAGCGTCGCTGCAATCGATCCCTTCGGGCAAACACAGCCCCCTCAATCGCCCGCTCCGTTCGGCAGTACCCGATAATCGATCGGCTTGAACGTCCCGCCATTGGAGGCATAGGCCGAACAGGCGGTCAGGCCGATCACCATATCCATTTCTGCCTGCAGCCGCAGCCGGTCGCCGGCCCGGCTGGTCGGCGGCAGGACTTCGAGCCGGCCCGTTGCCTGGTCGACCGGCACATTCATGAACACATTGAACGCGCAGGGAATGGCGTCCCTTTCGATGCCGAAGGGTGCCAGCACCTCGGCGAGATTGCCGAAGCATCCGCGGTGCACCGGCTTGTCGGGATAGAAATGCCGGAACGTGTCCTCGCTGCACGGCGTCAGCAGAAAGTCATGCGATCCCACCGTATCGTCGACGATCGTCAGCATCGGATTGGAGCGGTTCGACCACAGGCGATTGCCGCTGCTCAGCCTGATCGTTTCCTCATAGTCAAATGTCCGCCCGTTCGACAGAGTCTCCCTGACATCATCGCCATTATAGGCAAGCAGGTCGGACACCTGCCCGCCATCCGGATCGATCACCTCGAGATACTCCCCTTTGGCAAGCCGGAAGGCCACGCCCGAACGCGGCGGAATGCGCCACCGGCTCATGTGCTGCGCCGGTCCTGGAAAGGGCACTGCCAGTCCTCCTCGACCATGCGGCCGCTATATTGCCGCGCCTCGCTGGATTCGCCATATTTGGCCAGCATCGGGTTGATATCGCCGGCCAGCTTCTGGTCGCGCGCAAGGATGGTCTCGCGCATCTTCTCGTAGGTGCCATGTTCGCGCAGCCGTTCGAACTGGTCGTGCAGGTTGAACACCAGCATCGGATAGGCAAAGCGGCGCGCGGGGCGCGAGGCATTCGGATGCAGGCCGATCACGAAAAAGGCCTCACCGCCGAAGCTGAGCGAGAAATGCGGATCTGCAGGGTCAGGGCTGACACGCGGATCATAGTCCTGCCCGAGCCAGGCATCCTTGTCCGCCAGCGACTGGACCCGCGCCCACAGCAACTGCTCGAATTCGGTTTCGGACAGATCCAGCGGACCGTCGAATATCACCGCCAGACTGCGAAGACCATCGTCCGAATCGCGATATTCCCTGGCCCAGGAAAGCAGCTGCCGGTGGATCTCCAGATCGTCCCAGCCGCTGCCCAGACTGTGCCCGGCAATTACCTTGAGATTGTCGCGCGCCAGCGCCGACTTGGCCCCGACACAGGGAAATTCCGGCTGCGAAATCATCGCCTTGATAGCGGTTTCAAAGTTTTCCAGATATTTGGTTCTGACGCTCGGGTCGAGCAATTCTGATTTTTCCATGGCTGTAATTACGCCTGACATGAGGAACCGTTCCCGGCTGTCGATCGGCGGACTTTCTTTCTTGTGGCAGGCGGACCCGCCGACCATGCCGGCACCGAACAAGGCGCCTGACAGCCTCAATCGTGCAGCACGAGCTGCGGCCCCGGTCCCTTGAGCCCGGCCCGGTCCTGCGGATTGTAGAGCGCGCATTTCTGCAGGCTGAGACAGCCGCAGCCGATGCAGCCATCGAGCCGCTCGCGGGTGCGCTCCAGTTCCGCGATGCGGGCATCGATGACCTTGCGCATCGCCTTGCTGATCCGGGTCCAGTCGGCCTGGGTCGGGGTACGGCCGTGCGGCAGCTGGGTGAGCTGCCGCTGGATTTCGCCGATGCTCAGGCCCAGCTGCTGGGCAATCAGGACAAAGCTCAGCCGCCTTATATCCGACCGCAGGAACCGCCTTTGTCCGCCGCTCGATCGAAACGGTTCGACCAGCCCCTTTTCCTCGTAGAAGCGGATCGCGGACACCGAAAGCCCGGTACGGGCCGCGAGCGCGCCAATGGTCAGGGTCTGGGATTCGGTCATTTTCAAAGTCTCCGTATGCATGTGCTCCGCACTTGATGCAGAGCGGTCGGCGCTCAGTTCCCAACCTCCAGAGCTCCGCATCAAGTGCGGAACTCTCCTGTCTTGCCCGTCATTGCGAGCGCAGCGAAGCAATCCAGAGCGGAATTCACTGACCGTGGCGGTTGGACGCAGTGGATTGTCGCCGCTGTGCTCCTCCCAATGACGGTTAAAAAATATCTTGACCTCAACCTAGCTTGAGGTTGTACGAATCGCAAGCAAGGAAAATCGGTAGGCCGGAAAGCCGCAGCCCAAAGCGACAAACATGCTTCCAATTCTTCCACCAAACGAAGCGCCAGCAGAGCGAGGAGCCAGCAGATGAGACTCAATCAGGTAACCCTGGGATGTCTCGATTATGACCGGTCCGTCGCCTTTTATCAAAGGCTTGGCCTCGTCCAGATCGTCGACTCGGCGCCCCGCTATGCGCGGTTCGAGACAGAAAGTGGCGAGACCTTCTCGGTCCACGCGGTGGAGAAGATCGCAGCAGATTCGACCCTGATCTATCTCGAATGCGACGATCTCGACGCAAAGGTCGCGGATCTGCAAGCTGCGGGAATCGCCTTCGACAGCCCGCCCACTAACCAGGACTGGGGCTGGCGCGAGGCGAGGCTCCGCGACCCGGCGGGCAACCCGCTCTGCCTCTTTCATGGCGGCGACCACCGCCGCTTCCCGCCCTGGCGGATCAAAAATTCAACAACGGAGAAAGGAAATGAAACATGACCAACGGCAAACTGGAACACGCCAACATAACCGTCAGCGACCCGCAAAGGAGCGCCGACCTGCTGCGCGAACTGTTTGGCTGGCATATCCGGTGGGAGGGGCCATCAATGTCGGATGGCCACACGATCCACGTCGGGACGGATGACCAGTATATTGCGCTTTATACCAATCCGGAAGTGCGGGCGGCCGACCCCACGTTCAACAAGGGCTGCCCGATGAACCATGTCGGCGTGACCGTCGACGATCTCGATAGCGTGGAAGCCAGGGTCGTGGCGGCAGGTTTAAAGACCTTTAGCCATGATGATTATGATCCCGGCCGTCGCTTCTACTTCCTCGACTGGAACGGCATAGAGTTCGAGGTGGTGAGCTATACGTAACACCCTTCTCCCTTGAGGGAGAAGGGTACAGAGCCTTGCCAGTTCCGCTGGCTAGGCGCAGTTGGATGAGGGTGCACCGAAGTCCGAAGCGAAGAACACCCTCACCCGGCTCCGGCTTAACTCGCTTCGCTCATCAAGCCTACGCAACCCTCTCCCTCACGGGAGAGGGAAATTCGGGCGAAGGCCAGACCTCGTCATCATAAGCTCGTTTGCTATATCCCACCCAACCAAGATAGAGACCGGATCGACCATCGTCTGTGCGAGCGCAGCGAAGCAATCCAGAGCGGCAATCACCGAAAATGGTGGCAAGACGCTCTGGATTGCCGCGCTACGCTCGCAATGACATCCTTGGTGCAAGGGAATATTCGTCAACTCGTTTCAGGGTGCAGAGCGACAACCGCCGCTGGCGACCAGCTACAAACTCGGATTAACCAGCACCTTCTCGCCCGTCGCCTTCTTCTCGTAACCCTTGGCAATCTCGGGATTGATCATGTCCATCAGGCTGATTTCGCTCGAATAGTCGCTATGGAAAATGCCGTTGCGCTCCTCGACGGTGTACATGCGCATTTCCATCATCCGCTCGCCGCCTACCTTTTCCAGATGCGGGGTCAGCAGCCAGCCGCCGACGCCCCAATAGAGGCCGAGACCGCCGCCGAGGATGGTTTCGCCGGTGTCGAGCCGGCCATAGATATAGACCTGCTTGTTGACGGTCGAGCCATAGACGCTGAATTCGGCGCCGCGTACCGCCGCCGCCTTTTCCATCGCGGTCAGGATATAGCTGGCCATCTTGCCGCCGCCGATGGCGTCAAAGCCCAGCGTCGCGCCGGTTTCGGCGAGCGCCGCGATCAGCTTGTCCATGAAATCGTCCTTGCTGCTGTCGATGACATGGGTCAGGCCGATATCGGTCAGTATCTTCTTCTGCGCGTCGGAGCGCACGATGGCGACCAGGTCGACGCCTTCCTTGAGGCACAGCTTGGCCAGCATCTGGCCGAGATTGGACGCCGCCGCGGTATGGACCAGGGCTTCATGGCCCTCGGCGCGCATGGTGTTGAGAAAGCCCTGCACGGTCATCGGATTGACGAACAAGGAGGCGCCTTCCTTGGCCGGCGCGCCCTCGGGCAGCGGCACGCACATCATCGCCGGCATCACCCGATGGGTGCGGTACATCTCGCCGCCGACGATCGTTACCACCTTGCCCATCAGCGCCTGCGCCGCATCGGACGATCCGGCGGCCACAACCGTACCCGCGCCTTCATTGCCGGCCGCCAGCTTCTTGCCCGCCCGGCCCTTGAAGAAGGGCTGCATTGCGGCATCGACATCGGCAACCAGCGCCGGATGACCGTCGATGGTC